>Ga0302199_1000582_pt1 | contig 19025 bp, 10 predicted proteins | sample II_Bog_N2_3_FD_194588 | JGI IMG/M metagenome (GOLD analysis project Ga0302199, IMG submission 194588) | Peat permafrost microbial communities from Stordalen Mire near Abisko, Sweden - II_Bog_N2_3 | ecosystem: Environmental > Terrestrial > Soil > Wetlands > Peat | place: Sweden: Abisko, Stordalen... | reverse complement strand
CATTTTTTCAGGAGTTTCTAGAAGTGTTGGCGGAAACACGGAGGATGCTTGCAAAGCTATCATGCGCAGCATATCGCAACAGGCTTTGGCCAACCATGCCGAACATGCCAAGGAAGCAGCGTTGAAGCCGATACCCGTTGACGCCGCGGGGAGTGCACACATAACCCCTCCCGAGGCCGGCGTGACCTCAACCATCGGCGACCCTGCCCCGCCCGCTCATTTGTCAGAGGGCATGGCAGCGGAAGCTCGAATCGGAATTTCGTTTACTGGTAATCCGACGGCCAAACACGATGGAGTTGAAATTGCTGGTGTCCAGCCAGGGGGGCCTGCAGACAAGATTGATCTCAAAACCGGTGATGTAATCATCTCTATAGACGGACACTATCTCTACACCTTCGACGATCTCCGCACGGAACTTCTACGGCACGAACGAGGGGCGCGGCTGGCAATACGATATCGACGCAACCGGCTTACCTACGACAACTACGTGGACCTTAGCTCTCAAGACGAGGCTCCTCGCAGATGATTCAAACTGACGCAAACGGTGGACTAGTCCTGACGGTTAGCCGAGGCGGGCTCATCTACGAGATGCTCAGATGCAGCAGGGATGATCCGAAACCGCAGCCACCAGATGGTTGTCACAGCTCCTGGTGATCCCCGGCCTGTGCAATCGGCCTGGTCTCATGTTAGGCTTTCTGCCGCGAGTGAAACGCTCATGTACGTTGGCTCTGCGCTCTAGGTTGAGACCCCTGAGTTTTCAGTCTCGGATAGTTTTTCAAATCAGCAAGGGAGACTCCTCATGTCGTCGTCCCGCTTCTTCGTCCACCTCTCTTTGAGCCTTGCCCTTTTAGTAGCAGGTGCCAGCGCCCAGAACTCTTCCTCCGCCGACCATGTCAAGAGTCAACAAGCGGTCGAAGCATACGGCAAGCTGCCGTTGGCTTTTGAGGCCAACCGGGGACAGACCGACAAGCAAGTTCGGTTTCTCTCTCGAGGCGAGGGGTACACGGCCTTTCTCACCGATTCCGAGGCGGTAATGGTGCTGCAGGACGGATCGAAGCCACAAGGCGTTTCCTCCGGGAACAAGATTGAGCCAAAGGAAGCTCCAGATCCAGGATACTCCTCTATTCTCCGAATGAAGATTGAAGGTGCGAGTCCGAATCCCAAGGTGTCAGCGTTGGACGAGCTTGAGGGGCGCAGCAACTACTTCATTGGAAACGACCCGAAAAAATGGACGAGTGATGTCCCACTGTACAAGAAGGTGCGATTCCAGTCCGTGTATCCGGGGATCGATCTGCTCTATTACGGCACGCAGGGGCAGTTGGAGTATGACTTCGTCATTGCGCCGCACGCCGATCCCGAGAAGATCAAAGTTGCATTTTCAGGCGCCGAGCACATGGGAATCGACAAGAATGGCGACCTCCAAATCAATGTGGGCAGCGGGCAGGTCACATTCCACAAACCTGTGGTTAGGCAGGACAAAGACGGAGTTGCTACACCGGTCAGCGGGACGTTCAGGATCAGCAACGGCAAAGAGGTATCATTTGACCTTGGCCAGTACGATCGAAGCCGCGAGCTCGTCATTGATCCCAGCCTGGTTTATGCGACGTACCTGAGCGGGAACACATATGATCAGGCTCAGGCCATCGCTGTTGACAACTCAGGGAATGCATACATCACCGGCTGGACGCAATCGACGAATTTTCCAACAACATCTGGAGCGTACCAAACAACAAATGCTGGAACTTACGATGTGTTTATTACCAAGCTGAACACCACGGGCTCGGCGCTGGTCTATTCCACGTACCTCGGTGGCTCCAGCTATGACTTTAGTTACGGCATCGCGGTGGATAGCGTGGGCAATGCGTACGTCACGGGTAATACCCAGTCTTTGAATTTCCCGACAACGTCTGGGGCCTTCCAGCAGTGTTCAGAGACCAATGGTTTCGGATTTGTCAGCAAGCTGAATAGCTCCGGTTCAGAACTTGTGTATTCAACGTGCATCGGCTCCTATGTCTACGCTCAGTCGATCGCCGTGGACAGCAGCGGATCGGCATACATCACGGGTTATACAGAGGGCTCCATTCCAGTTACACCTGGAGCCTTTCAAATGTTCCCCGGCGGATCACAAGATGCCTTTGTGACCAAATTCACTCCCGATGGGACTGGGCTCGCCTACTCTACGTTTCTTGGCGGGAATGGGGATGATTATGGCCAGGGAATCGCGGTGGACAGTTCTGGGAATGCTTATGTTGTTGGCACTACGACATCGCAAAACTTCCCAATAACTTCTGGTTCATTTCAAACAACTTTCAGAGGGTATTCTGATGTTTTCGTTACTAAGCTGAATGAGACTGGTTCTGCTCTGGTTTATTCCACATACCTGGGCGGATACTTGTACAACTACGGCTACGCGATCGCAGTCGACGGGACAGGGGCGGCATACGTCGGGGGCCAGACGTATTGGACAGCGGACGGTTTCCCAATTACGTCGGGCGCGTACCGAACCAACTACTCGGGGGCCTTTCTGACGAAGCTCGCTCCTGGTGGTTCGGCCCTCGACTACTCCACCTACCTAGGAGACGGCAGCTCTAGCTGGGAAGTGAACACACTGGCGATTGACAGTAGTGGGAACGCGTACGTTGTTCAGGGTCAAGGCAATGGTTGCTGCGGCTATCTCGAGACAATTAGTACCGACGGCTCAACACTGTTATCGGAGACATATGAGCCGGTCTATTTGACAGGAATAGCAGTTGATTCGAGCGGGGCATCTTACGCGGCCGGATTTGCCTATTACGGTAGCGGGTTCGAGACGACGCCAGGAGCTTTTCAGACATCGCCTCAAAATACTAGTGCATCCGGCGTGGTCTTGAAATTGGCTCCCTTTGCCGTTCCTGTCGCCTCTCTCTCAAACACAAGTCTCAATTTCGGCTCCCAGGTTGTGAACACGACGAGCAACGCTGTTGTGGTTACGCTGACCAATCATGGCGATGCGTCGCTAGCAATCAGCGGCATTGTCGCGAGTGGGGACTATGCGGAAACCAGCAATTGCGGCAGTTCTCTCGGATCAAGCCTGAGTTGCACGATTTCCATCACCTTCACGCCAACCCTAGTTGGAACCAGAACCGGATCGGTCACAATCACGGACAATAACAACGGAACTGCCGGAAGCACGCAGTCGATTTCCATGAGCGGCGTTGGCGTTGCACCCATCGCCAGCCTGTCCACAAACAGTCTGACGTTTGGCAGCCAAGCTGTGGGAACAGTAAGCGCAGCCCAGAACGTTACCCTGAGCAACACTGGAAATGCGACGCTCACCATCTATGGCATCGTTCCAACCGGCGATTTCTCGGACACAAACAACTGTAGTGCGTCCGTTGCGCCAAGCGGGAGTTGCACGATCTCGGTCAAATTCGCTCCCACCGCAGCCGGAACACGAACGGGATCGATAGCGATCTCCGACAATGCGGCCGGCAGCCCACAGTACATCAACCTCACCGGAACGGCAACTGGCTTCTCGCCCATCGCAACGCTCTCGACCAACAGCCTGACGTTCGCTGGGCAAGCGGTTGGTACAACCAGTTCCGCGCAATCCGTGACCTTGAGCAACACCGGCACGGGCAGCCTGAACATCAGCAGCATCGCTTCGAGCGGGGACTACGCTCAGACCAACAACTGCCCCGCTTCGCTGGCAGCAAGCGCCAACTGCACCATCTCGGCTACCTTCACGCCGACAACTACGGGGACGCGCAGCGGCACGGTCACGATTATAGATAATGCCTCGAGCAGCCCGCAAACCGTCGGTCTGACCGGCACCGGCCTGGCACCAGCAGTGAGCCTTTCGGCGACGAGCTTGACGTTCAGCGGCCAACAGGTCGGAACATCTAGCTCGGCACAAAGTGTCACACTGACTAATACAGGCACCGCCACCCTTACCGTCATCTCGATTGTGGCCGCTGGGGATTTCGGACAAACCAACAATTGCGGCACTTCAGTTGCGGCTGGCGCGAACTGCGCCATTGCAATTACGTTCGCACCCGAGGCGCTGGGTCTGCGTCTTGGCTCGGTCGCGATTACAGACAATGCTTCCGGCAGCCCGCAGTCGATTGCCTTGCAGGGAACTGGCGTGGCGTCATTCGTAAGCCTTTCGGCGACCACACTTAGCTTTGGCAACCAGGTCCTGAGCACGACAAGCGCCGCCCAGACGGTCACGCTGACCAATACAGGCACCGGGACGTTGCTAAACATCAGCTTTTCAACTACAGGCGACTTTGCACAGACGAATAATTGCAGCTCATCGCTCGGTGCAGGACTGAGCTGCACAATCTCAGTCACATACACCCCGACCATGCTAGGCAATGAAATTGGGAGCATTTCCATCTCGGACAGCGCAGCGGGTAGCCCGCAGCAGATCACTTTGAGCGGCACCGGAGTGCCCGCAATCGCTGTTTCGCCTACGGCGCTCTCGTTCACGCTCCAACTCGTTGACACGACAAGTGCCACCCAGACGGTCACACTAACGAACTACCAAACTGTAGCGGTCAATGTTGGCGGTATTTCAATATCCGGTCCGTTTACGGAAACCGACAATTGCGCCAACACCCAAGTCGCAGCAGGAGGTACTTGTTCCATTTCCGTGGCTTTCGTTCCGACGGCCAACGGATCGGCAACAGGTACCTTAGTTATCAGCGATAGCATTTCCGGAAGCTCACCCACAGTCCAGCTTGCGGGAACGAGCTCAGGAATTGTGCCCAACGGTTTTGTGGGCGTCTCCAGCATGGGAATCCCTCGCGCCCAACATCAAGCGACACTGCTCACGACGGGCAAAGTGCTTATCACCGGTGGCGCATCCACGACAGAAGCGCAGCTTTATAATCCGACCACGACAAGCTTCACTCCGATTGCCAGCCCCATGTCCACCGCTCGGTACTGGCACGTGAGCCATCAGATAGCAGGAGGCAACGTACTCGTGGCCGGAGGTGCGGATGCCAATGGAAACTATTTGGCCAGCGCGGATTTGTATAACTACGCGACGAACACCTTCTCGCCAACCGGCAGCATGACCACGCCTCGGGCGCTGCCCACAGCGACCTATCTGAGCGGTCAGGGCGAGCTTCTGGTGACCGGAGGTAAGAACTCGACGGGACCGCTGGCCTCAGCCGAATTCTACAAGGGGACAACGGGAACTTTCTCGCTGACGACCGGGAGCATGTACACGCCTCGGTACAACCACGCGGCGGCAGCATTGTCGGGTGGTACCGTCTTGATTACCGGCGGCAGATGCGATCCAGAAACGACTCCGAGCTGCGCTTCCGACGTTGGGATCAGCGCCGAAATCTACACTCCGAGCACCGGCACGTTCACTCGGCTCACTAACAACATGAACGTGAGCCGATACCTGCATACCGCAATCACTCTGTCCGACGGTACGGTATTGATCGCCGGCGGATGTGGATCTTGTCTTTCATCGAACGGGACAGTAGTTACTGCAGAGATTTACAACCCCACTACTCAAACCTTCACCCCGACGGCGACGGCGATGGTCGGAGGTTCAGTATGGGGGCATCGCGCCACGCCATTAGGTCTTGATACAAGCACTACGAATCAAGTCCTGATCACGGGTGGGTACAACAACCTGGAAGGACCCGTGGAAGCTGAAGCTCAGTTGTACACCGTGGCAACTCAGACCTTTACGGCAGTGGGCAACATGACAACTCCTAGGGCGTTTCACACGGCGACACCGATCGCAGCGGGGGTAGTCATCGTGACCGGCGGGTGTCCTGTGACGTCCGAGGGAGATCTATATTTTTGCCCACAACCATTGGCCAGTGCGGAAACTTTTGTACAAACGCTTACCGTAACTACCTCGTCGACATCACTCTCGTTCGGAACTCAGTTGGTCGGCACAACCAGTAGTCCGCAAAACGTGACCATCACCAATACCGGCAAGGCCCAGGTCGACGTGGCCAGCGTCGGGATTACCGGAGATTTCTCGGTGCAGACGAATGGATGCCAATCCGCAATCCAGCCAGGGAACTCTTGCACTCTCGGAATCGTCTTCGTTCCAACCGCAATAGGATCTCTAAGCGGAACCTTGACGATCACGGACAATGCCACGGGCAGTCCCCAAACCGTTGCCTTGTCGGGTACGGGAACTACGACAACGACAACCTCTCTCACGTCTTCCCTGAACCCTTCGACTTATGGACAGGCTGTGACGTTTACGGCTGTTGTGGTGCCCGCGGCCTCGGGGACGCCAACCGGAACGGTGCAGTTTGCGATTGACGGCAGCGCCTTCGGTTCGCCGGTGACGTTGGTTTCCGGTTCGGCCACTTCTGGCAGCATCTCGACGCTGGCGGAGGGCACGCACACGGTGACTGCGGTGTACTCAGGTACCACGGACTTCGTAACCAGCACGGGCATGCTGAGCGGAGGCCAGGTCGTCAATCAGGCGAGCGCAGCGACAATCGTTAGTTCCGGTCTGAATCCGTCGGTCTTCGGGCAGTCGGTAACGTTCACGGCGACCATCAGCGGCCATTACGGGCAAGTCAAAGGGCGGAAACCACAGAACGTCACCGGGACGGTGGCGTGGAGCACGAACACGGGATGCGGCACGACATCGGTGACGTCAGGCAATCCTGGAGTCGCAACCTGCGCTACATCCACTCTCCCCGTGGGGACGGACACGATTACGGCGATCTACTCGGGCGACAGCAACCACGGCGGGAGCACGGGCACGTTGAGCGGCGGCCAAGTCGTCAATAAGGCAAGCTCGACGACGACGGTTGCTTCCAGTCTGAATCCTTCGAAGTATGGCCAAACGGTGAGTTTCACGGCAAATGTGACGGCGGCGGCGCCGGGAGCAGGGACGCCGACGGGAACGGTGCAGTTTGCGATTGACGGCAGCGCGTTCGGTTCGCCGGTGACGTTGGTTTCCGGTTCGGCCACTTCTGGCAGCATCTCGACGCTGGCGGAGGGCACGCACACGGTGACTGCGGTGTACTCAGGTGCCACGGACTTCGTAACCAGCACGGGCACGCTAAACGGAGGACAGGTAGTTAATCAAGCGAGCACGACCACGACGGTTGCTTCCAGTCTGAATCCTTCAACCTATGGGCAAGCCGTCACCTTTACGGCCACGATTACGCCGCAGTACGGTGGGCAAGCGTCCGGCACAGTTACCTTCAAGGATGGAAGCACTACGCTGGGTAGTGCTGCCGTCAGCTCCAATGCAGCAAGTCTGACCACAAGCAGTCTTGCTGCTGGCACGCATTCCATCACCGCGGTTTACAGCGGCACTTCCAACTTCACGGGAAGCACCTCCAATACTCTGTCGCAAGTTGTGACCGCCCAGACCGCAACTACTACCAAGCTGGTTTCTTCAATCAACCCTTCGGTGTCTGGGAAGCCGGTTAGCTTTACGGCATCCGTCTCGTCATTGGCTGGAACGCCCACGGGCAAGATTGAATTCCTCAATGGAAAGACAATCCTGGCGACAGTGACGCTCACATCTGGCTCTGCCAAGTACACGACGTCCAAATTGCCAGCGGGTTCCAACAGCATTACGGCGGTTTATGAAGGCGATTCAGAGTACAACGGGAGTACGTCACCGGCCGTAAACCAGATCGTACTGGTGGCGACCACAACGACACTCTCGTCCTCCCCGAATCCGTCGACATATGGGCAGGCAGTGGTGTTCACCGCAAAGGTCAGTTCCAGCAGTGGTGCTCCGCCGAATGGAGAAACCGTCTCGTTTATGAAAGGCACGACTGTGCTGGGGACAAAGGCGCTGAGCGGCGGATCAGTTAGCTTTACAACCTCGACGCTGAAAGTGGGTACCAACGCGATCACAGCGGTTTATGCCGGTGACCCGAACTTCGCCGGGAGCAAGTCGAAGGCAGTCAAACAGGTAGTGCAGTAAGTCGTTCAGCGGTAATCTACCCGCCCAGAACCACTTTGGGCGGGGTTATAGAACCGAAAACAGCCCCGAGATTTCGGCAGGCGGCCGGGTGATCGTTTCATATTGGGTTGCCCTGTACCCGCAAGTTTTAACCAGCGGTGCGGGATGATCGGTTCAGATGCTACCCTAGTGCTATCGCTCGTTGGCCAAGGATGGTTCTATGAGCATCCACAGCGGCACCAGATTGTCCCGTATTCTCCTGTTTGCATTTCTCTTCGTTTTCTTCCCGCTTGCGCTTGGGCAACAACAGACTGCTCCCTCCGGTATCCAGAAAATCAGCCACGTCGTCTTTCTTATCAAAGAGAATCGCTCCTACGACAATATGTTCGGCGCCTTCAATGCTAAGTACGGCACGAAAACCTGCAAACTTTCCACCGGGCAGGTGGTGCCAGAGGGGCGGGCTCCCGACCGCTACGAACACGACATCGACCATGGATGGGCCGCCGCATTGCAAGGTATGGACGGGGGCAAGATGGATCAGTTTGATCTCATTGGATTGGGAACGGGCGCAAGCGGCGACGACAGCGGCGACCTTCTTACCTGCCATCAGTTCACCTCCGCCGACATTCCCAACTACTTCGCCTACGCGCACAACTTCGCACTCGGCGCAAGCATGTTTTCTTCGCTGCACGGACCCAGCTTTCCCAATCATCTATACACCATCGCCGCCGACTCCTTTGGCGTGATCGATAATCCCTTTCACCTGCTCAACACCTACAGTTGGGGCTGCGACGGTCCAAACGGCGAAACGGGTCAGGAGCAAGTAGCCATCCTACAGCCGAACGGGGTCATCAGCGTTCAGTTCCCCTGTTTCACCGGGGTCACGACCATGGCGCACACGCTCGATAATGCAGGCGTGAGCTGGAAATACTACGCACCTCCCAATACCGATCCCGGCTATATCTGGTCAACTTTCAACGCGATCAGCGACGTGCGGTACGGATCCGACTGGAACAACGTCGTGGACACCTCGAACTTCATCTCCGACGTTCAGGCCAATCAGTTGCCTTCCGTGAGTTGGATCATCACCCCGTTCTGGCAAAGTGAGCATCCGGATTCGAGTACGTGCGAAGGCGAGAATACCAGCGTCACGGAATTGAATGCACTGATGAATAACCCGTCTCTTTGGGCCTCGACGGCTGTCTTTTTGGTATGGGACGACTTCGGAGGCGACTACGACCACGTTGCACCGCCGCAGACGGACACTTTTGGTTTTGGGCCGCGGGTTCCACTTGTGATTATCTCTCCGTATGCTAGAAAAGGGCACATCTCGACCACGCAGTACGAGTTCTCCTCGGTGCTGAAGTTCATCGAGGAGCGCTTTGGACTTCCCGCACTCAGCGAGCGTGACGCGAATGCCAATGACATGACCGATAGCTTCAACTTCAACCAGAAGCCGCTCGCGCCGATCGTCCTCACGCCGCGCCAGTGCCCGCTGGTTTCGGCGACGACGTTAAACATGGGAACGGCCGTGAAGGGCGTGGCCAGCACGGCGATCACGCGACGCCTGGATGTTTACAACTCCCGATCTACGCCGCTTACCATCAACTCGATTGTCAGCAGCAGCCCCGAGTTTTCTGTGACTGGGCAGAGTTGCACACCGGTGGCGGACTGCTCTACCGGCAAAACAACGTACTGCACTGCTGGTACAGTCCTGAACCCACAAAGCACGGACGGAAGTTGCACCGCGGATTGTGGGATCTGCGTCACGTTCAGCCCCAGCGCGACGGGAAAGATAACCGGAAAGATTACGGTCACGGACAGCGACGGCAGCAGCCCCCAGACAACGGCAACAGTCGGGCTCGGTACCCTGGTTGAGTTATCGCCGACGCTGCTGGATTTTGGCAAGGTGGCACTGGGATCGGCGGCAGCACTCCCGCTGACCTTGAGCAACGTCGGCAAGAAGGCTGTGAACATCACTTCGATTGCGGCGAATACGGATTACACCCCTTCCAATAACTGTGGTGTGTCGGTTGCAGCCGGCGGGACGTGCACGATCAACGTGACCTTTACGCCGTCCGCTTCGGGTGCGCGGACTGGAGCGCTCAGCGTCGTGAGTAGCGATCCAGCCAGTCCCGAGCGCGTCGATCTGGAGGGGCAGGGCGTGGGGGTAGTGTCGAGTCCGACACATCTGGCTTTTGGCTCTCAGGCCGTCGGCACAAGCAGCGCCCCGATGACGGTCACCATTACCAACCAGAACACGGCTGCGATTCTTGTAGGGGCGGTGACGGCTACGGTCGAATTCATCGTCTCGACCAATAATTGCCCTGCGAGCTTGGGATTCGGACAGAGCTGCACGGTCCAGGTTGAGTTCGCACCGAACGAAACCGGTTCGACCACTGGCACGCTCTTCATCAGCGACAGTGACCCCAGTAGCCCACAGCAAGTGCCTCTGTCAGGCACAGGGAAATAGTGTGGATTGTACGCAGCAGACGATTCGATGATTTCAACCCAGACGTGGGTGTCCGCGTCGGTGCGCTTGGCGAGACTCATCACTCGACTTCGACCGTGATGACGTTATCGTGATCGCTGGACTGTAGTGTACGGCGGCGACCCGAACTTCGGCGGAAGCACGTCGAAGCCGGTGAAGCAGGTAGTGGAGAAATGACCGCTGTGGCTTCCACGTAGGATTCCCCGTCCAACTGCCCCTTGGACGGGTTTTTCATTTCTGACGGAAAACTAATGATCTATCCCTTTTACTATTATTTTTTAGGCGCTGTAATGCAGGGAGCGAATGTCATAGCCATCAAAATCGCCATTAAGAGTCTTTAGGCGTTGAGCCGCTGGTACCTTTGCGATCTCAGTGTGAATCTCATCCTTGCCGTTGTTTGGCTGCACCCTCCAGCAAGATAGCACTCCTTTTCTCGCGGCGAAAGAAACAAACAATGCACGATGTTTGGCTAATAGTCCGCGCCAGTATGCCTGGGTAAGAATCTCATTGCGTTGTTTCTTATTTGACTTCATCTTGCATTCCTTTTACTAAGACCATTATACCAGTCGGCGTTTTGTCAAGAACTTATGGCTTCTCTAGGACTTTACCAATCGATCAAACTCTTCTGCCAATTCCCGCAAAGCCTGCGCGACTTGTCTAGGTGATAGCCTTTTTTCTGCTGTTTCGCAAAAAAGCACTTGATCCCAAATAGAGTCAGAGTACAGTTTCTTAAACAATTCCGTTTTTCTTGTTGCCCTGTCCATACAAATCCCCTTTGTGCTCTTGTCATTGCCCGTTACCAGTCATTACAGACGATATAAGCGTTTGGGGGTAGTTAGGTAGCATCCAGGCCAGTACTGTTGATCCTGAGTCGCTATAGCACATCCAGCAGCAGCTTCTTTAGCTGAGCAGGCTTCGCATGACACAACTATTCACTGAGAATCATCCCAAGTATATTGTTCGTATCTTTGTTTATCACTTAACTTGGACCTTGTAACTTTGAGAAATCTAGGATCCGGATTGTGGTTTTGGTTTTGGTTTTGCTTTTGCTTTTGCTTTTGCTTTTGCTTTTGGGGTTGCCCTGCTCTTTGGTCGAAATTCTCGGAGTCCAAGAGGTATCCATAAAGCTCTTGGGGTTCGGCAAGAGTATTGCGCCTTCCAGCAGGTCCGCCTCAAGCTCTTCCGTAAGCTTGGTCGGCTTCCTACGCTTGCCGAGTTTCCTGCCGGGGACCTCCAGTCGTTCCTCAGCGATGTCGCTGAGTTGGTTGTCGTATGCCGAGCCGAGTCTGGCTCGTGCGACCGCTTCGTCGTATTCACTTCCAAACATGTGTGACATTTATGCAGTTATCCCTTCTTCGGTGAATTTGATTTCGGTGCGTGTAACCGCGTGCTCTTCGTCGGAGCGTGCGCGCTCGATCCGTACGAGACCTGGACAAACGGCATGTGACCACTTGGCGTAGCCGTCTTCCCTGACGATCACGGTGCCGATTTTGATGTAGCCTCGGCAGCGTGGGCAAACTGTGGTGTGCTTAGCTTGAATACGCCAGTAATTGTTCATCCGATTCCTCCTCCTCTAATACTGCAAATTTGTCCCAGCCGAAGTATTCGCAGACGATGTCCCAAATCTCAGCCCCGTCTGCGTCTTCGTAATGGTCGGGATGGTAGACGACTTCGGCGTGGACTCTCAGCGGGAACTCTGGCAATCCCATGATGGTATGGCCGGCTTCGATGAATGCATCCTCGACAGCCCTCTTGCACTCTTCCGCTCTTTCGGCCTCGACATGCATGTACAGAGCATCATGATGGGGGGCAGCCAGTGCGGGACCCCATCCCGCATCGACCAGGAGGATGCAGGCACACCGCAGCAGTTCCGCACATCCCGCCTGCTGAGGGAAGTTCAGGACACTGTTCGCACTCATGTGTTCGGTCGACTGCCGCCACCCGAAATCCGTTTCCACGTAGCCACGTTCTTCGGCGAGCTTGGCTTGATCTTCAGCCCACTGCCAGTAGACCGCGTACCCCTGCTTGTGGCGGTTGATGATTTTTTGTGCTTTCCAGAGGGGCACGCCAAGGTATGTGCTGAGCGTCTCGCCACCAACGCCGTACTGGATCGCAAGCTTCGCAGTCTTGTGCTGTGCCCGGATGATTTCCAGTTCCTTGTTTTTCTTGTCCCTCATGGTTCCGAACGGTACTGCCTCGGTGACAGCAGCAAATTCCATGTAAGAGTCTGCCCCAGACGAATAGATCCGCATCAACTCGGGGTCGCCAGAGAATCCTGCCGCCAGCCAGTCTTCAGCGCCAGTCACGTCACATGCGACCAGTGCCATGCCTTCCCGCGGCGTAATCAGGTTGCGAACCCAATGCGGCCGGCTGAGCAGGAAGTCTTTGGCTTTGGGGTTGTTCCGAGACGTGACCGTGCCAAACATCCACAGCGTCGAGCGGTTGAACCCGTCCTCGCCGAGCACGGTCTCGAAGCGGCTGAGGTTGTTCAGCGATTTCCGGCACTGACGCAGTGGTTGGAGTTCGGGGTAGGCGTTACACATGTCGCCGAAGTAATCGTCTTCGAGCATGGGATCGCCTGACGGCGTAGCTTGCCACATAGCCCCGCGGTTGCCGACAGTTATGCCCTTGGACGCCAATAGCTCTGCGAACTTGTTCATCTTGAACACGGGATGCGGCTTGGTCTTGGTCGTTTCCTTTCCTTCAATCACGTAAACACCGTAGCGGTGCGTCTCTTCGATCTTGTTGGCGATGCTGAGCTTGAGCTTCGGGGATTCGTCTTCGATGGCACGGAAACGTTCGGGGTCCACGGGGACGCCGTTATGCTCGAAGAATGCGTTCGCCTTGCAGTATTTCCCACGCCAGAGGGCCTGTTCGAGGTCCAGTTCAGGAAGCATCTGACGGCCCAGCCAGACGGTCGCATTCACGTCCTCTTCGCAATAGGCAAGGATCCGCTTCTGGTGCTGTTCCATCGCGATGCCTTCGGGCGGCTTCGTGCCGTTCTGAATGATGTAGTCACGCTCTTTGTCCTTGCTGCTCTTCCAGAAGTCCATCGGATTGCCGCCGAAGTAAGTCACGGCATCCACCAACCCTGTGCCCAAGTCCTTCAGGCAGTCCTTCCCACGCCACTTGCCGTTGATCATGTTCAGGAACTCGACGTAGAGGTCAACGCAATACTCTGGCAGTTCCCAGCCGAGCGACAGCATGGTCTTCAGTTCCGCGGGCAGGTTGTAGCCAAGGAAGAGCGTGTTCTTTGGATCGGGGAATGGGCTGGCGGCCGGCTTGTCGAAGAACATCTCGATCCGCCGGCCTTTGTGGAAGCCATGGGCAACGAGGCACACCGGGCGTTGTTTTTCGCCCGGTCGTGCCACGTACTCCGTATCGGGGACGTAGACATACGGAAAGCGTTCAGGTGTCAGCTTACTCGACATCTTCTTCGTCCTCGCGCGCTGCTACGCCGCCGCTCATGTAGTCGGTTACCACCTTGTCGTCGGCGACGTTTATGTTGGAATCGAATGCGTCCATAAGCATTTGCTCGAAGGACGGCAACGACGACCACTTGGGCTCGGGAATGGGCTGGTCGGCGATCTCAACGTTGTACGTCTGGCGTGCTTTGATGCTGCTCACGATGACGAACTCACGTTGCGCCTCTTGGACGGACTTGATCGCAGCCTTGCGCCACTTGCTGGAGGAAACGAAGACGTGCCACAGGAAGAATGTGCCGTCCGCACAGCCAGCCGTGTGAATGTCCATGAGCTTGCAGACATTGCGAAAACGCTCTGGCAAATCGCCGGACTCGAAGAGTTCGGGATTGATGTAGTGGAAGGTGCCTTCGTTCTCGTTGACGAACACCGGCAGGTTGAACGTGTGGTAGGCAGGCGAAGGATGGACCTTGACATAGATCCCCTTGGGCGGCTTTCCGAACTCATAACTGACTTGCTTTGCCTTGCCCGTGCGGCTAGTCGAAGTCGCGCCTTTTTTGGCTGCTTCGGCTGCCTTGCGGCTGGCGGGTGCGAACATTGTTTTCGAGGAGGTATTCTTCGTGGCGTTGGCGACAGCCTCGTGCGTCGCTTTACCATTTGCGGGAATGACTGCAGGTGACTCGAAAGCCACGTCAGACAGCCGTGCGGGATCGTTTTCTGGACTCAACATCTGTACCTCTTACGACTTAGGGTGGCGATTCAAAACTGAGGTAGCAGGCTGGATAGTCTGGTACTGCGGTTTTTTTCGGGCGGCAGGGAACCGAGTAGGAACCTGCCGCCCTCGATGACTTTTGGAAATCACCGTTCGCTTAACACTCAATACTGGATTTTTTGGAAATCCGGGACTTATAGGTGAGATTTGTTTAAGCGTAGTTTCTATAGCTTAGGGGCCGTGCGGCGGGTGGACCCGCCGGGCATGCAATTCAGCCGTTCAATCCGATCAATCTATCCGATCGTCCAATCCTGCCATTCCGTTCTGTCATGGACTAATAAATAAAACAAAAACATATTTATTGTTGAAGGGGTTGAATGATTGGAATGGTTGATCGGATTGACCAGACGGATTGAATGGATGGCCGAACACGGCGGCCAAACTGAACGTCGAGCAACTGGCTCCTTTACCGGCTCGGACTTGAGTAGGTTGGTAGAGAAGCATCGAATGGCCCCGGGGAATCATCCTCATGCGCCGACTTGATGAAGCCGTCGCCAGACACCTTCTTCACGTATTTGGACTCGCGGGAGGGTCTCGGGGCAGGCTTCGCCGTCGTAGAGCAGTTTGTGGCAAAGGACGCCTGCGATCATTTGCGTCTCGTTGTTCGCGTTTCCGTGAGTTCCAGTTCGAGGTATTGCGGATCAAAGCCGGTCTCATGGAGCACCCTTTCGATTTGTTTAGAGAATCCCTGTCGGCGAAATTGAACCGCTGAGACATTTACTGCGACTCTTACTGGAAGCAAACCAGCTTCTTGCCATTTCCTCGCTTGAGCACAGGCCGTCGTCAGCACCCATTCGCCGACGGGCACGATCAAGCCGCAGTTTTCCGCAATAGTTATGAATTTATCGGGTGGCACCAGCCCCAGTTTCGGGTGTTGCCAGCGGAGGAGTGCTTCCACTCCAACGATCTCCCCGGACACTATATCCATCTGCGGTTGATACACGAGAAAGAGTTCTTTGTTGTCGAGTGCCTGCTGGAGGCTGTTCTCCAGAGTCAACCTCTCCGCAGCCTGAGCGTCTATGTCCGCTGTGAAAAAACGAAAACTGTTGCGTCCACTCTCTTTGGCGCAATACATGGCGATATCGGCATTCTTGATCAGGGTTTCGCCGTTTGTCCCGTGTTCCGGGAAAATGCTGATGCCGAGGCTGCACGTGATATTCAAAGCATGACCTTGAATGGAATAATCACCGATGATTGCATCCATGAGCCGCTCAGCGGCAACCGCTGCATCGGTAGTGTCCCTGAGTCCCGTCAGTATAAGGAGAAACTCGTCGCCGCCTACGCGGGCTATGGTGTCCTGTTCACGCCCCCATGTCTTAAGTCGTTCTGCAACCTGTTGCAGAAGAAGGTCACCAACCGCATGCCCAAGTGAATCATTGATGTTCTTAAACCTGTCGAGATCGAGGAACAGAAGTGCAACTCTGTTTTTTTGCCGACGAGCGCTGGCAAGCGCCTGAGTCAATCGATCCTGAACAAGCCTACGATTGGGCAGTCCCGTAAGAGAGTCGGAGTAGGCTAGATGTTGAATTCGTTGCTCGGCTTTCTTGCGATCATCGATGTCCATGGTGGTACCGGACATGCGAGTTACGTGCCCAGCGTCATCATAGAAGGCCTGCCCGCTGGACATGCGCCAGCGCACGCTATTGTCGGGCCGAACAACGCGAAATTCGACGACGTAGTCTCGTTTTTCCTGAACTGCTCCGTCAATCTTCGCCTGCATCATTTTCCAATCGTCCGGATGTACAACGCCCTTCAAGGCCTGATAGCTTGCCTGAGTGTCTAGGGGCACGCCCAACAGAGTTTTGCAGATGTCTGACCACACGTGCCTGTCTTTTATGACATCCAAATCCCAGAAGCCTATCTTCGCCGCTTTCATGGCCATTCGCATGCGTTCTTCGCCCCGACGCAAATCGGATTGGGCTTGTTCCCGCGCCATCGCCTCCAATCGAAGGCTCTCCTGAGCCTGTTGGCGCTCGATCATCTCGGTTGCCAGTTGCTGGTTCGCCACTATGAGTTCGCGCGTCCGCTGTATTTCTCTCTCTGACAATGAACGGTACCGGCTTTCGCTTTCTACCAGCGCCTCCTGCGCTCGCCTTCTAGCGGTAACATCCCTTGCGATCCCCGAGACCCCCACGACCTTTGCCGTGTCGTCTTTGATCGCAGCAAGCGACAAACTCACATCGATGATCGTGCCGTCCTTCTTGAGACGTAGCGTGTCAAACCGTTCTAGGATCTCACCACCGGCAATCTTCTGGACGAGAACGTCAAGTTCCGAGCGTCTTTCCGGCGGGACACAAAACGAGATGTGGCGACCCAATGCTTCGGCGGCAGAATAGCCATAGGTGCGCTCCGCTCCACGGTTCCAGCTTGTTACCGTGCCGTCCGGTGCCACACTATTGATGGCATCGTCAGAGTTTTCGACGACGGCTGCCAATCGCAAACGTTCTTGCTGCGCTGCCATGTCCCTACGACGAATGATGAAGCTGATGCAGAACCCGAGACCACCAGCAAAGAAGACCGTGATGATGTGAGATGTCACGAGGGATAGTCGAGGAAAACATAACTGCTTCGTGATCTCGTAGACTGCTGTTACACACAACACCGTGAGACCGACCCGCAAAGCCCTGAAAAGTGGAGATCGTCTAAACATGAAACGGCTTAGTCACCAGAGGGCATTTGAAAGCGTGGAAGGTGGCGTGCTTCATGATCATGACCTATGGCAGAGAACGTTCATCAGCAGGAAAGGTTAGAAGCAGTATGACCGTCCGCCTAACCTGCGGATGTGATCCTCATCACACACTTCTCATTACTTCGGTAACGCTGCAATGTCCGCTCTTGAGCCTTGCTCGGCACTGCTATAATTTCAATTGCCGATCACCCCGGCATTGGCTCGCCCCTGCCGGGCGTCATATTGTTTTCTCAAGTTGCTATCTCCCCGTAACCGGCGGGCGTGGCGAACTTGCCGAAATCATTCGCACTTATTTCGGGTATCTGGAACTGGCTGTCCTTGCAAAAGATCTGGACGCACCGCATCATCTTGAACGGGCCCATCGTCACCGCCACCATGGCTTCTCGTCTGCCACCGGCGAACCAAGAGGTTGGGTAGATAATGGGGTGCAAGATCGCCAGCCGCCGACACACTCGCCAAATCTCCAACCCTTCAGGCCGATACATTCGGTCGTACGGCGGATCCCAATAGCCGAATTCATGGACGTTGTCCGCAAGCGGCAAAGATTTCCAGTTATAGCCGTTGCTCAGGTCGTAAGCCGCGATGCCTTCAGGAATGCCGTCCGTCTTGCCAAACGCTGCGTCCGGAGTTCCGAACTGTTTGCAGATGCGATCCCAAACCTGCCCGCTGCCCCAGTGCCTGGTTCTTGGTCTTTGGCACGCCCAGTAAAGAGTCGATACAGGCCTTGATGAACTCCGCCGCGACTTGCGGCACGATCGCGTTGCCGTAGCCTTTAAGCAGCTCCACCCTGCGGGGAACCCCATGAGCCAGCGGCTCAATTCCGGGTTCAATCGGCCGGGCTTTTCCGTCGCGGCAGGGGAGCCAGACACATCCGTCCCAGAACCCAGTTCCTTGAGGTCGCGGCCCAGACACTTCTGCCTGCTGCCCTTCGCTGTCCTCGCACCCTCCACATAGTCCGACGCCTGCGGCGTCGCCCAATGGATGAGCTGCTGGGAGTGCACCTGCCCCATCGCCGGAATCTTCCAGGTGTTCAATGACCGGGAGTAGGAGTCGCCTATGTTCGGCGTCGGCCACTGCGCCAGTCTCGTCTGGTTCTCCCCGAAGCGACCCAGCTTGTCCGCTGTCGTCGGCGTACCCCAGGACGCCTCCCCAGTAGAGTCGCCGTCTGAGGTGGGGAGCGCCGACGCTGTGTGCGCCCATAACCACCGCCCCGCAGGCGTAGCCTTCCGCTTCCAACCCTGAAGAAACAAGGTCGAGCCATCCATGGGCAACCGCCGCCTCAACCTGCTCACCAACGACAAGCTGAGGTCTGCGCTCCGCGATGAGGCGGAAGAACTCCGGCCACAGGTGCCTGTCGTCCTCCATGCCGAGCTTCTTCCCCGCGCCGGAGAACGGCTGGCACGGGCACGACCCAGTCCAGCATTCGAGGTCCGGGACCCCGGCGAGCCGGAGGGCGTAGGCCCATCCGCCGATTCCGGCAAAAAAATGACACTGGGTATACTCACTGAGATCTTCTGGCTGCACGGCTGCGATGCTTCGTTCATCTATTGCTCCTTTTGGAATCAGTCCCTTGTCCATGAGTTCCCGCAGCCATTCGCAGGCGGCGGGGTCGCGCTCGTTGTAGTACACCCGGGCGCTCATAGGTATTGCTCTGCCGGCGCGCTGCCATCGCCTTCGCTTGTACTGCTGTCGTCGTCCTCCAAGTCTTCTGTTTTCGCCCCTTCGAGAAAGCCCGCCGTGAGCACGATTTTCCC
>Ga0302199_1000575_pt1 | contig 19101 bp, 13 predicted proteins | sample II_Bog_N2_3_FD_194588 | JGI IMG/M metagenome (GOLD analysis project Ga0302199, IMG submission 194588) | Peat permafrost microbial communities from Stordalen Mire near Abisko, Sweden - II_Bog_N2_3 | ecosystem: Environmental > Terrestrial > Soil > Wetlands > Peat | place: Sweden: Abisko, Stordalen... | reverse complement strand
GCAAATGTTGCTCCTTCGGTTTCGGCAATCGGCGTGATGGAAAGCTGCCTGTCCGCGGGGCGTTCCTGAGCTGGCGCATTCTGGCCGGTGCGTTCCTGACGGCCTCTCTGCCCTCGTTGGCCGCCTTCCGAACGCCCTTCGCCGCGACCACCGCTGCGGGCTGGTTGTGCTTCCTGGCTCGGCTGGCCGTTCTGGTGCCGAATTTCACGAGGAGCCTGGGTGCTGCCAGTTGCCGCAGCCTTTTCCAACTCGTCGGATTCTTCCGGGTCTTCCATTTCCAGGAAGTCCGTTACATAAAGGAACGCGTCCCGTTCCAGGCCCACGTCCACAAAGGCGGACTGCATGCCGGGAAGAACCCGCGTGACGCGCCCGTTATAAACGGAGCCTGCCAGCGTGTACTCGTTTTCGCGTTCGTAGTAGATCTCCGCGAGTTGATCGTCTTCAAGAATTGCAAGCCGCGTCTCATGCGGCGTGCTGGAGATGCAAATCTCTTTTGCCATCGTACCTTTCCGTCCAGCGGCATTTGCCTGCTGGGTTCTACGGCAAGGCCAGAGGGAGTCGTACGAGACCGGGAAGGACAGGGATGTGCGGGAGGGATGACCTGCGAGCAGCCGGTCTGCCCATGCTTACGCCGTCAACTGCCCCGGGGGGCCGTGCGCTGCGCAATCTGGGCCGGACGTCCTGACGGACAACCTGAAGAAACCGAACGAGCTGTATGGTGCGGTGATCCAATTGCAGAGATTTTGTGGCCAACCATTTCGCCTTCAACGAAACCGTTGTAGGCGGCGGGGCCGTTCCAACCGAGGCGATCGTGCGGGCAAACCACACCAGAAATGTGAGCCAGGGGTGGCCCAACCTTCCTGTGTACCCCGTCGAGTCAAGCTGCCTGCGGTTTTCCCGTCTTTGCGCGCTCATGAACCCTTGTCCTGCCGGGCTCGAGATCCATCTGGACCTGGCCCGCTACTGCATTCCACCAAACTGGAAGAATGCCGTGATTACTTTCATCAATCTCATCCCGCGGTCCGGACAGTTCCGGGAACGCAGGGGTGCAAACCTTCAAAACTCAGTCCGAACCCAAATGGCCCGGTACGCTTAGTTCACAAACCTGCGCATACGGACATTCATCGCCACGCCTAGCGCCAGGAATGTAAACAACACTGAAGATCCGCCGTAACTCATTAACGGTAAAGGAATTCCAGTGACCGGCATAAAGCCGATGACCATGCCCACGTTGACGGCTATCTGGAATGTCAACACAGCCACTAACCCCATGATAATCAGGGAGCCGGACAGGTCTGCGGCTGTTTGAGCGTTTTGAATCAAACGCATCAATATGAGGAAGTATAGCAGCAGCACCAAAAGCGCGCCCACAAAGCCATGTTCCTCGCTGAAAGCTGCAAAGATGAAGTCCGCGTGAGGGATCGGCAGAAAGTCGCCCTGCGTTTGCGAGCCCTGTTCGGCGCCTTTGCCCCAGATGCCGCCCGAACCCACGGCTATTTTGGATTGCAGAAGCTGGTAGCCCGAGCCGCGCGGGTCATTGTCAGGGTTGATGAAACTGGTGAGCCGGGCTTTTTGGTAAGGCTTCAGCAGTTTGCCGCTCGTCCAGACGCCGGCAACCAGCGCCAGCCCGCAGGTGGAAAGAATCAGCGCCTGGCGAAGGTTGATTCCGCCCAGAAACAGACCTGCAATCAGAATCGGCGTATAAGTCAGCGCCGTCCCCAGATCAGGCTGTTTCAACACCAGCAGCAAAGGCACCCCCACCAGCGCAAAGGCCTTGAAGATGTCTCTCCATTCCAGGCTGCGACCGCCCAGGTTCGCGAAATACCGTGCCACAGCCAGAATCAGCACCAGCTTCACCCACTCCGACGGCTGGAACTGCATGGGGCCGAATTTCAGCCAGCGGCGTCCGCCCATCGCCTTGTGCCCAAAGGCCAACACGGCCAGCAGCGTCAACAGGAAGAACCCATAAACCCACGGAATGTAGTCGATCAGCTTGTGATAATCGATTTTGGCGAAGACGAACATGGCCGCGATTCCGCATGCAATATAGAGCATCTGCTTGCTGTGGAAGCCCGCGTGACCCGGGATCCACACGTGCTGGTCATTGAAGAAACCCGGAACCGCCGCGTACTTGGTGTGCAGCGTGGCGGAGTAAATCTCCAGCACGGAAATAGCGCACAAGAGCAGCACCATGCCCAGCAGCGGCCAGTCGAAATCGCGGAAGCTCATGAATCGGCGCATCGCGTCAGTTTCCCTTCGCCGCGGCTTGCGTGTCGGCTGCACTCGGTCGTGGCTGAACTCCGGCCGTATGCGACTGAGTCTTACCCGGTGCAACAATATCGCCGTTCTTCACGAGGAACCGGCCGCTTTCAAGGCCAACCCGCTGGACTCCGCTCTTCGCAGTCGACAGGTCTGAACCCGCGACGGGAGCCGTCCAAACAGCGCTCATCTCCGCCGGAGGCACAACCTTTGGCTGCACCAGGTTGTTCGCGAGTCGCCGCTGTTTCTCCACGTAGGCGGAAACTACCTTTGCGCCGATACGTGCCGCGAACCAGCTCTTGTTTCCGTTCTGCCAGAGTACGGCAACCACCAACTCAGGGCTGCGTGTGGGGGTAACTCCAACAAACCAAACATTCGGATTGGTTTCGTGGCCCTTGCTCGTCTTGTCCAATGCCTGGTGACTCATTACTTGCGCGGTCCCTGTTTTGCCGCCAAAGTCAATCCCTTCCAAGTGTTCCCCGCCGGCGGTATGGTACAAGCCAGGCTGGGTCACCTGGTACATGCCGTCCGTCACGATCTGCCAATTCTCCGGGTCGATGGGGATATCAATCTGCCCGCTCCCCGGAAAGCTATCAAGCAATCCTTTGCGGAAGTCTTCCGGCAACTGTCCGGAGGAAACAACGTGGGGCCGAACCATGTGTCCGCCGGAGGCAATGCCGCCAATGATGCGGGCCAGTTGAATCGGCGTCGCTTCCACGGCGCCTTGCCCGATCGCAATGTCCAGCGTCTCGTCCGCGCGCCAGCGATCATGGTAATTCTTCATTTTCCATTGCGCGGAAGGCATCAGCCCGGCCTGTTCCCCCGGCAGATCGATCCCGGTTCTCTGCCCATAACCGAATTCGGTCGCGTATTTTGCGATTCGGTCGATGCCCAGCTTGTCGCCAAGTTGGTAGTAATACGTATCACAGGAGTAGGGAATTGCGTTGTGAATGTCCACCGCGCCATGCTTCTCGTCGCAATGATGGAAAAAGCCGTACGGGCCCCATCCGCCGGAGCAAGTCACTTTCAGGTCCTGCGCGACCCCTTCCTGCAACCCGGCCACTGACATCAGGATCTTAAATGTGGAACCCGGAGCGAGCTGCGCCTGCAGCGTCTTGTTCATCAGGGGGTGGTCGGGATCGGTAATCAGCTTGTTCCAGTCATTGCGGTTAATGCGCACCGCGAACTCGTTTGGATCAAAGCTGGGCCGGGAAACCATCGCTAGAATTTCGCCGTTGCGCGGGTCCATCGCTACCACTGCGCCGTTACGATTTCCCAACGCCAATTCCGCTGCTCGCTGCAAGTCGTTGTCGATGGTGAGCTTAAGGTCCTGGCCGGGAATCGTGTGCTGAAATCCAAGCAGGCCCACCTCGCGGCCGTGGCTGTCCACAATTACGTCTTTCGAACCGTCCGTACCCCTCAGCAACTGATCGTAGGTCTCTTCCACTCCTGCCTTACCCACCACGTCGCCCGGTGTGTAGTAGGCGAAACGCGGGTTGTTCAGGTCGTCCTCGCTCACCTCGCCCACGTAGCCAATCAGGTGCGCGGCAAACCCGTCGCGCGGATAAAGCCGGCGTTCCTCGTCGATTGTTTCAAGCTCAGGCAGCTCATTGCGCCGCGCTTCGATGAAGGCCTGTTCGTCCGCGGTAATGTCCTGCTTGATGGGAATCGGCTGATAGCCCGGCGCGGCGCGATACCGTCGCAGCGTGGCGCGTAGCTGGTCCAGATCCAGGTGAAGCCCCTGCGCGATCAGCGGCAGATCGTCATCCACATTGTGGTTCATCTCCCGCACCAGAAAGCAGGAGACAGACGGGTAATTGTCCACAATGAGCCGATTTTCGCGGTCGAAGAGCTTCCCGCGAGGCGCCATCACCGGAACTTTGCGAATGCGATTCTGTTCAGCCAGCACGCGGAAGTTGTCCGCCCCCAGTACCTGCAGCCGCCAAAGACCCCCGACCAGCGCCAGCATCATGAACAAGATGCCGTACTGCACTACCGCCAACTTGAGTGCGGAGAGCTTTTCGTCGCGGTTGTTGCGGCTCAAATACATGGATACACACTCTTAGGATACAGCCAAATCTGTTGGGTGATCTCTTGTCCAGCCCCATGGCAACGCGCCGGAACCCTCACGCAGCATGCGAACGGGAGTGATTCGTGGTTGTCGCCTAGTCTCTTATCTGCAGACGGTCAAGGACGGGAAACAGCACCAGTGCGATGAGCGTGTTGGCCACGCACTTGATCAACTCAATCACCCAGCTCCATTCCAGTCTCAGCCCCAGTAGTGCGCGGTAAACAGCCACATAAATGGCGCTCGACAACAGCGAAAGCAGAAACGTGAGCCCCAGGCGAATGGTGTGGTTGTCCACGTCAATCCGAATGCCCACGGACGACGCCAGGAAGCCGACTACCGTTTTGGCAATGCCATTCACCCCGATTGGGTGCCCAGTCAGCGCGTCCTCAAACAGGCCCATCACCGCGCCCGTCAGCGTTCCCTGAATCGGGATCCGTTGCACCAGCGCGAAGTACACCGTGACCACCAGCGGCAGATCGAACCATGCATTTCCCGCCAGGAGGCGCGGCAACCAGGCCTGCAACACAAGTGCCGCCAGCGGCGTTAGTGCATACACCAGGATGGGGTAGCGGCGAACTCCCAGATCGCGGCGGATGTCTCCGCTCATGGTATTCATGGCTGCGGCTTCCTTTGGGGCGTGGCAGAATCATGCGGCGCGGCCGGAGTGGCTGGATTTGCCGTAGAACCCGGCGTAACGGCCTTTTTATCCGTGTCCGTCCCAGCGGGGTTTCCCGATCCTGGAGCACTCTGGTTTGCGCCACCCGGCGTAAACCGGTCCGGGTGCAGCGCTTGCGGTGGCCGGCCGAGGAGACTAGGGTTCGTGCTGTCGAGCAGGGGTTGCTGATCGGGTGGAAGCTTCGGGTCAATCAGCCCAGGCAGCCGCTCCGCCATAATCGCCGACGCTTTCTTTTGTTCCTCAATCGCCGCCGCCTCCGGGCCCTTGAGTGCTTCGCTCGCAGCCAGGTCCTGTTGTTGCTGTTCGGAGAAGCGCGCCTCGGTTGCGGTGATCACCAGGACCTCGTCCAACCGGTCCAGATGGGCCGCGGGCTTCACTATCACGTCAATAAACGCGTCTCTTTCGGGATCTCGAACGACCTTCTCCACCACCCCAACGGCGAGTCCCCGGGGAAAGATCAGGTCGCCTCCGGCGGTGAGCACTTTTTCTCCCGGCTGAATTCTCTGGTCGGCGAGAATGCCCACAATTTGAGGCTGCCCAATTGCGTTACCCCGCAAAATTCCACGAAGCCGCGTCGTTTCAAGAATTACGCCCGCCCCGCTGCTCTGGTCGTTGATGGCCAGGACCTGCGCCGTTCCAGGAAAAACCTCGCGCACCTTCCCGACAATTCCATCGGGCGTGATTACAGCCATGTCCGGCTTCAGGCCATAGTTGCTGCCCTTGTCGATTGTGAATACCCGTGATTGATCGCTGCCGCTTGAACCGATAGCCTGGGCCGCCACCGTCTTGTAGATGTACTTCTCCTGGAAATTCTGCAGCGCCTGAAGCCGTTGCCCCTGCTTGGCATCCTCAAGCAGAGCGGCCTGCTCAAGACGCAGTCTGTCAATAGTCTTCTGCAGTTCCTGGTTGTCCTGCTGGGTGTGACGGAGGTCGATATATTGGTTCCACAAAGCCGAGGCGCCGAGTTTTGACTGGTGAATCAGTCTCTCGGGCGGGGACACCACAGCATCCGCCCATAAGCGGATTAGGCGCACCCCGGGTCCGTCTTGCGGGTCCATCGTATTGCGCCCCGCATCTGTCCGGCGCACCTGGACAGCCAGTCCCACGATCTGCACCACAAGCAGCGTGAGCAGCACCAGAACATTTCGGTAGCGGATGAAAAACGATTCCATAAGACAGTGATCAGGTATCAGTTGTCAGTGAAAAAGCCCGATGTTTGAAACCAGATTAATCCGATCACAGCCCACCGGCGACTGGCATAGTATGGTCAGCCTATTCAAAACTCTGCAGCGGACCAAGTGTTTAGCTGACAACTGATCACTGACAACTGACCACTGCGTTCAGTCGATCTTGATTTTGCGCAGCAGGCGGAAGTCGGAGAGCATTTTGCCCGTCCCCAGCACCACTGAAGCCAACGGATCGTCGGCCACCGAGACCGGCAGGCCCGTTTCTTCGCGAATACGCTTGTCGAGATTCTTGATCAGCGCACCGCCTCCGGTCAGCACAATGCCACGGTCGCTGATGTCTGCCGAAAGTTCGGGCGGCGTGCGTTCCAGCGCCACTCGGATTGCGTTCATGATCACAGCGATGCATTCGCCCAGGGCCTCGCGAATCTCGCTGTCGTCGATGGTGATCGTCTTCGGAACGCCTTCGATCAGGTTCCGTCCCTTGATCTCGATGGTGAGCGGCTTATCCAGCGGATACGCCGACCCAATCTCGATCTTGATATGTTCTGCGGTGCGTTCACCAATCAGCAAGTTGTATTTGCGTTTCAGGTAGTTGGTAATGGCCTCGTCCATCTGGTTCCCGGCCATTCGAACCGATCGCGAATAGACAATCCCGGACAGCGAAATCACAGCGATGTCAGTGGTCCCGCCGCCAATATCCACCACCATGTTGCCGCTCGGCTCGGTAATCGGAAGTCCAGCGCCGATAGCCGCCACCATGGCTTGTTCCACCAGGTAAACTTCACTGGCTTTGGCGCGATAGGCCGAGTCTTCCACTGCCCGCTTTTCCACCTGCGTAATTTCTGAGGGCACGCCGATCACAATCCTTGGATGCACCAGCATTTTGCGGTTGTGCGCCTTCTGAATGAAGTAATTGAGCATCTTCTCGGTGACTTTAAAGTCAGCGATGACGCCGTCTTTCATCGGCTTGATGGCCACGATGTTGCCGGGAGTGCGCCCCAGCATCTCCTTGGCGTCTTTGCCTACGGCTTCAACCTCGCCGGTGTTTTTGTTGATAGCTACAATGGAGGGCTCGTTGACAACAATGCCCTTTCCGGCTGCGAAGACCAGTGTGTTTGCGGTGCCGAGATCAATGGCCAGATCACTCGAAAACATGCTGAAAAGTGAGCGCAGGCCGTGCGAGCGCGATGAGCGCGAAGGATAGCCGTTCAATGACATTAGATGACCAATTCTACCTCAAGGCTATTGTACGGCTATTGAACGGCACACGCATCGCCAGCGGATAAACCTTGCAGGGCAGTCCCATGAACGTGTGCCATTCCCTAAACGGGTTTCGCCTTGAGAGAGTCATTGCGGGTACCCTGATCCGTGGGGTGGTGGTCCCTCGCACACGGCGACCAGGGGATGACAAAACCAGCGCGAGCCTCTCTCGCGGGCGGCTGTCTCACCGCAGGCGTACGCATTGCCGATTATTCCCTTCTGTGGGCGCACAATCATTCCATCCTCTTGTTTTGTTCAAAAGCCCGGATGCCGCACAAGACGCCCTAACTCCTTTGGAATGGCATTTCTGCAAATAACTCCTTTAGAATGGCATATTTGCGGCGATTGCCATCCGGTAACCCAATGAAAACAAACCACTTCTTTGCAGGAATGGGGGGGGAGGGGTACCAACCAGAATGTTTGCTGCATGACAGCGCTTGCCTGTTCGGGCCTCTGCTCCGTTGGTGCATCTGGTGCGGTAAACTCAGTTTCTTCAGGGTACTCGCATCGCTCACCCTGGTTCCCTCATCTGAAAGACACTATCTCCGCACTTCGAGGTTTGTCCCAATGCCCCACCCGAAATACCAAAATCTGATCGGCGGTGAGTGGCTTCCCGCCCGCACCGGCAAGACCCTTCTGAACCTGAACCCGGCCGACCATTCTGACGTCGTAGGGGAATTCCCCGCATCGGGCGCGGAAGATGTGGCCCTCGCCGTGGCTGCCGCCAAAAAAGCCTTCGTCGCCTGGCGCCTGTTCCCCGCACCCAAGCGCGCTGAGATCCTGCATCGCGCCGGCTACTTGCTCTCGGTCCGCAAGGAGCAGTGCGCACGCGACATGACCCGCGAAATGGGAAAGGTCCTGGCGGAAACCCGGGGCGATGTTCAGGAGGCCATCGATGAGGCCTTTTATGCCGCCGGCGAGGGCCGCCGTCTCTTTGGCCAAACAACGCCCAGTGAGCTGCAGAACAAATTCGCCATGAGCATCCGCATGCCGCTTGGCGTCGTGGGGCTCATCACGCCGTGGAACTTCCCCATGGCTATCCCTTCCTGGAAAATCTTTCCAGCACTTGTTTGCGGCAACACCTGCGTCATCAAGCCAGCGGAAGATACCCCGCTCTCTACCTACAACCTGGTGCAGGCCCTCATGGATGCCGGGCTTCCCCCGGGAGTGGTCAACATTGTCAGCGGCTTTGGCCCCGACGCGGGCGCGCCGCTGGTGGAACACCCTGACGTGCGCGCTATCAGTTTTACCGGTTCAAGCGAAGTAGGTTCGCTGGTCGCGCAGCGGGCCGCGGCGCTATTCAAGCCAATCTCCCTCGAAATGGGCGGCAAAAACGCGCAAATTGTGCTGGACGATGCCAATCTCGACCTGGCTCTCGAAGGCGCCTTGTGGGGCGGTTTCGGCACTACCGGGCAGCGCTGCACTGCCACCAGCCGCATCCTTTTGCAGAAGGGAATCGCTTCCCGATTCACCAACAGATTTGTCGCCCGGGCGAAGAGTCTCAAAGTGGGCAACGGCCTTGTAGAAGGAACCGAGGTAGGTCCGCAGGTGAATGCCGCACAGATTGAGACTTCAACAAAGTACACCGCCATTGCCCAGGCCGAAGGCGCAATACTCCTTGCGGGCGGTCATCCGCTAATACAGGGACTGCACGCCAAAGGGACCTTCTTCGCACCGACAGTCTTCGGCAGCGTCACACCTACCATGCAGATTGCCCGGGAAGAAGTTTTCGGTCCCGTGGTGAGCCTCATCGAGTTCTCGACCTTCGAAGAGGCCATCCAGATCGCGAACTCAATCGACTACGGTCTTTCCACTTCCCTCTATACGCGCGATGTCAACCGCGCCTTCACCGCCATCCGTGACCTCGAGGCCGGCATCACGTACATCAACGCCCCAACCATCGGTGCGGAGGTACATCTGCCCTTTGGTGGCGTAAAGCAAACCGGAAACGGGCACCGCGAGGGTCTTGGTGCCATCGACTTCTACACCACTTGGAAATCCGTCTATATCGACTACTCCGACAAGCTGCAAAGAGCCCAAATTGATAACGCCGAGTGACGCATTCGTTGCCCGGCGAATTCAGTACGAAGACGGATACGTGCTTCGCATTTGCTTGCATGCACAGTTTTCCGGAGGTCCCTATCTGCGTAGCCGCGCGTGCAGTATTCCCGCGCCGTGGCTCATGAGCGAGCAGCTCCCGTTCTGGTCACAGCGGTAATGGATTCTCATGGGGAGGTCGCTGCTTTTCAGCAAGGCAGCTTCTGCTCCTCCCCTCTCAATCGAAAACATCTTTCTGCTCCGGGTGGTAATGTTTCCACTGGAAGCCTCAAAGTCGACGATTGCGTCATCTCCTTCGATGTAATACAGCACTGTGTTCGGGGCCGGTTTCGTAGCTCTTGGCCGGTGGGCATTTGCAGATTGAAAAGCCTGATTTGCTTCTTCTTCCCGCCGCTCTTTCAGCTTCTTAAGCAACTCAGTCTGCTCGGCAATCGATGGAAAGTCGGGGACAAAACTCCACGAGGTCGCGTCCTCGTAGTTGTTCCTTGTACATGGCAACTCACCCTTCGCATTGATTGAAGCAATCTGCCCATTGGGCCCCACCTGCAGGTCGAACACGTCGTTGACCCGTTCCCGCGCGGCCTCCTGTGCATCCTGATGCACGTCGTCAAGCCCCTTTGCCAGGGCGCTTTCCAAATCGCTTCCGGGAGCCTTCTCTGCACTACGGGACGCCGGTTCGAAGGCTGCCCCTTGCCGAGGATCGTAACGCAACACGATCGACTTGGAGCACAACTCAAACCCCTGAACATCCCTCAACTGGATTGCGATCGAGAGTGGACGCGGTGGGTTTCCCGCCGCAAGCGAGAACCCGGGACCCTGGTCCGCGTAGGACGGTTCAAATTCCACTCGGTACTGAAGCGTCTTATCCCACTTCACAAACAGGCGGCCCTTCAATCCCACGGCGTCGGACGTGACCGGCCCAAGATCGTAGCGCCCGCTCGGATTGTTCGCATACCACGTAAACGACGCCACTGTCGCGCCAACCAGGATCCCCAATCCTATAGCCAAAGTGGCGTAGCGGTTGACAGGGCTATCAAAGAACTTCCGCAGACGTGGGATCCAGACCTCGTGGAAAGGAGCTTCGCCGTGCTTCGCGGCAGGAATACCCTCCTGGTCTGTGTCAAGATTAGCGCCGTATGGAAAAGCGTCAGACGCTGCATCTGCCGAAGGCGGGACTTGTGGTTCTGGCTCTGCCTTTGCGCTGAAGAGCTCAGTCTGATCTTCATGGTTTATTTTTTCATACCATTGTTCGCCTTCAGGCTCTTCATCTTCAGGCACAATCATGGGTACGCACCTCTTCGGGTTGCTCTGAGAAAACTGACCAGGGACTAAGCTCCATTAAACCATCCATGATCCGCGTCGACAACGACCCGGCCGATGGACTGGTTATTTGAGGGATTTTAACGGTTATCACCGTGTTTCATGTAAGAAGGATTACTTCGCTTCGATAAGTCCAGCGAATCACTTCATCAAATGCGCATGGACCAGCAGCGCGTCGCCCTGAGTGAGGGTGCAGACATCCTTCTGGTCGCACGAGTAGTGAATCTTTGCCGGCAAATCAAGCCTCGCGATCACCCGAGGCCCTGCACCGGCTTTGTCGATCGAAAAGACCTTGCCGGTTCGTGTGTGGATACTTCCAGCCGCTGCCTCGTACTCCACGATCGCATCGTCACCGGCCAATGAAAAGTTGTCTGCCTTGTGACCGTTCGCTTCCATGGAAGGGATGAGCGCTGCGTTTGGAAGTTCCTCCGTCTGCCCGTTCAACGACTTCGTTTGCTCGTCCGCGGAGGGGAAATCGGGTAAAAAGGTCCAGTATCCCATTCCCTCGTATACCGTCTGTGGGCAGGGAATCTCCCCATGCGAACTGATTGACTCAATCTTCCCGTCCGACCCGGTATTCACCTGGAAGATGTCTCGGCCCTGCTCTCGCTCTGCTTCTGCTGCATCCTGTCGCGCAAGTTCGGCCTCTTTGTCATTTTTCAATTCATCGGCGGCCTTTGCGCTCAGCGGTTTCCCGCGCGGGGTCTGTACCGGCGCGTCGGATAAGGCTGGCGCCTTCCGGGGATCAAATTTAAGCAAGACGTCCTGGAAGCACACCACAACACCATCTGGGCTCTTGATCTGGATTCTTATCAATGCGGGACGAGACGGATTGCTAACCGTCTGTTCAAACGCAGCCTGGCGGGCCGGGGCATCAGGCTCGACCAGGAAGTTGTATCCTAGCTTTCCATCCCATTTCGTGGTCAGATGGCCTTTAACTCCAGCTGCGCCCGCATCCACTGTTCCCAGGTCTCGAGTGTCCGCGGGCGAACTCGGCTGCGGCTGTGCAGCGGGATCCGCTGAGGAGACGGAATCCGACCGTCCCAACGTGAGTGCGGCGCCCACTGCGATTAGGACGGCGACGACCAGGAATATGGCGACAATCAAAACTAAGGCGCTTACCCGCGGTTCAGCAGGCTTGGGAGGAGGAGCCGCAGTTGGCGCTCCAGGCTCGGCCGGTGGCGCCGTTTCGCTCGATATCGCAGCTTCAGCCGGCGCTGCGAGTTCAGCCGCTGGGTCAAGCTCATTCAATAGAGCCGGTTCGCCTGCTGGTTCAGCCTCGGTTTCAAGGGCAGGCTCGGCAGTCGCCGAAGGTTCGTGGAGTCGAACGGTCTCGGCCGCTGCCTCAGCTTCAGCTTGGACCGAAGGCTCTGCGAATTGTGCAGACTCAGTTGATAGAGCCGACTCTCCCTCTGGTTCAGCTTCGGTTTCCAAGGCAGGCTCGGCCGTCGCCGAAGGCTCGTGGAGGGATGCGGTCTCAGGTTCCGCTTCAGTTTCGGCAGCAGGCTCTGCTGATTCTGCGGCCTCAATCGATGGAGCAGAATCATCTGTTGTTGGCGTTTCGGTCGATAGCGCATCTTCAGCCGGTGCGGAAGGTTCAGCCGTCGGGGCGACCTCAGTCGATAGAGTTGACTCGCTGAATGGTTCAGCTTCGGTTTCTGGGGCCGTGTCTGCCGTTGTCGAAGGCTCGTCGAGTGGCGCAGTCGCAGCCGGCACGGCAGCTTCAGCCGCTTGGACAAGCTCAGTCGAAAGAACCGGCCCATCCGTTGGATTAGCCTCCGATTCCATGGCAAACTCGCCGAGTGATGCGGACTCGGCCGATGGAGCAGCATCAGCTTCGGCCGCCGGCTCGGCTAATTGTGCAGGCTCAGTCGATGAATCAGGCTCTGCCGGGGGTGCCGCGTCGGTCGACAGATCAGCTTCGGTTGGCGGCGCCGGTTCAGCCGCCGGGCCGAGCTCAGGTGTTGGGGCCGGCTCAGGCAACGGTTCAGCCTCGGTCGATGGTGCAACTTCGGCCTGGGCCGCCGGCTCATTCGCGGGCACCAATTCATTCGATGGCACGGCGTCGGTCGATTCTGTGGTCCCACCTGGCAGTGCCGTTTCGGTCGGTGGTGGAAATTGAGCAACGGCCGCAGGCTGGGCTAATGATCCAGGCTCACTCAATGCGGCAGGCTCCGCCGGTGGTACTGTCTCGTCCACTGGCAATCGCTCAGCAGCCAATGCTGGCTCAGTCGCGGTTACAGACTCCACCGACGGCGGAGGCTCGACCGTTTCTGCAGCCCCAGTCGAAGGCGTCGCCTCGCTTGACGTTGCAGCTTCGCCGGAATCAACCGGCGACAGGGATTCGACAGCTACTGCGGGCAGCTCGGGTTCCGCGCGATCAGCCTCTATGTGCTTGGGTTGGTGATCTTCACTACTCATTTCCTGATTTACCATGGGTTGCTGGCCAGACTCGGTCTCCTCACCGTGGGCTTTGTTTTCGTGCGGTAACTCGCTATTGGAATCACTCTGGTCTGCAATCGTCATCCGGCGAGTCTCCCCTCCCCACGGTCAATCTCTGAACTCTTGGCTCTCTGCTTTTTGGGCTCAATCAGCATTCAATCACGCCCCACCGTCTCTGGATAGATGAATCACTCCCGACAAACCACTTGAGTAACCTTTCCCATCATGCCTTTTGAGGTATGAAGATATGGTACCTTGCGGCGACGCCGGAGTCTCGCGGACGTTAATCTCACGCCTCCAGCACATCTCGCAGCGCAAAGCTGGTTTCCAACCGCGTCACTCCCGGCAACCGTGAAAGCTCGTTCTGATGCAGGCGCCCGTAGTCGTCCATGTCCGCCACCCTGACTACCAGCATGTAGTCATACTGCCCGGCCATCAAATGGCAACTCACAATCGCCTTTGACCGTCGTACCGCAGCCTCGAACGCGGTCAGAACTGGCGACGACTGGCGTTCAAGAGTGATGCGGATGAAGACTGTCATGCGTTTGCCCAGCACCCGGTCATCAATCAGTGCGCGGTAGCCGCGAATGGCGCCCGAGCTTTCCAGTGCCAGGATGCGCCGTGAGGCCGCCGAGGCCGAAAGGCCCGCAGCTTCTCCCACATCATAGTTGGTCGCCCGGCCGTTCAGTTCCAGAAAGCGCAGAATCGCTTCATCAAGCTCGTCGAATGAGTTCGCATTCTGGTCCCGCGACCCGCTATCGGGCCGTTGTTCGCGAATACTATGCGTCAACGGGGATTTTCCATCATGTTTCGTGCGCATATTGCCGTTTTATCACGAAGTTTGCACACATTGGAATCCTCGCCCGCCGTAGGATGAGGATCAGTGGCAGGCGGATAAACTCGCGGTTTTGAAAATAGCCCTTCCCAAAATCCAATCTCGGCGCCGCTTTCTCCGCAACCCGGTATTCCGCTACCAGGCATCCAACCCAATCAGGAGCAAACCATGATCATTGGCGTTCCCAAAGAGATTAAGGATCACGAATCGCGCGTCGGAGTGATACCGGCGGGAGTCAAGGCCCTCACCGAAGCGGGCCACACCGTGCTCGTGGAGACACAGGCAGGCGACCAATCCGGTTTTCCCGATGACGAATACCAGAACGCAGGCGCTGAAATCGTAGGCGAAGCCGGATACGTCTGGGGCAAGTCCGACATGGTGGTGAAGGTTAAGGAGCCAGTCGAAAAGGAATACATCTACTTTCGCGAGGGGCTGGTCCTGTTTACCTATCTGCACCTGGCGCCGGTTCGCGATCTCACGGACAAGCTTCTGGAGTCCAAGGTCATCGGTATTGCTTACGAAACGGTTCGCGACCGGCAGAATACCCTGCCCCTGCTTACCCCCATGAGCGAAGTCGCGGGCCGTATGAGCGTACAGGTGGGGGCCACCTATCTCGAAAAAGAGCGAGGCGGACGGGGAATCCTGCTCGGCGGGGTGCCGGGAGTTCCACCTGCCCAGGTTTGCATTGTCGGCGGAGGAGTCGTCGGCACCAATGCGGCAAAAATCGCCCTGGGATTCGGCGCGCGGGTCACGCTCGTGGATGTGAACCTCAACCGGTTGCGTGAACTGGATGACATATTCGGCGGTCGTCTTTACACCCTGGCCTCCAACAGCTATAACCTGGCCCATGCAACGCGCGAGGCCGATCTGGTCATCGGCGGCGTACTCATCCCCGGATCCACGGCCCCCAAAATCGTGACTCGTGCCATGGTCTCCCGCATGAAGAAGGGCGCGGTCATCGTCGATGTGGCAATCGACCAGGGCGGTTGCGTAGAAACAGCGCGGCCAACTTCGCACTCCGATCCCAGCTATTTGGTTGACGGCGTCGTTCATTACTGCGTCACCAACATGCCGGGTGCAGTCCCGCACACTTCAACCCTCGCCCTCACCAACTCCACATTCCCTTATCTGCTGCGCCTCGCAAATCTCGGCGCGCGTGAAGCGCTCAAACAGGATGCCGGCCTCGCTGATGGACTGAATACATGGCTTGGCACCCTCACGCATCGTGGTGTGGCTGAGAGCCAGGACCGCTCATGGACGGCGCCTGCAAGCGTGATCGCGTAAGCCTTTTCGTATTGGTCTGCGAAAGGCGTTCGCGGATCGCAGCTTACTGCACGGGGGCCTCTGTCTTGCGGCCCTCATCCTTTTCCGCATAAAGTGCCTGATCGCACTTCGCCAGCAGTTCCTTCCAGCCGCCTTGGCCGTTCTTCACCTGGCCCACTCCGAAGCTAGCAGTGGCGGATATCTCATGGCGGTCATGCTCGATCCGCAACTCCTCAATCGACTTGCGAAGACGCCGTGCGATCGTATTTGCAGTCTCGATATCTGTCGCCTCCAGAAGTATGACGAACTCGTCCCCTCCAAGCCGCGCCATCATATCGCCGGGGCGCAGTTTCTGTTCCACACAGCGCGATATCGCGATGAGCATATTGTCCCCGCACAGATGTCCGAACGAGTCATTGATCCGCTTGAAGTCGTCCAGATCGAAGAGGATCGCCGATATCGGTTTCGACCCTCTCAAACTCGCTGCGAATGTGCGCTTTGCGAAAAGGTCGATGGCGCGTCGGTTCAGCACGCCAGTCAGCGGATCGGTAAGTGCCTGCACCTCCAGGTCGTGGTGCAACCGTGCCGCTGTCATCCACACAAAAGCCACCAGTACGCCAACTTGCAGGACAGTCGTGTTGAGCACCGTCCACGCCAGCATTCCCCCGCCCCGCAGATAATCGCTTGGAGCAGGCTGAAGAAGCAGGCTGGCAAGCCGCCCAAGATTTCCCAGACTTAGCAACGCGAGCAGCATAGCCATCAGCCATCCTGCAGCCTTCATGAAGTTTGGGGTATGCCTCACCACGAACACGGCAGTCAGCGCCAGTTGCACGGCAAGGATGATGCTCAGACCAAGCAGGCGTTTCGTTGTATCAGGATGAAGCTCGCCGTATAGAACTTGCACGATCATCTGTAAGCTCACCAGCCCCGCCTGGATTCCCCATAGTTTTGCGCCCTTGCCAAAAAACGCAGTCATGGAGCGATGCAGGCATAAATAGCCAGCGGAGAACATCACGTTCCCTACAGTGAAAGAAATGGACTCGGGAATATAAGTGCGCACAGCGATCAGAATTGCGCCCGCACAAATGCACGAACCAAAGCCAGCAAACCAAACCAGGCCAGCGGCACCGCGATGGATGCGTATGTTAATGAGCGTCAGAATCATCAACAGCGTTAACAGCGCGGCGTGCTCGATGTGGAGAGTGTGAAGGTCCAACTCCTGTATCGCTCCCGAAAAACAATCCCAACGGCATAAAGACTCTTGCCTTTTGCCGAATGACCTATATAGCGGATTCCGGGCTGTCTATCAGACCGGGATTCAGTATGCCGATGGAGATTATCCACCAACAATATCACGGGCATTGCCTCATCTCGTTTTACCCCGTTCACAGTCACGCGGTCTCCTATCGCCAAGTCCAATTCAGCCCCCGGCCAGCCCGGAATCCGGCGCATTTCCGAGCTGGCCTTTTTGCCGTAAGATGGTCGTTCATCAAGGAGGTACTCGTGGACCGTCGCAAATTCCTCGCCGCATCGATAGCCAGTTCCGCTCTTGCCGTTGCCGGCAATTCTGTCGCACAGTCCCCAGCACCCGGCCCGCGCCAGTACTATCAAATTCGGCGCTACTCCCTGATCAGCGGACCGCAGACGAAGCTTACAGAAAGCTTCTTCGCCGACGCGCTCATCCCCGCCCTCGGCCGCCTCGGGCTTGGCCCTGTTGGCGCCTTTCGGCTGGACATCGGTCCCGACACGCCAGCATTCTACCTGCTCATTCCCGGCCCTTCCATCGACGTTCTCGCCGAACTCGATTTGCGCCTCGCCCAGGACGATGCCTTCCTCAAAGCTGCTGACCCGTTCTGGAATGCAACCGCCGCAGCGCCCGCGTTTCAGCGGGTGGATATTTCTCTGCTAAGCGCCTTTGCAGGCTGGCCCAAGGTCACTCCACCCGCAGCGGCAGCTACCAAAGGAAAGCGCATATTCCAATTGCGAACCTATGAGAGTCCCAGCAACGGCGACCATGTGCGCAAAGTGGAAATGTTCCATGCGGGCGAGTTCGAAATCTTCCTCAATGCCGGCTTTCATCCCGTATTTTTCGGAGACACCCTCCTCGGCTCGCGCCTGCCCAACCTGACCTACATGCTCAGTTTCACCGATCAGGTGGAACTCGAATCGAAATGGAATGTCTTCCGAAATGACCCCGCCTGGAAGAAGCTCTCTGCAAGTCCGCGATACAGTTTCGACCAGATCGTTACCAACATCACTAACCTGATTCTGAGTCCGCTGGATTGCTCCCAGATCTAACAATCTGTCCAAAAACTCGAAGTCAGCGCCCGGCATGGGGGCCGCGGGTCCGGATTTGCGGGAGGGCACCCCGGCCGGAGGACGCACACAAGAGGGGTCGTGGTGCGGTTCACCTGAACAGCCGGGCGGAACTCCGACACTTTAGACCGGGCGCATCTCCGACACTTTTTCCTTATCAGGAAGGTTTTTGTTTTTCGTTTCCGGGGCCATGGCCCCGGAAACGAAGCGGCTTTGCTGCCCCTTTTTCGGTTTGGGCAGGGGATAAGTTTTTCTGGATCGTTCGTCGAACAGCGCCAGCGGCATATGCGCAAAGTAGACGGTGTGCAGTCCGTCGTCAACCGGCAGCAGTCCCACCCGCTCGCCCCAAAGCACCTCGCTGAGGAACACATCCTGCTTTTTCCATCGGAAATGCCCATGGCTCTTGACCGTCAACACGCGCATCGGATCGGGATACTCGAGCTTCGCCTCCCGTGCCGGGTAGGGCCGCGGCGAGGGTTGGTAGACCGAGGCCGGCGTCTGCATCCCCAACGCCTCGTGGGGCCGCACCTGGTTGTACTCCTGGCGGAAGCGGTCCAGCTCCAGTTGTTGCGCTCGCCAGTCCTCGGCCTGACGCACTTCCAGCTTCAGTGTGCGGTGCATCCGCTCGTGGCGCCCGTTCTGCTCCGGGTGTCCAGCCTCGATCCGCTCCGGTTGAATGCCCAGCTTGATCCACCACACTGCCAGCCGCGAAAGCCCGCCTACGGCCGAGCTGGCAAACGGAGGGCCGTTGTCGGTACGAATGGCCTCCGGCAATCCATGCTCGCCAAATGCGGCCTCGAAGATGGCCCGCACTCGCTCCGTGTCGGTCTTCTCCACCGCCTGCGCGCGCACCAGATAGCGGCTGCAGGCGTCGGTAATCGTAAGCGGGTCGATGCGGCTGCCGTCCCTGGCCCGGAACCACCCCTTGAAGTCGGCACACCACACCTTGTTGGTCTCGCTGGCGTGGGCCAAAGGCTCGGTGTACGGCTCGGTCCGGCGCCGCTTCCTGCGCGCAATCACCAGGCCGGCCCGCTTCACAATCTCCCCGATCGTGCTTGTCGCCGGCCACACCTGTCCAGGCTGATCCCGCTCCAGCACCCGCTTCAGCTTGCGCGGACCCCAGCGCATATGCGCCTCCCGCAGCGCAAGTACCGCCTGTTCGATCTCCGCCCTTGTCTGGTTGGGGTGTTGTCGCGACGCCCGGTTCAGTTCTGCCAGGCCCGTCAGCCCATACTCCCGGTAGCGCCGAAGCCACACATGGCCAGTGTCCCGGCATATGCCAAACTGCGCACACAACTCACTCATCGTGTGCTCATCGCGTTCATACTCAAAGATAAAACGCAGCTTCTCTTCCATCGCACTGCTCGTTTTCCAGGGCATAAGAACGTTGTACGTCCCTTGCCACTCGTTGCAG
>Ga0302199_1000543_pt1 | contig 19571 bp, 4 predicted proteins | sample II_Bog_N2_3_FD_194588 | JGI IMG/M metagenome (GOLD analysis project Ga0302199, IMG submission 194588) | Peat permafrost microbial communities from Stordalen Mire near Abisko, Sweden - II_Bog_N2_3 | ecosystem: Environmental > Terrestrial > Soil > Wetlands > Peat | place: Sweden: Abisko, Stordalen... | reverse complement strand
AAAACCGCAGAACCTAAGCGGGACGGTGACGTGGAGCGGGAATACGGGTTGCGGCACGACCACGGTGACGTCGGGTACTCCGGGGACTGCGACGTGTACCACGTCGAGCCTCGCGGTGGGGACGGATGCGATTACGGCGACCTACTCAGGCGACAGCAACCATAATGGAAACTCGAGCACGCTGAGCGGCGGCCAGGTTGTCAGCCAGGCGAGCACGAACGCGACGGTTGGTTCCAGTCTGAATCCTTCGACCTATGGCCAAGCGGTCAGTTTCACGGCCAACGTGGCAGCGGTAGCACCGGCGGGGGGAACGCCGACCGGAACGGTGCAGTTCACAGTTGACGGCGTCAACGTCGGTTCGCCGGTGACTTTGGCTTCGGGTTCGGCAACGTCGGGAAGCACTTCGACGCTGGCGGAGGGAACGCACACAGTTACGGCGGTGTACTCGGGCGTGACGGATTACGCGGCCAGCACGGGAACGCTGAGCGCAGGGCAGACGGTCAATCAGGCGACGGCAGCGACGGTGGTGACTTCGAGCGCGAATCCGTCGATCTCGGGGCAGTCGGTAACGTTGACGGCGACGATCAGCGGACAGTATGGACTGGTGAAGGGACGGAAGGGACAGGCAAAATCGCGGAACGTAACCGGGACGGTGGCGTGGAGCGGCAATACGGGATGCAGCGCGTCGACGGTGACGTCGGGCAATCCGGGAACGGCGACGTGCACGACGTCGACGCTCCCAGTGGGGACCGATGGAATCACGGCGACGTACTCGGGCGACAGCAACCACGCCGGGAGCACGGGAACGTTGAGCGAGGTTGTCAATCAGGCGACAGCGGCTACGACGACGACGGTTGGTTCCAGCGCGAATCCTTCGACGTATGGCCAAGCTGTGAGCTTCACCGCAAACGTGACGACAGCGACGGGGACTCCGACGGGAACGGTGCAGTTCAATGTTGATGGCGGCGCGTTTGGTTCGCCGGCGGCGCTGGTTTCGGGATCGGCCACGTCGGGCAGCATCGCGACGCTGACGCAAGGGACGCATACGGTCACGGCGGTGTACTCGGGCGACACGGACTTCGCAACCAGCACGGGCGCGCTGGGCGGAGGCCAGGTGGTCAGTCAGGCGACGGCAGCGACGGTGGTGACTTCGAGCGTGAATCCGTCGGTGTTCGGGCAGTCGGTGACGTTGACGGCAACGATCAGCGGCGAGAACGGGCAGGTGAAGCGCAACGGATCGGCGAAACCGGAGAATGTAACCGGGTCGGTGGCGTGGAGCAGCAACACGGGCTGTGGCACAACGTCGGTGGCATCGGGCAATCCGGGAGTGGCGACGTGCACCACGACTGTTCTTCCAGTGGGGAACGATACGATTACGGCGACTTACCTGGGGGACAGCAACCACGGCTCGAGCACGGGTACGTTGAGCGGAGGCCAGGTGGTGAATCCGGCAACCGCGAGCACGACGACGACGGTGGGTTCGAGCCTGAATCCTTCGACGTATGGCCAGGCGGTGAGTTTCACGGCCAACGTGGCGTCGGGAGCGGGGACTCCGACGGGGACGGTGCAGTTCTCGATCGATGGCAGCGCGTTCGGTTCGCCGGTGACGCTGGCATCGGGTTCGGCAACGTCGGGTAGCACTTCGACGCTGGCAGAGGGGACGCACACGGTGACGGCGGTGTACGCGGGCGTAGTCGGGTTCGGGACGAGTACGGGCACGCTGAGCGGCGGCCAGGTGGTCAATCAGGCCAGCGTTACGATGACGGTTGGTTCCAGCGTGAATCCGTCGGTGTATGCGCAGTCGGTGACGTTGACGGCGACGATTGGCGGCGAGTACGGATTGGTGAAGTCGAACGGCAGGAAACGGCAAGACGTAAGCGGGACGGTGACGTGGAGCACGAATACGGGGTGTGGCACGACGACGGTGACGCCGGGCAATCCGGGAGTGGCGACGTGCACGACCTCCAGTTTCGGGGTTGGGACCTACGCGATCACGGCAACGTATTCGGGTGACAGCAACCACAACGGGAGTTCGGCGACGTTGGCGGGCGGGCAGGTGGTGAATCAGGCCAGCCAGACGATCACGGTGACGGTGCCGGCTCCAGCAACTGCAACCAACAAGAGCAGCTTCACGGTGGTGGCGAGCGCCAGTTCGGGGTTGGCGATCACGTTCACCAGCGCTGGAGCGTGTACTAACGCAGGCGCGACGTATACGATGAACTCCACGAAAGTCGGCGCGACTTGCGTGGTCGGGATAGGCCAGGCGGGCAATGCAGATTATGCGGCGGCGTCGGTTACGGAGTTGACAAACGTAGCGGCGGCGATTGCGCCGACGGTGACCTTCACGGGCGCGCCAGCGAGCGATACGTACTTGTCCACGTTCGCGGTGGCAACGACGACGAACGCGAGCACGACTCCGACGATCACGGCGGCGCCGAGCACGGTGTGTACGATCAGCGGCAACGTGGTCACGATGGTGAACGGGACGGGGACGTGTACGCTGACGGCAGCGTGGGCAGCGGACGATAAGTATAAGGCGGCGACTGCGACGCAGAAGACGATCGCGGCGAAGGCATCGAGCGGACTGGCGTGGAGCACGCCGGCCGCGATTACTTATGGGACGTTGTTGAGTTCCGTGCAACTGGACGCGACCGCCAACGTTGCAGGCACGTTCGTGTATTCCCCGGCGGCGGGGACGAAGCCGAAAGTACCGGTGGCCCCGGCGACCTGCGACACGTTGAAGGTCACCTTTACTCCAAGTCTAGCGACCGACTACACCAAGGAAACCGCGACCGTGTGTCTGGTCGTGAATCCGTAACGGCGTTACCGCGCGCGGCCTTTCCGTCGTTGGATTGAGGGGGCATTCCGCATGATGGCGCAGGCTCGGCTGGTGTCCCGGACCGAAGCTATCGGTGTCATGGCATCCACCTCTGCGTCGCCGCACGGCCCATTACCACCATTTTGAGAGGATTCGTTTCCGACCCGCGCTGCGTGATCGTGGTGATCGCGGCCAGTGGTGCGGCACGCACTGGCGGCGTGGTTGAATGCTCAAGAGCGACACACCACTCGAACGAGGCGCTAGTGCTCTTGCTGCCAGGTCCGCAGTGCAAAGAAATTGTAGGGACTAGAAAATACAGCTCGGCGAACCTGGAATTCGGTGATAGTGATAAACAGCAGCAGGAAGGCAAGGACCGGGGCAGCCAGTGACCACTTTCGGATCGGCCTCAGCAGAAATTCCATCCCAGCGACATACATCAGAACAAAAGGCAGCAGAGCGCCAGAGATAATGCGTCCCGAAACAAAGAATGGGTGTTCCCGGGAGGGGTTCACGCATTTTTGGAAATCGAAAGGCAACGAAATCGCGGCCATGAACAAAACAGAAGCAAGAACTAGAAGGAACGACTGGGATTCTATGAGCCGCTGCAGTGAGGTCTTGTTCTTCCATCGCAGGAAAAGTTGGACGGTAAAAGCCGTGACCATGGCAATCGACGAGAGCAAGTAGAACCAGTCGGCGGGCGGCCAGTTCATCGGTCTCGCATGCCAAACATACTCCCCTCGCCAGAAACTGCGGATTAGATTGCCAAGAAAATACGAGGCCCCGTGCAAGGAGAAGAGTGGATGGTTGAGAAGCAGCCCCCGAGGCTTCATCGTCCAACCCAGGATCGCAATTTTCGCGCGCGAGCCGGTCAGGTCACCCATTACCAGGTAATTGCGGAGCATCCATGAAGCGGGAAGCAATAAAGAAACAAACCCGGTCGCCACGACAACCCGGGCCTTTGATCGTGGCTTCGCTGAGGATTGGCGCGCCCAAGACCACAACGTCAGGGCGAACGCCCCGTAGAGTACGCAATTGGAAACGTCAACGAGAAAAGTAAGCCCGACCAGAACGGATGCGAGCAGCAGCCAGCTTTTGCTTTCTTTTTCGTCCACGGCTTTCACCATCAACAAAAGGGCGACGGCCGTCATGGGCGCTGAAAGAACCTCGCGGTTGATCCCGAAGTAGACGTCCTGCGGGAAAACCGCCAACAGCGCTGGAACGCCCAACCACAGGAAAATTCGGTCCGGATATACCTTCCGCACCAGCCGGTAAGAAATCCATACCAGCACTACATAAGCCGCCGGATTCAGAAAGCGTATCCAGTAGGCCAACTCCCAGGATTGCAATCCGAGCGCTTCCCCAAGCCGATACCAGCCGGCACCCACTAGATAGTAGAAAGGGGCCGACTGTCCTTCTAAATTTCTGGTGTTCACCCAGTGGAGATACCTGGGGGCGACATACTGATACAGTTCCTGATTGGTGAGCTGATATGTGGGAGCCGCAGGATAAGAGTGCTCCATCGTCTCTTTCGAGGCCAGATACTCCACCGTCCCGTACAAAGCGAAGAGCTTCGCCGATTCTTTGTCGACCTCTGGCAGGTCCCTGCCGGGCCATTGTCCTCGGGAATACATACGAATTGAGAGCAAATGAGCCTGTTCATCGACGACGTTGAAAATCGGAAACGCGGCGGCAAAGAGCAAAATGCGCAACGCTGCGTACGCGCAGAGCAGAGCGACGATGCGTCCACTGTGAACCCGCAAGAATCGATCAATGCCGGATCTAGTCGGAGGTAGCGGCTGCATCGCCTGGGTTCGCTTGACGTGCTGCCTTCTCGGGAGTGTCCTGACGCGGCTCATTCGGTCCACCCTATCGGGAGTTGGCCTTGTCAAGTTCTTGCAGGCTTGCCTCGACTCTTGCGATGTCGCCAGCATATCGTGCGGGGTCACCCTGGGCGAGCTTTTTGTAGATGATCATGGCCTCGATATAGTGGGTGCGGGATTCTTCGAACCGGTTCTCGAGTTGATCGAGCTTTCCAAAATTAGTCAGCGTCATCGCCAAGTCGGGCATGTGTGCATCGGGATTCTGCTGCGCCGGCTGGCGGTAGATCTTTAGAGCTTCCTCGAAGTGCTGACGCGCGTCGTCCATTCGGTTCTGGATTCCATCCACCGTCCCCAGGTTGTTCAGTGCGGTGGCCATGTCCAAGAGATATGCGTCCGGATTCTGTTGTGCCAGTTGACGGTAAGATCGCAACGCTTCCTCATAATGCTGGCGGGCTTCGTCGATCCGGTTCTGGCGTTGATCCACGCTGCCCAGGTCGTCTAGAGTCATCGCCAAGTACGGCACGTACGCGTCGGGATTCTGCTGAGCCAGTTGACGGTAAGTTCTTAGAGCACCCTCAAAGTGCTGGCGCGCATCTTCCATCTGGTTCTGGCTTCCATCCAGAAGACCAAGGTTGTTCAGAGTTCCCGCCAATCCGGGCGAAAAGGCGTCCGGATTCTGCTGCACCAGTTGACGGTAAGACTTTAGTGCCTCCTCATAGTGCCAGCGAGCTTCGTGCATGCGGTTCTGCGCTGTGCCAAAGTTCTCCAGGTCATGGCCCGTCATGTGCGAGTCGGGGTGCATGAGCGCAACCCCGATGGCGTTATGCGTCAGAGGATTTTCCGCAACCTCTAGCGTGTGCGACCATAGGTCGTATTCGCTCTCCCAATAACTCATCTGGCGATAAGTGATGCAGCCGAGCGCCGTCAACCCGCACACTGCTGGGAGTACCAGCCATGCAGTACGAACTTCTTTTGCTTGCGCCCAATCCGCTAGACCCCAGGCAATCATTACGAAGACGCCGATCAGCGGGATATAGGCGTAGCGGTCCGCCATGGCGTACTCTCCCACTTGCACCAGGCCGAGAACCGGAACCAACGTCCCCAGAAACCAAAACCAGCCAACCGGCAAGTAGCGCTTGCGGCGAAAAATAACAACGAGAGCCGTGATACTTATCAAAACCAGCGCCGACAAAATCCACTGCCATGCCGGGAGCGTGGGGGAATGGGGATAGAGAGCAAGCCGCACGGGCCAGAGCATTTTGCAAAGATATAGCCCATAGGCCACGAGGGCATTCTCGATGCGCATGCCGAGCGGAAACGCTTCGAAGGTACGCACTGCATGACCCGTTCGCTGCGCGATGAGCGTGATCCATGCGCTGGCGGCCGAGAGAACAAGCAACGGAATTTTCTCCAGCACCAGCTTCGATCCTGTCAATTGCGGCGCGCCGACGGCGGAAGCCGGACTGCCCGCCGTTCTGCCAAGCGGCCAATAATCCAGCAGCATCAAGACAAAGGGCAGAGTAATGACCATCGGCTTGGCCATCAATCCCGCAGCAAACAGGGCTGCGACCAAGAGATATCGCCGCCAATCTGGCTTCTGGGCGTACCACGCATATGCAGCGATCGCCAAGATGAAGAACAGCGTGCTCAGGACGTTCTTCCGCTCCGCGACCCACGCGACCGACTCCACGTTAAGCGGATGCACGGCGAACAGAGCTGCCACCAGCAGGCTCGGCCCCACGCGCTTTGTAACCCAGGCCAGCAGCAGAAACAAAAGCACCGAATTGAGCGCGTGAATCAGCAAGCTGTCAAAATGATGGCCCGCCGGATTCAGCCCAAACAGTTGATAGTCGAGCGCATGCGACAGCCATGTCAGCGGATGCCAATTCGCCGCGTAGGTGGTCGTGAAGGCCCACTGGATGGTGCTCCAGGCGGCGTCACCCTGGATGTGGCGGTTCGCGGTGACGTATTCTTGATCGTCCAGGATGACGAACGAGTGCCCAATAACTGGGCTGTAGAGTGCGATGGTCCCCGCCGCGAGCAAGATGCAGAGGATGACAACCAGGTTCTTGCCGGTAAGCAACGGCCCGCTCCCCGGACGCGTTTTCGCGTTCAGTTTCCTCCGGCTTGCAGCATGTGCTTTCGCGAGAGTTTGGGCGCGGCTCACGTCGTCTACTCTATCCTAGGGAGCTTTCTTTTCTAGTTGCTTCAGTCTCAGTTCGACTCGGGCAACTTCAGCGGCGTACTTGCTGGGATCCGCTTGGGACAGCTTCCGGAAGAGGCTCAAAGCTTCTGCATAGTGAGCGCGGGCTTCTTCGATCCGGTTCTGACTTCCATCTGATATTCCCATCATGTTCAGCTTCTCCGCCACACTGGGTAGGTACCCTTCCGGATTCTGCTGCGCCAGTTGCCGGTCAATCTCCAAGGCTTCTTCATCGTGCTGGCGCGCTTCGTTCAGGCGCTGCTGGAGTCTTTCCAAGCGCCCCAGGTTGTTCAATGTCGCGACCACGTCTGGCAAGTATGCGGCTGGGTTCTGCTGTGCCAGATGACGGTAGATCTTCAACGCATCCTCATAGTGCTGGCGGCCTTCGTCCATCCGGTTCTCTGTATCGAAGTTCCCAGAGTTGTTCAATGTTGCGGCCACGTCCGGCAAGTATGTGGCCGGATTCTGCTGCGCCAGTTGACTGTAAATCTTCAAGGCCTCCTCATAGTGCTGGCGGCCTTCCTCCATCCGGTTCTGGACTCCATCCACGGCCCCCAAGTTGGTCAAGGTCGTGGCCATGTCGGGTAGATGCGCAGCGGCATTCTGCTGCGCCAGTTGGCGGTAGATCTTTAGAGCTTCCTCGAAATACTGGCGAGCGTCGCCCATCCGGTTCTGGAGTTGATCCATGCGGCCCAAGTTGTTCAAGGTCGAGGCCACGCTCGGCAAGTGTGCGGCCGGATTCTGCTGCGCCAGTTGGCGGTAAGATTTCAGCGCTTCCCTATCGTGCTGACGCGCGTCGTCCAGACGGTTCTCGAGTCGATCCATGTCTCCCAGGATGCTCAAGGTCGTGGCTATGTCCGGCAGGTATGCGGTGGGCTTTTGGTGCATCAGCAGGTGGTAGATTCTTAGAGCTTCCTCGAAGTGCCGGCGCGCGTCGCCCATCCGGTTCTGGAGTTGATCCATGCGCCCCAAGTTGTTCAAGGTCGAGGCCACGTTCGGCAAGTATGCGGCAGGATTCTGCTGCGCCAGTTGACGGTACGACTTTAATGCCTCCTCGCAGTGCCAGCGGGCTTCGTCCATCCGCTCCTGCTCGGTATTCAGGTCGTTCCGGTTATTCGGTGTCATTGCCGGGTTCGGGTCGCTGAGGAGCGCCGCCGCCAGGGCGAAATGTGCAAAGGGATTCCGTTCCGTCACCGCCAGCGTGTGCGACCACAGATCGTAATCGCTGACCCAGTATCTTATCTGCTGAGAAGTGGCGAGGCCGAAAGCCAGCAACACGCACAATGGCGGGATTACCCGCCAAACCGTGCGGACTGCTTTCGCCTCCGCCCAATCGTCGAGGCCCCAGGCGATCATTACGAAAATTCCGATCAGCGGGATGTAGGCGTAGCGATCTGCCATGGCGGCACCGCCAACCTGCACCAGGCCGATGACCGGAACCAAAGTGCCCAGAAACCAGAACCATCCCACCGGCAAGTAGCCCTTGCGGCGAAAGATAACAACGAGAACAGTGACACCTATTAAAACCAGCGCCGATGAAATCCATTGCCAGGCCGGGAGAGTATTTCCGGGGTAGGGATAGTTGAGAGCAAGCCGCGCTGGCCAAAGCATTTTCCACAAGTACCGCCCGTAGGCCAGGATTGCATTCTCGATTCGAATGGCAAGCGGGAACTCTTCGAAGGTACGCTCCGCAGGTCGCTGCGCCATTAGAGTGATCACCGCACTCGCGGCTGAAAGAAAGAGCAACGGGATCTTTTCCAGCAGCAGCCTCCAACCCAGCCACGGCTCGCCCTTCGAGGTGGCCGGGCGGCTCCCGGTTCCAGCCAGCGGCATCCGGTCCAGCGGCCAATAATCCAAAAGCAACAATACAAACGGCAGCGTGATGACCATCGGCTTGGCCATCAGCCCCGCCGCAAACAGGCCCGCCATCAGCAAGTATCTTCGCCAATCCGGTTTCTGCGCGTACCACGCATAAGCAGCGATTGCCAAAAAGAAGAACAGCGTGCTCAGCACGTTCTTGCGTTCCGCGACCCACGCCACCGACTCCACATTGAGCGGATGCAAGGCGAATAATGCGGCTACCAGCAAACTCGGTCCCATGCGCTTGGTAAGCCAGGCCAGCAGCAGAAACAGCAACACCGCATTGAGGGCGTGAATCAGCACGCTGTCGAGATGATGGCCGGCCGGGTGCAAGGCAAAGAGTTGGTAGTCGAGAGCATGCGACAGCCAAGTCAGGGGATGCCAATTAAAAGCGTCGGTCGAGGTAAAGGCCCACCGGATGGTGCTCCAGGCCAAACCACCCTGGATGTGGAGATTGCCGGTGACGTAATCGCCATCGTCGAGGACGACAAAAGGGTGCCTAATGACGGGGCTGTAGAGGGCTATGGTCACGGCTGCGAGCAGAAGGCAGAAGACGGCCTTCAGCTTGGTGCCGGTGAAGAATGGCCCGCTTCTCGGAGGTGCTTTGGTGTGCAGCTTTCTCCGGCTGGCAGCGCGTGTTTTCGCGAGATTTTGGGCGCGGCTCATTCGTTCATGCCGATTGTACACAGCCCGCGAAAGCTGTTAGTCTTCTTCCATCGACACTTTATATCGACACCGATCAATCCTATTTTTCCGCTGACGTCGCCGGCGCCAATCACATTTCTCAATCATGTCCCTCAGTCACGAACGAAGCGACTTTTCGCGCTGATTTCGGAATTTGCCTCCTCTAATGTGCAAGAACTTGCGCTGAGTATGCTGCGTTCTATTCCGCCAAAAATTATTAGTGCATAATCATCGATTTTTATTGACAACCATGACGCGAAAGCTTAATAAATGTTGTCCGCCGAATTGCCCCGTGCGAACGTGGCTATTCTTCGCGGATACCTACACCCAAGGCGAAGCACCAGTTTTCAGCTCAAAACTTAAGGAATAATGCACTCATTGCCCCGCAACACTCAGGACACCCATCCCCCCTTCGCAAGTAAAGAGGAGAAGTGTTGCCCGGCGCAATCCGAGTTTGGTACCTGCAAGTCCCGTGGTAGAGCGACATCGATATTCCCGTTCATTCGGGGGAGGAACCTGTGAAAACACGCACCCTAGTCGTACTGGCGATCGCGCTAGCGTTCATTACAACCTTTAGCCTCTATGTTTCTTACGCCCAGACACCCATGCTGATCGCGAACGCGAAGAAGATCGTCGCTTCGATCACCGCGCCCGTTCAGCACTTGATTCATGCATCCCTGTCGGGCGGCACTCGGATCACGCAGGAGATCGACGAGACCAAGACGGTGCGGCTGGCCCGCAACACGCGGCCCGAGGCGAACCTTAAGAATGACCGCGGCCCGGTTTCGGACAGCTTCAATGCCGAGCACATGCTCCTCCTGCTGCAACGCTCTCCCGAGAAGGAAAAAGAGCTCGACCAGTTGATCGACTCGCTGCACGACAAGAACTCGGCCAATTTCCACCAGTGGCTGACCGCCGACGAATTCGGCGAGAAGTTCGGCGTGGCGCAGGAAGATGTCGATAAGGTTACCGGATGGCTCGAGTCGCACGGCTTCCGCGTCAACCAGGTCTACACCAACCGGATCCTGATCGATTTCTCGGGTACGGCCGGCCAGATCAAAGAGGCCTTCCACACTTCGATCCACCAGTTGGACGTGAAGGGCCAGATGCATTTCGCCAACATGGGCGATCCGCGGATTCCGGCGGCGCTGGCACCCGTGGTCAAGGGGATTGTCTCGCTGAACGACTTCAGGCCCGAAGCCATGCACAAGTCTGTGCGGCGAGATTATACAAGCGCCGGCTGCCTTACCTCCACTCAGCCGACTCTTCCCGGCACCTGCTACGACATCACGCCGCAGGACGACGCGGTCATCTACAACACGAATCCTCTCTGGTCCCAAGGAATCACAGGCGCGGGCCAGACCATCGCCGTGGTCGAAGACACCGATACCTATAACGGCACTGGCGACTGGAGCACGTACATGTCGACGTTCGGCCTGAGCGGCTACGGCGGCACTTACACCCAGGTGCATCCCGGTGGCTGCACCGACCCCGGCACCAACGGCGACGACGGTGAAGCGGCCCTCGACGTGGAAATGGCGTCAACGACCGCGCCAGGCGCGGCCATCGAAAACATCGCTTGCCCGTCGGGCACGTTCACCTTCGGCGGCCAGATTGCCCTGCAAAACCTGATTAACGCAGCCGGGCCTTATCCTGGCGTGGTCAGCGTCAGCTACGGCGAGCCAGAATCCGTGAGCGGCGCCGGAGACAATGCGGTCTTCTACGCCACCTATCAGCAGGCGGCCGCCCAGGGCATCTCCGTCTTCGGCGCAACCGGCGATAACGGCGCGTCGGGTTTCACGGAATATTCAGATATTCAAATCGACACCCTGGGCATTAGCGGATGGACGGAAACGCCCTACAACGTATCCGTGGGCGGCACCGACTTCGAAGAAACCTACAACTCGTTTAAGGGCGGGCCGGCGCTCAGCACGTACTGGAATGCGACGAACACTGCGTCGTATGGCTCCGCCAAGGGCTACATTCCCGAGATGCCGTGGGACAATTCCTGCGCCAACGCCATGATCGCGGAAATCATCAATCCGTCAGGCGGTTTCCTCGGCTATGGCGCCAGCGGCGCTTGCAACAAAACCACCGCCAACACCTTCTACGAGGATACCGGCGCGGGCGGCGGCGGCGCGAGCAATTGCGCCACGAATAACGGTGGCTCGCTGGAAGCACTCGACTTTGAAACGGCGACGGATTGTCAGGGCTACCCCAAGCCTTCCTGGCAGTCGGCCTATGGCGTACCCACCGACAGCGCGCGCGATATTCCAGACGTTTCGCTGTTTGCCGCCAACGGCGATTGGGGGCACTACCAGGTGATTTGCTGGTCCGACCCGACCCAAACCTCTGGTGGCGCCGCAACCTGCACCGCCGGCTCCCCGAACACGTGGACAGGATTTGGTGGAACCTCGGTAGCCACGCCGACCATGGCGGGCATCCAAGCTCTCATCAATCAAAGAACCGGCCAGAACTGGGGCAACGCCAATACCGTCTACTACTCGATCGCGCAGAGCGAGTACGGCACGCAGGGCGGAAGCTTCCTCGGCAGCGCCTGTAACTCCAGCGGTAGCGGCGGTCCGGCCAGCTCATGCGTTTTCAATGACGTAACCGAAGGCGACATCGTCGAAAATTGCCTAACGCAAAATGGCGACTACATTTCCAGAAGCAATTGCTTTGGGGCCGTCAACAACGATATTTTTAGTGGGGCGACCAGCACTGACAACATCACCGCCGTCACGCTCATCAACGGCGGCTCGGGTTACACCACCGCCTCCCTGCCTACGTGCACCATCGCGGGCCCGAGCAACGCGGGAGCGTACAAAGCGCCCTTGCATCCCAGCGCCACTGCCGGCAACACCATTTACGCCGGCGGTTCGCAGGCGACTTGTTCGATCACGACTGCCCAGATCAACACCGGGACTCAAACAGCGGTTTGGACCATTAAGGTCGATGAACCACCGAACGGTACGACGACTGGCTTCCCCGCATGGGGCAACGGCCAACTCAGCGTAGTGGTCGCGGGCCAGACGTATACGTTCGTGACCGCTCTCAGCGGATCCACGCCCAACGAGGTCCTGGAATACACCGCTTCGACCGCTACTACCAATGAAACCGATACGGCGAAGAACCTGGAAGCGGCGATCAACAACAACTCGGCGCAGTGCACTGCGGCCCCATGCTTCCTCAACGTGTCAGCGGCCAATGCCGCCGCCACGGCAACGGAGTCGACCAACACGGTAACGCTAACCGCGAAGACCACAGGCTACGCTGGCAACTTCAAGGTACTCTGGGGGCCGGATGATGCCGAGCAAGAACTGATCGCAATCTCGCAATCCACCCCCGGCGACGGGCCGGGTTACATCAGCGGTATCACTCTAGTGGTTGCGGGCTCGGGCTATGGGCCGAACGCTGCCATGACCATCAGCGGCGGCACCGGCACGAACGCGCTTGCCGTGGCGAACACCAGCACTACAACCATCCCCACCAGCTACCAGCCGGCATACGGAGCAAAGCCCGGCTACGATTTGGCGACCGGACTCGGCACCGTCAACGCGTATAACCTGGCGTGTTCGAGCGCCTGGACTACGACGGCGTACACCTGTACGACCACAGCGGTTTCTTCCAGCGCCAATCCTTCGGGCTTTGGCGAAAGTGTGAGCTTCACCGCGACCGTGACGGGCAGTTCCCCGACCGGTACGGTGCAGTTCTACGTTGACGGCAGCCTGTTCGATACAGAGACTCTGTCTGCGGGTTCGGCGACGTCGATTAGCACCTCCAGCCTCGCGGTTGGAACCCACACCGTTACGGCGGCGTACTCGGGCGCTGGGTTCAACCTCGCCAGCACGGGCACGTTGACCGGCGGACAAGTGGTTGGTCAGGCGACAGCAGGAACCGTCGTCACCTCCAGCGGGAGTCCTTCGCTCTATCAGTCGTCAGTGACGTTTACCGCGACCATCAGCGGCGAATACGGCCAGGTCAAGGGAAATAAAGCGAAACCGCAGACCGTAACCGGCAACGTGGCGTGGAGCGCGAATACTGGGTGCGGCACGACGGCAGTAACGTCGGGCAACCCCGGAATCGCGACTTGTACGACCACCGTACTCCCAACGGGAAGCGATACGGTCACCGCAAACTACCTTGGTGACACGAACCACAGCCCGAGCAACGGATCGTTTGTCCAGACCGTGACTGCGTCCCCGACGACCATCGCGGTAACCGCAGTGAGCCCGAACAATGAAGACTACGGCTCGACGGCGTCCGTCGGGATCACGGCGCTCCTGTCGTGGACCGGCGCCGGTACTCCTCCGACGGCGGCGGATGTTTCGTTCGGCGGTGTCGGGTTCAGCGGCGGCTCCTTTAGCGCGGCGAGCTGCGGCGCGCCCAGCGGCGACACCATGACCTGCACGGGCACCTTTACCCCGAGCGGCAACGATGCGGTGGGCACGTACACCTTCACGGCAGCGTTCTCGGGCGACAGCAACTACGGCGCGTCGGCCAGCGGGCAGACGGGCAACTTCGCCATCAATGGGGCGACGTCAACCACGAGCGTTGCTTGCAGTCCGAACCCCAAGACGTACGCAACGTCGATGACGTGCACGGCGACGATCAACGGCGAAAACGGAAATGTCAAAGGGCAGAGAAACAACAAGGGCAAACCGCTCGCAATCACGGGGACCGTGGCGTGGAGCGCGAATATGGCTTGCGGCACGACCAGCGTAACGCCGGGCAATCCAGGAACGGCGACGTGCAGCAGCTCCAGCGCTTCGAGCCTGCCGGTGGGCACCGATACGATTACGGCGACCTACTCGGGCGACAGCAACCACAGCGGCAGCGCGGGTTCGACGAACGAGGTCGTTCAAGGCGGAATCGCGACCACGATCGACGTGACCGCGGTGAGCCCAGTGTCGGAAGCCTTCGGCTCGACGGCACCGGTAACGATCACGGCCGTGTTGGCGTGGACGGGACACGGAGTAGCGCCGACGGCAGCCGATGTATCCATTGGCGGCAGCGGGTTCGCTGGCGGCTTCGGAACAACGACTTGCGCGGCTCGCGTACACGAAACCATCACCTGTACGAACACCTACACTCCGAGTGGCACGGATACGCCGGGCAACTACACGTTCACGGCAGCCTTCTCGGGAGACACCAACTACAGTGCGTCGAGCAGTCCGGAGCTGAACAACTTCAGCATCGTCGGGGCGACCTCGAGCACAAGCGTTGTGTCCTCTGCGCCGACCGGGGCAACCTACGCGACGCCGATCACGTTCACGGCAACCGTCACTGGCGAGTATGGAAACGTCAAGGGCGGAAAGAAGTCCAATGGCGCGAAGCCGCAGGACATCACCGGAACGGTAACGTGGAGCTCGAATACAGGCTGCAGTGCGAGCACTGTGTCGGGCTATCCTGGAGTCGCAACCTGTACCACTTCCAGAGCGTCGTCGCTCGAAGTTGGGAACGACACGGTTACGGCAACGTACTCGGGTGACGCAAACCACAGCGGCAGCTCGGGTTCGGTGATCCAGCTAATTACGGGTAATATCGCAACCTCGATCAGCGTGACCAGTGTGGCTCCGGCGTCGGAAGACTACGGCTCCACAGTGCCGGCTACGATCACAGCATTGTTGCAGTGGGTCGGCAACGGCGTTGCCCCGACGGCAAGCGATGTGACCATTAGCGGCAGCGGGTTCACTGGCACGCTCGGAACCACGAGCTGCGCAGCCCGCGTCCACGAAACGATCACCTGTACGGCCACTTACACTCCGAGCGGCACGGATCTGCCGGGGAACTACACGTTCTCGGCAGCGTTCTCGGGAGACAGCAATTACGCTTCTTCGGCCAGTACGCAGACCAACAACTTCGCCATCAACTCGGCGACCTCAAGCACGAGCGTTATTACGAGCGGTCCGACAACCTACGGGCAGCCGGTAACGTTCACGGCGACGGTCACGGGCGAAAACGGCAACGTCAAGGCCAATGGCAAGAAGCGGCAGGCCGTAACCGGGACGGTCACTTGGAGTCCGAATACAGGCTGCAGTTCGAGTTCTGTATCGGGCTATCCGGGAGTAGCGAGCTGCACCACGTCGAGCCTCGGAGCAGGAGCCGACACGGTAACGGCGACCTACTCGGGTGACAGCAACCACGGCGGCAGCGCGGGCTCGGTTGGCCAGTCGGTCAGCCAGGCCAGCCAGACGATCACGTTCACCGTGCCCGCACCGTCCAGTGCGGTCGTCAACAGCCACTTCTCGGTAGCGGCCACGGGTGGCGCGAGCGGGAACGCGGTGACCTTCACCAGCAGCGGGTCATGCAGCAATGTGAATGGAACCTACACGATGACGAGCGGCTTTGGTGTCTGCTCGGTGATCGCAAACCAACTCGGTAACGCTAACTACGCGGCGGCAGCGCAGGTCACAGAGAGCGTGAACGCGACTGCCTTGAGTCAGACAATCACGATCGTTACGCCGGCGCCTGCAACCTCGAAGTCCGGGGATACCTTCACGGTGGGGGCTACGGCTAGCTCTGGCTTGACGGTTACCTTCACGGCTGGGGCTGGTTCGGTCTGCACCGTTTCGGGTGCAACGTACACCATGCACAGCAATACCGGAAGCTGCTATGTGGTCGCGAACCAGGCTGGCAACAGCACCTACGCGGCTGCACCGACAGTGAATGAAACCGTAAGCGCGGTTGCGGTGGTGGTCAAGGTTGCGCCAACGGTAACCTTCACCGGCGCGCCCAGCAGCGCTCAGTACCTGTCGACGTTCACAGGGTTGGTAACGACGGAGAACTCCGGCGTCACGCCGACCATCACAACGACGACGGCTGCTGCCTGCTCGATTAGTGGCGGTGTCGTTACCATGAAGACCGGCAACGAACCCTGCACTCTGAAAGCGTCGTGGGCTACGAACACTTACTACCTGGCCGCGACCGCTTTCCAGACCATCAACGCAACGCCACGGGCCTCAGCCACTACCATTACCGGTGCGGCTGCGGGAACCAACCTGCTGAAGGTGAAGGTGTCCTTCACCGTGGACGACACGACCAGCAGTGCGGCCTTGACCGGCAGCACGGTCGTTACCGTGACCGACAGCACCAGCGGGAAGACTTGTAGCGGAACGCTGACTGCCGGAAGCTGCACAATAACGTTCACGGGTCTCGAGTCGGCGAGCTTTACGGCGAGCTGGCCGGGTAATAACAACTACACCGGAAGCACGTCGGCAGCGTTCCCATACACGGTGAACTAGGGAATTCCAACGATTGCGGCCCAGGGCAACCTGGGCCGCAGTTCAAGGAACTGCAAAGAGTGAACGACAGTTATCTCAAATGGATATAGGGTTTAAGTTGTGAAGGCAGCTCGCGAGGCTGCCGATTTTTTGGGCCGAGTAACTCGCCGAGTAACTTCTTATTTTGCTTCTATTGAGCTTATCCAGCCGGGATAGCGATCGGCTTTACTAGCAGAACCCGCTGCCGCCCCCTTCACTGGCAGCGCGAATCCCGAGAGATGGGATCGACGTGGCGCAGAGGGGAGATGAGTGCACACTTTCAGGGAGGATTATGTTCCGCAAATCCGGCTTCATCACCGCAATTCTAATTCTAACGATCGTCTCTCTCGCTAGCGTCGTATGCCAGGCGGCCCAGCCGCAGGCCCTAATGACCCGTCATGTGCCCCAAGTTGTTGCCAATGGCAAGGCCCAGCGGGTCGGGCAGCTTCCGGCAAACCAAACCATCCGCTTTGACATTGTAATTCCGCTGCGCGATCAGACTGGTTTGGACATTTTCTATCAGGAACTCTACGATCCGACAACCCCCTTCTACCACCAGTTCATCACGCCGGAGGAGTTTACTGCCCGGTTTGGCCCCACTGAGCAGGACTGGGAAGCAATGGTGAATTTCGCGAAGGCCAGTGGCTTTGACATATTCAGCGGCTCCCGCGATGAAAGAGACTTGAGGGTTACGGGCACGGTGGCGAACATCGAGAAGGCCTTCCATGTAACCTTGGGCGTTTACCAGGACCCCAACGAGAACCGTACCTTTTTCTCGCCGGATCGCGAGCCTAGCGTGGATCTGCCGTTCCCGCTGTGGCATGTCTCCGGGTTGGACAGCTACGGGAAAAAATATCCCATGCACGTCAACAAGTACGACTACGCGAAGAAGCACGGGATGAATCCCGACGAAGTCGTCAAGCCTGATGCCACCACGGGATCGTGTCCTTCAGCATCCTTCTGCGCCAGCGACATGCGCGCGGCCTACTACGGCGGAACGGCCCTCACCGGGACTGGCCAGACGGTCGGACTGTTCGAGTACGAAGGCACTAATTTATCCGACCTGGCCTTGTACTACAAGAACGCGGGGCAAACAGAACCTTTTGTTCCGACCGTCATATCCGTCGACGGAACTTCCACGACTTCGAGCGACGACATCGAACAAACGCTGGACATGGGGCAGGCGATGGGAATGGCCCCGGGCTTGACGATGGTGTACAACTACGTGGGAAGCACCGATACCGCCATCCTTAGCGCGATGGTCGCGAACGTGGTCGCTCCAATATCGAAGCAAATCGGCTGTTCGTGGGGTTGGACAGCAGACGTCAGCACCCTTGCCCCATACTTCACGCAGATGGGGACTCAGGACCAGAACTTCTTTGCGGCCTCGGGCGACTCGGGCTACTGGCACGGGACGGGCAATTCAGCGCCTTGGCCGGCGGACGATGCCTTAGTCGTTGGAGTCGGCGGCACGGACTTGACGACCTCCGGCGCAGCAGGGCCTTGGGCAACGGAACAGTCCTGGTCCGATAGCGGCGGCGGCATCACCACGAATTCGGTTCCGATCCCGTCCTGGCAGCAACTAACGGGCGTGATTAATTCGTCGAACGGCGGGTCTACGACCCTGCGGAACGGTCCGGACGTCTCGGCCAACGCGAATTTTACGTTCTACGTTTGCGGTGGCGGGAGCTGCACTGCGAACGAAGAAGGTGGCACCAGTTTTGCCGCGCCCATGTGGGCCGGTTACCTGGCTCTGGCGAATCAACAGGCGGCCGCCAATGGTGAGTCGATCGGCTTCATTAACCCGATCATTTACCCGGCTAATCTAACTTCGGGCTATAGCACTTATTTCCACGACATCACCAGCACCTCGTCGAATGGCAAATACTCGCCTGAGACCGGCTTCGATCTGATAACCGGCTGGGGATCCCCGAACGGGAGCGGCCTCATCAACCTTCTGGCGCCCGTGGCCGGCGGTACGACCCCGCAGACAATCACGTTCACCACGAGCGCACCGTCGAGCGCGCCCTACAACAGTCAGTTTACGGTAGCGGCGACGGCCAGTTCCGGCTTGGCAGTCACGTTCGCCAGTTCCGGATCTTGCAGCAACTCCGGCGCGACCTATACGATGACCGCCGGCAGCGGCACCTGCTCGGTGATCGCGAACCAGTCGGGCAACACCACCTACGCGGTGGCTCCGACGGTGACGCAAACCACGAACGCGACTTTGGCAACTCAGACCATCACGTTTACCACGAGCGCTCCGGCCAGCGCGGCTTACGGCACCCACTTCACCGTAGCGGCCACCGGCGGCGCGAGCGGCAATTCTCTGGTCTTCACCAGCGCTGGATCGTGCAGCAATTCTGGCGCGACTTACACGATGACGAGCGGCGCGGGAACGTGTTCGGTGATTGCGAATCAGGCGGGCAATGCGAACTACTCCGCGGCAGCGCAGGTCACACAGACCACGAACGCGACTCAGGCCAGTCAGACTATAACGTTCACGACGAGCGCACCGGCCAGCGCAGCCTACGGCACTAACTTCACCGTGGTGGCCACTGGTGGCGCGAGCGGGAATTCGCTTGTCTTCACCAGTGCTGGATCGTGCAGCAACTCGGGCGCGACCTACACGATGACGAGCGGTGCGGGCACGTGTTCCGTGATTGCGAATCAGGCGGGCAATGCGAACTACTCCGCGGCAGCGCAGGTGACAGAGACGACGAACGCGACTCTGGCCTCGCAGACCATAACGTTTACCACGCCAGCACCGGCCAGTGCAGGCTATGGCAACAGCTTCACGGTGGTAGCCAACGGTGGCGCAAGCGGCAACTCCGTTGTCTTCACCAGCGCTGGATCTTGCAGCAACTCGGGCACGACCTATACGATGACCAGCGGCACGGGGACGTGCTCGGTGATCGCGAATC
>Ga0302199_1000514_pt1 | contig 20017 bp, 20 predicted proteins | sample II_Bog_N2_3_FD_194588 | JGI IMG/M metagenome (GOLD analysis project Ga0302199, IMG submission 194588) | Peat permafrost microbial communities from Stordalen Mire near Abisko, Sweden - II_Bog_N2_3 | ecosystem: Environmental > Terrestrial > Soil > Wetlands > Peat | place: Sweden: Abisko, Stordalen... | reverse complement strand
GCATCAGAATGCGATAAAGTGGTCTTGCCGGTCGAGATTTTTGCAGCGAACGGCGAATAGTGTCTTAACTGTTTGTCTCAGCCAAGGGGGCAGCCCCACCGTATAGCCCAATCGTCTTAACTGGCATTCGCGACAAGTTACTTCGATTTCGTACTGCCACCCCGACCCGATGCTTTGATTTCAAAGAAAGCGTTGCGGTACCACTCTTCCTCCTTGCAGAAGTCGAGAAGAAAGCGGTTATCGACCATGCGGTTGAACAACTAGGCGAACTTGTCCGAGAACTTGGGGTTGAGCAGCAAGTTCAGGCAGAAGAATCTGCCGAAGGGAATAGCCAGATTGGTGGGTAAAGGGGAACATCTATTCGACCGAAGAGCGTCCACTATAACAAGCTCGGTCGATCCGGTGGCTGGGAACGAGAATGGATAGACAAGGGTACAATTCGCATCCGCATCGAAGGAGTTTGCATTACGCGTTCAGTTTTTGTTTGCGTTTGAGCGACACAGAGCGGTGGACGAAGAATGCGTCGAGGCTGATGGCATCCACGTTCGATAGACCGCGTTCCTTACAAGCATTCATGAACTTCTTCATTACGTTGCAGAACGCGATATACCGACCGTCCCGTCCCGCGCCACGTGGAGCTTTGTATCCAAAATCGGCAAGTACCGTGGCGGCACGTGAATTGTAGACAAACCACTCTGAAGGGTAGTTGGCGGCAAGTATCTTAGAAACAGTGTTCTCCGCAAAGCCGCTGATTCGAAGTTTGCCTTTCTTTCCAAGTACGGCTGGTATTGTCGCGTGAGAGTCTTGAATCAAGAGTCGCAGAGCATTCCTTAAGCGACTACCGGTTTTGAACACACTGTCCCGATTAAGGGGATTCAACTTTCCTAGAACTTTCTCTTCGTAGAAACTTCCCCACCCGCTTTTGTCGAAGTCGAACTTGGGCACGTTCAAGTGTCCGAGCATCTGATTTGACGAACTCACTCGCTTTGCGTACTTGGCTTTGAAATCCTTGTCGTGAAAGAAGGCATCAGCCAATTTCAAGGCACGGCTCCATTTGGCAAACGATGCCTCGCCGATAACCTTGAGTTTCTCTTCCGTTTTCTTCTGTTGCTGAGCTAAAGCCGCTAACTGCTTTTTCGCTCTCATGTAGTGGGGTTCATACGCATCAATCATTCCCCCGTTGAATTCTTCACCGCTCTTGAATTGTTCATCGAACCACTCGCACAGCATAGAGATGGTTGATGCTTCGCCGATGAACACGCCACATTCGCAATTTGTTTGGAGACCACCGCTAGACAAATTGCCAGAACTAACTATCGCAAACTGTTCTCTTGGGGATTGGACGATAAGAACTTTCGGATGAAAGAAGGGCTGTGTGGATGCCAACTTTGCAGTCACGGCTTTGCCTTTGCGTAGATGCAAGTCCAGCCAGTCCCTGAGAACTGCTGGTTCCGTTTGATTGAATTCGAGCCCTGTAAGAAGAAATGCGTCACCGGCACTCTCCTCAATGTCTCCCTTTAAGGAATCCCACCCACTCGCATGAGCAAAGGCGGTGGCCAACCTTAGTTTCTTCGCCGACCGAAGTGCGCTCGACAGGTCGAAGTTCTCCGGCAATCCCACCACGACCGCGTTACCGATTCCCAATAGCGTTTGTAGCATCGGCGTAGTTGTTCCTCTATCGTTGATTGAAGCGGAGCCTGTTTTATTCCGAAGTTCCTGCACTTCTTCAGTGCGAGGCGCAATTGCCGACTTCCAGTAAGCTAAACGCCCCTCTTGGTTCCTACGGTTTGCCGCACTGGACGAAGGCAAGAGAAGCGTGTTGAACCCGAACTCGTGCAGTGATTCCTCCGCCTCCGCCGCTCCTTTCCCGTTAAAGCAAATCAACCTGATGTTCGGGGCGAGGCTCTTCAGGACGCTGAAGTCGTTCCGCAATTGTTCGGTGATGTTGCCATCCATGCTGCCGGGGCGAACGCATGAGTGATACGCGTCCCAAAGCCCGATGTGATTCGCCACCAAGTATCGAATTCTGTCTTGGTATGGCAAATCCACCAGACTCAGGTTCAGTGCAGCACCCACCAACTTCCAGAAATCGTTGCCGGGGTTCGCGTAATACTGCTCGGCGGCGAGAGACATGTCACTGGGTAGCGTGCCCAAGACGAGGATTTCCGTGTCCTCATCAATGATTGGAGGCAGTCCAGACTTTCGTCGCTGTGGGCTTTCCATAGAATGAGGATAACCGGATGCCCATCCAGCGGCTGGGAACGCCCTGTAGGGTGGTCAATAAACGTCGTGGCTCTCCATGCCTCGCAATCCGAACCACCCACGCACACCCCGGTCGCCCGAACGCTGTACGGGGCTCTGCGGCGGGGAGGGCGGGGAAGGGCTCGTTTTGGGGTTTTCCTTGTGAAAATCGGCCGTCAGGATGGACAGGCCAGCCGACCAATCATAGACTTGTGGCAACCCTGCGATACGCAATTTAGGAATTCTTCATGCACGCCGGGGGTGTGCATGACTAAGCGGCACAGCAGCCTCGTGGGAAGCGAGTCCCTGAGAAACCTTTGATGGGAACAATTCATTTTACCCCCGGATAAGCGGCGGCTGTAACCCGTAATATCCTTGGCAATTGCGGTTTTTGGCAAACACGAAACACGGATTCCATGCCTACGTTGAAGGCACTGGTGGCATCGCGTTCACGTCGCAAAGGGTACCGACTGCGGCTGCCGTTCGGGGATGGCAATCACGGTTAACCGTGTCTTGAAACCGTGTCAACTACAAGAAATGCGACCAAGTTATTAGGAATAAACAAGTTGTGGCCTATTCCTTGCGACATTGTGAGCCCGAGAGATTCTCTATCAACTATTTTATTCAACTCATATGTTAATAATATGGTATAGTCAGCGCGTGGAGGGTTGCTTTCCAGATGACCGAGGAAGCGTATGAGAGTGCTCTCAGACAGGCTTTAAACGAGCTGGCCGAGGTGGACAAACAGGCCGAGGACATCGAGCGCAAGCGGGCGAAACTGCGCCAAAGCGTAGCCGTTTTGCAGACGTTGGCGGGCGACAGCCGCGAACAGGAACGATCTGTCACCAATTCAATTGTCACGATCCTGAGAGCCAATCCGGGACCGCTTCCCACGGTGCAAATCGTCCAAAGGCTCATCTCCATGGGTCACAAACCTCAACCCGCCAGTGTCGCCACACTACTATCCAGGTTGGCGCAGCAGGGGAAGATTACGAAGGCAGATGACGGATACGAATGGAGGAATATCAGGTTGCCAAAACCATCACCCGAGGGAAGCCACCAGATGGACGCCTTCGTGCAGCGGTTTAGCAGGGCAGTGTGTTTCTTCATCGCTGCTGTGCCGACTGACGGATCAGCATCACCCGCGACCGCGCTTCTTGTTCAGTTCAAGGGCCAAAAGTACCTTGTCACGGCGTTGCACAATTTCTTCCATGATCTCGGCGGAAAAGAGCAAGTAGTTCAGTCTTGGCAGGCCACTCGGTTTGGATTTCGCGATCAATCTCCTCTAGAACGTGTGGAGAGCATGAACATGGCAGCGATGCGGGCTAAGTCGGAGCGCGGCACGATGCTTCCGTTGTCATCGCCCGATGATCTGCTCATTGATGAAATTCACGACCTGCTCGCTGTAAAGGTTGACACGTCCTGGAAGGAGTTGGAGCACGTTGCGTTCATCGATCTTGAAAGCGAAATCTTCACCAGGGAATTGACAACCGGACTCTCAATGGTCATGGTCGGCGTAACGTTGAGCAGCACTGTGAGTACACCATGGATGTTGCCGACACTCATACCGCAGACGGATCATGTGGTGTTTGATTCCGATCTCGACACGGATGGCATGACGCATAATTGGTATTCCCCGGACTACTTCTTCATACCTTTCTCCTTGGCAGAGGACGGGATTGATCCCCATGGATTCAGCGGTGCACCCATCTTCGTGAACAAGGAACCAGCAACGGAAAGGCTGTGGATTGCATCTCCGCACGTCGTTGGAATAGTCCTTCGATATTTCAGAAGGAAGAAGCTGGTCGTGGCCGTGAAGATTCAGACAGTCATCGAGCTGTTGAAGACAGATCACTCACAGGACAGGTCGAGTTCCATTTCAAACCGCACCGCAAGAGCGATTGGCGTTGAGGCCGCAACCTCTGAAACAACAGAAGCCTCTACACAAGTCGTATTGGACCTCGAAGCCGCTCGCCATTCGATCGTTTCAGCGCTCATTGATGCACGTCACGGCTCAGCCGCACAGATGCTCGGTAGCGGCACATGGACTCTTGACGGCGAAAGCCTGCGCATTGAGGTCCCCGGCATGGGCAAAAAGATGCTGGCCTTGACGGTGAATGCCGCCGCCGAAAAGATCATTCGTCAGGAGTTGCAGCGGCTCGGCGCTTTCACTCGCTTCTTGGTCGTTCCCGGTGAATCATCCGGGAAACTCACCGGTTCAGACGTAAATGCGGGGGGGGAGAAATGATCGCCTCGTTTGCCTCAAGTCTTCCAGCCTTCGCATTGATAGCCCTGATATTCGTCATTGTCGGCGCCGGGATCATGGTCTGCTATGCCCTGTGTATAAAGGGCGATGTATTCGCTGAGCTGTCACACGGAAAGACCACATTCAGACTCAACGCGAAAGACAGGCGCCAGTCAAGAAAACCATGACCATACTGGGATGACTGGCTTCGGAGAGATAAACGAGGCGTGATCGCTCCAAGCGATTCCGAGTGAAGCTTGTCCAGCCCTCAAAAGCATCGGAGGAAGTGTCCCAACGAGGACGAGATAAGCAGACCTTCACGGTTGTTAAATCAAGAGTCGGCATGTCGCGTGAATTCGGACCGGGCTGCAAGCATGACGCCATGATGCTGCGGCGATTCCCCGGAACACGCAGGCGAGTAGGATATTTGCGCGTTGCTAGAGCAAATAGGCACGAAGCTGTTCAAGACACATCCTCGTCTGGGCAGCAGCGTCCGTTTCCTCTGGAAAAATCTTCGTCATCGCCAACATCTCCGCGACGTCGAGGCTGTCAGCGGTGATCACCCCGTGATTCCTCGCACGCGATGTGGCCCCGGCTTGATACCCACTGTGGGCGATTACGCAACCCACGATTGGGCCTCGGACACCATGGAACCAAGGAGGTACGATTTTTTCTGTTTTCGGTTCGCCCCGATGTTTCACCTCCTGCAGCGTCGTTAGAAACTCCTTCAATTTGTCTACCTGAACGGCTTGGCTGTATTTCTTGGACTGTCCAACTACCCTGACCGGGTTCGCACCGCCGCCGAAAAGATGGCACTTGCCAGGCGTCGGTAGCAGCGCAAAGAAGTCCACTCCGCCTTCATTGCCAGGGGGCGTTAGGGAAATTTTGGACGCGCCCGCTGCATTCATCGCAACGCATGCGAGTGCTTCGTACTCTCGGCTTGTGAGTGCGTCGATCATGTTGAGGAACGCTGGTCTGCGGCGTAAGCGCAACAGCTTGCGACGCCGCCTGGAGTCAAGGTTGTTCGATTCGGAATACCACCTGAATACATAAGTTGCGGGGTCGACGACAGTCAGTACACGAGATAGCCCACGTCGCTCATCCTCGTCTTGAGCGGCGATGACATACTTGCAAAACGCGTTAACGTTAGCCTCAGCGTAAGCCTCGGCCTCCATCTTGTCCTTCTCAAGAGCAGCTTCTGCGCCCCGTTGAAGTAGGGTGCGCATCCCGAACGAGCCGTCTTCTTCAAGGCGATAAAGCCACTTCAGCAGATTTGGCTTCTCCGGTCGACTCATCTGAGCGCAGCGATGGCGGTTTCAAGCCCAACGATTTTCTCATCTAGCTCTCGCTTCAGGTCGGGGTCTTTGAAAACCTTATAAGGAATGCCGTCCAGTGCCTTAATGCATGTCGAGATCGCATCAAAAACCACCTTCACGCGATCGGCGCTCTCCTCCAGCTTTTGCTGATACTCCTCGGTCGTGGCCATAGCCGACGCAGTCGCTAACGGATGTCCGTTCCGGAACTGTTGGAAGTATTTATCCGAATTCTTTACCAGGAACGCAATCTGGCGAACGTCATCCCTTCCGGCGAGCCGTCTCTTCTCGAAGTCTCCCCGGGCATCTGCACGGTCTTCATCAGTGAGGCGCGGATAGAGCCAGCTCACGAATTCGTTAAAATTCAGAACATTTTTAAATTTGGACTCCTCTTCGTTCCACTCCAGCCAGTCTCGAACTGCGGCGCTGCTTCTGCTGAAAAGTTCCTGAAAGTAAGGATAAGACCGTTCGTCAACCTCGCGCACGTAATCGGATGCCTCGCGGGCCTGCTTGAAAGCGTAGTATCCTCGAACCCATTGACCAGCTCCGAACGCAGTCAGGCCGAACCGCTTGCCCGCCTCGGTCAAGCCGAGTTCCTCTCGTTCCATCTGCTCAACGAGCAGCTTTGCCTTGTTATATGCCGACCATTCGCTGATCCCAGTGATGTGGCGCAGACCTTGAAAAATCCACGCGGCGTCAGTCTCCGCGCCGACGTATTCAAGACAGGGGATCTCCTGAACGGAGTTCAGCACTTCGTCGCTTACCTGCGAGCCATCGCTACCAACCGGCGTAAGCAGCTTTGCAGCACAAATGCGACGATTCCCTTCGAGGACGACGTACTTCCCCTCCTTGAATTTGCGGAGGACGACCCTGTCCATCGGCAAGTACCCGTTCATTTCCATGTTCATCCGTAACTTCTCGACGCCCCAGTCCCGAACCAGCAGCACCCGGGCGCTTTCTTGAGCAGCATGGCTGTCGATGTTCGCGTCCGGTACGGGCTGCGAATCCGGACCCACGAAACGGGGATTATTCGGGTCGAGGAAAATCGAAGTAAGCGGAACGGTAATGGGCACGAGGTCTTGGAAGATCGGCGCTGCGGGCAATTGATCTCCTCCTAAGTTTTAGGCGTGATCACATATTACAGCCTCGCCGACACGTTATGTCGAACCCGGCAGTGCGACCGCCAAGATTCAGACGATGCGTGATTGGTTCATCGAAGCAGACCGACAAACGAGGTGGCTGCTCATCGCTTAATCCGAGACAGCCTGTTTCAAAGAATCCATCCTTCCCCATCCAGCACTCATCGCCACATACATCTGTTGGGGTCGCAGTACTAAGCCCCGCCAGATATTTCTCACCGATTCTCCCAGTCGATCCCACAAACTGCACTGGCCTTCGTAGATTGATCATGTGGGCGCTGTACACCACAGAAAAGGTGAGAGATGAACTTTAGTGAGAACACATCAGTTGATACGCACGCCGTCGACGATCATTGCAATGCATTAGGCTTCGACGCTGACAACGGCATGGTCGCGATGGAAGCTGGCGGCACACACGCAGACAATACCCAACAGAAGAAAGCCATGAACATCCATTCATTGCAGGACCTGACGTCCGCGTTGAAAAAGAATCCATCGTCAGAAAATGCCGATCTCTTGCTTGTCGCTGATCTGTTCACGCAGTATTTCAAGAGGCCTTCGCACCAGATCACAATCGAGGCCGTCAGGGGTAACAAGGGGTATTTTATGCTCTATCTTTCTTACTTGCGCATGCCCCTTGAATCGATCGACCATTTTGTCGGCCTGGCGGGCGCCCTGGTTGCAAAGGCAGACGGGTTGGTGAGGGAAAACAGCCCGGCTACGGAAACGAACGCGGCTCGCTCCACGGAGCAGAATTGCGCTGAACACGCGCTTAATTCAGTCCCCCACAAACGGCGGGGCCGAGGCCAGTACTTTACTAACACGTCGCGCTCCTGTCCGATGTAGCGTATGAGGAAGCGCCTGGGGATGGTCATCTCATCTATGATCCCTACCATCGAGCGCTGAAACTCCCGCCGGTCATTATGGACGCCTGAGGCGCCGCATGTTCATACGCCCGGACCTCGATCCATCCTTCATGTTCGCCGAATTCCCGGAACTTGCGTTCTTGGCCGGAATTGAGTCTAGCGATTGCAGATCGGACGGAACCTGGCGTAAATCACATGTTTTGACATTCCGCAAATCCTCAACCAAGATGGGCAGGATAACTTGATCTAGCCACGACTTCAGCTCTGGCGATAGAGGTTCAGGGGATGGTGGCCATTTCTTTTCCGGCGTCAATCCTGGAGATTTCTGGCGGTCTGTCGCGGCTCTCATAACATGAAACTCCCAGCCGCAGGTCGATTAGCTCGAAGCGCAGCGAGCAGCCAAGGTCCAACCGCGATTACGATAAGCCAGAGAATGAGCCTGCTTTCAACCGACATTCAACCCTCCCTGTGGGTTCATGCTCACAGAATAGCCTTGATGGGCCGAGGCTGAAGCATACAAACGGCAAGTGGAGAGAGTATGTCAAACGGGGCACCCATGCGTGGAGCCAACTTGGTAAACATACATTTTCTACTCAATGACCGCGTCTCGATCACCATCCCGCACTTCTCAATCAGGGCCGTAGGTAGAACCCAGGCAAGGAAATTAGATGAAGATGAATAACGCAAGAATGACTCTCGTCACCAGGTGGAGGTTCGACGCGGATGGGGTCATAGCTCCGCCAGAAACCGCAATCGGGGAGGAGTTTCATTCCATCAGCGGCCAAGACGACCTCATGGAAAACCCCACAGACGAGCAGACGTACGCTGCCGATAATGATGACGGCATTGCCTCGCATCCCCCACCGGGAATCAGAGCTTTACCCCCAACCCATTCAGAAATCGGAGAGGGGATCATCGACGGGCCCGGGATCGGCCCCCAAAGATGGGGCCTAATGGACCCTGATGCATCAAACGTCGATCAACTTGCTGAGTCCTACACCGTACATGGTGTGGTGGGACTCGTAATATTTTGACGATTCCCCAGAGAGAATTTGGGCCTTGGGTGGTTTCGGGGGCGACCAATTGAGGACCAGTACACCACGAATCGGTCGCGAATCGGGACAGTTCAAGGTTGTGGACAATTTGTCCAGTCAAGAGGTCGCTCAGCATGGAGGGGGTATGGTGCTGGCACTTCTCTTACCGATCGACGACATGGCGCCAACAATATAGATGGACCAGCAAACCTCTCGCTCTCGAAGATAAATAATTGGCGAACCGGCAAAACTCTCCTCGTCCTGGGTATTTCCCCTTATAGATCGTGTGCATGAGCCTGGATAGTCCAGTCAGCCACGGTCCGAGGAGAGAACCGCATGTTCGAAGAAAAAGTTGCAGAGTTAGTCGCGTGGCCGACCGCCGCGCCGAAGTTCACCATGGCCAGCATTGCCACCAACGAAGTCGAATGCTGTTCGAAACTAGCCAATCTTTCCTATTTGGCAGCAAGGCTTAAAGAACTGGAAACCAAATATATGAGCGCAGACCACGGTGGAGCTGGTGACGCCCGTCTTGCTGTCGTTGATGCCCTAGAGCATTTCCGCGCCTCTCGCTTTCGGCTCGGAGAGAAGCTGGCCGCCTATAGGCAGTTCTTCGTCGCCGAACAGTCGTGGATGGAGGCGGCACAGCTCATTGCCAACGCGATGGGCCGCAACGAGCGCACGATCCGCCGGATGGTGGAGGGTTTCCAACGGGCCTCAAAAATCCCCTCGGCGGCGATCATGTCGATGGAACGGCATGGCATCGATCCCGCAGCACGCAAAAATGCAGCCACCGTCGCGAGGCTCCTCTCCATGCCCAGCGAGATGGTCGAGTCGAACCCGGACGCAGCCGTGTCAGTCGCTGTCCAATCTGTTAATGCCGGGTGTGACTTGGAAGTGGCTAAGCCTAAACGCGTATCGCTGACGGCGGAAGAACGCCAGCGCCTCGAAATCTGCACCGGGATTCGGGCCGCGCTGGCAAAGGTCACGCCGGACCAGAAACTTAGCGTGTTGATGGGGGCGGTTGAAGAGTTGTCTTCGGAGTGGGGCTACACCGAGCCGGTAAGCGTGATAATCAATCCTCGGGCGCCTGAGCCTGCGGATGATCGTAGCCACGAACAGCCTCATCTGGACTCGTGATCGAGCAAAAACCGTTGGCGATCTTGAGTGAATGATTTGCTTCATGAGTTTGCGTCGTTGGATCGGACGCCGAGGGCGGCATGCCAATCCTCTGAAAAGTGTGGACGCGTGCCGTTAGCAGCGAATTAAGAAACTTAGTGAAATCTCTATCACTGAGCCCACATTTGGATTTCTGCCTCGTAGTTCAATATTGCGGGCGTCAATCGCAGTACGAATGGGGGCACCAAATGGAACCTATTGATCAATGGATGAAAGGGCTGACGATGCGGTTTCGGCGGCATCAGTTTGAACCTTCAAGAAATCTTGCCGTAATAAAGGGGAAATTGGGACTGCCATGGGTATTTCTCCATGTGAGCTTTCGGCTGAAAGCTACAAAGGGGAACAAATGGAACAGGTTTCGAATGCAGTACCACCGCCGACTAGCAGCCCAGCTCCTCCGAACAACAACGCAGGCGCGGATACGAGAGAGACCGTTATTCTTCCGCGTGGGCAGCGGCGTTTGGTTTCGCGCACAGAGGTCTCCCTGATCCTTAAGCTGCCAGAAGAAAAAGTTCAGTTTCTTGAGAACACTCGCCAGCTCGTGTCAATCCGGATCGCGGGCGAGGAGCGCTTTGACTCCCGTGAAATCGACAGGCTTATTGACACCTACATGGCAACTGCAATGCGGAGGGCCGGACAATGAACGAGATCGAAGGAATGCCATATTACGAGGACGGTGAGCAAAGGTGTCCCTTGTGCAATGTTCCCCTCCCCGCTCACAACACTTGGCCAGGAGCACGTTATCGGTATTGCATGAAGAGCGAATGCAAACACCAGTTGCTCGCTGGAAACCGTCAGGGCTGGCAGTACATCGAGGCAGATACGCGTGGGTGCGATGCCGAAGGATGTACGAGCTTCTTGCCAGAGGGCCGATATTCCAGCGCAGATTTTAAGACATGCAGCGCCGATTGTTTCTACGCATGTGTTAACGCCGGGATGCCGACTCGCATGTGTGCCTGTGGCTGCGGTCAGGAAGTTCGGCGCATTACCTGGATCAATTGCGGGGATGGCCCGGTGTATTTTTCTCGACAGCACATGGGTAAGCATCGGATCGAAAAGCATCTGTCGGCTAGCGCTGGCGTGTTCAGGCCGATCCTTGATGATTACTTTAGCGGATTCGCTAAGACGCATTACAGGAACCTTGTGCAGGCTCGCTCCAAGCTTGCTCCCTTTCTACACTTCCTCAACGCACAGGGCATCCTCTCGCTCGAAGCCGTTACACCAAAGATCATCACCAAGTACATTGCCTGGTGGAATTCAGCGGACCATGGTGTTGTGGAGGTGTCTCATATCAAGACTTTCTTTCAGTGGGCGATCGAGATGAACTACCGTGAACAGGCCAATCCTGTTATCAGTTCCTTTCACAGCCCACGCCGGGAAAAAGGTGAACCACGTCCGTACTCGGACCAAGAATTGGAGTCTATTTGGACCTTGCTTGTGGAACGTGGGAGCGCCCGTGACCGCTTTGCCATAGCGATCGCCGAAGAGGCTGGACTGCGCATCGGCGAAATCTGCCGCTTGCGGGTCCAAGACGTTGAGGTTTTGGCGCAGCGTTGCTTCGTGCGCTTGCCCAACAAGACCAACTGCGAGCGTTTTGCCCTATTCGGCGAGAAGACGAAGCAGTGCTTCGAGGCCTGGATGAAGCAGCGCGATCCGGAATGCGGTCACGATCTTCTCCTCCACAACGTGCGAGGGAACATGCCTTGCAGCGAGCACAGGCTAAGAGCTTCTTTGAACCTCACCTTGTGCAAGACCTACTTAGGCAAGCAGGTGAACGAAACAGGCTTGGATCGGTTTAGTATCCACAGGCTCAGGCACACCATGGCCACCAACCTCATCCGGGGGGGCGCGGACATGATAACAGTGATGGCGAGCGGCGGCTGGGGGAGCTATGACGCAGCATGTGGATATGCCGCCGTCGACCGGCACGTTTCGCAGCGTGGCTATGAAAATGCGATGCGGCGCGTCCAAGTGAAAAAGAAGGCTCCACGCACGACAAGGACTCTCACCCCGGCGGAGTTGGTGACCCGTGAATCAAACCGGCTCGTTGAGATGTATCTAGAAGAGGCGCGAAACGAGAAGACTGTGGGCTCCGCCAAACCGGAAGTGGGCGCATGAATAATTTGGAAAAGATCACGGAAGACCGCGTCTTTCAGGAAGGCGAGCGGAAGTGCCCAATCTGTAACGAGCCGTTACCTGCGCACGAAACGTGGTCCGGGGCACGATATCGCTTCTGCATGAAAGTCGAGTGCAAAATCGCAGTGCGGCGGAGCCATAGCGGGATGCGCTACGTAGAACAACGCCAAGTCAAGTGCGGCGCATCCGGCTGCACCAACTACATTCCCGAGGGCGTGTATTCCCTCAATCCGCCAGTTTTGACCTGTTCTGCAATGTGCGCAAAGACTAAACTGCGTGCGACTAGCTCAAGAATGCAACAGGTTCTGTGTCGCTGTGGTTGCGGTGTCATGCTAACTCGCCGCATATCTGACCACAACAAAGAGGGCTATTTTGCTTCCGGATCGTGCCGTGACAGGTACCGCATCCAACGGTATATCAACGAGAACTGCGGCGTGTTGAAGGACCTTATCGAGGAGTATTTGGGTGGGGAGGCACTAAATCGGTACCGCGTTGTTGCGACAGCACGGGCTTCGATCGTTCCCTTCTTCCGCTACTTAAATGTGCGGGGAATCACGTGCCTTGAGTCAGTCACGCCCAGGACGATCACCGAGTACATCACTTGGTCAATGAGGACCAGTTCACGTAACGTAGGTGAACACATGTCGTATCTCTCGGTCTTCTTCAAGTGGATGATGGCAATGGGGTACCGTGAAGCGGGTAACCCAGTCATCGGAATGATGCACAATCCAAAGCAGAAGAAGAGGCTCCCTCGTCCATACAGCGAGGAGGAGATGGACCGCACCTGGAACTTGCTCTTCGCACGCGGCAACGCCCGTCTCCGTTTCGCCGCAGCCATCGGTGAAGAAACGGGCTTGCGCATCAGTGAGGTCTGCAACCTCCGGCTGCGGGACATCGACATTGAAGGTAGCCATTGCTTAGTGCGCACTCCCAATAAGTCCAACCGGGAGCGGATCGCATTCTTTTCCGAAAAGACGAAACTCTTCTACGCGGAGTGGATGAAGGAACGACGCAGCGATGTGGAGCACGATTATGTCCTTCATAGCAAGATGGGCAAGGGCTGCATAACGAAGGGGCTGCGTGGGGAGTTCAACTCCGTCCTTTGTAAAACCTGCCGAGGTCGAAAAGTCAATGATACCGGATTTGACAAGTGGTCTTTTCACCGCTTACGCCACACCATGGCCACACGTCTCGCGTCGGTTGGAGCAGACGCCGCGACGGTGATGGTCGCTGGAGGCTGGACAACGTACAAAGCCATGGAAGGGTATACGCAGGTTTCCCCGGAGACCAATCAAAGCGAGTACCAGGACGCGATGCGGCGTGCCGAGGAAGAGAAGCGTTTCGTGCCTGTTACTCGAACGCTCAGCCCGATGCAACTTTTGACGCGCAACGTAAATGGTGCTAGGAATTTCGAGCTTGGTAAGTCTTAGGAACGTTGCGTGTAAGCCAATTTACACGCAACGTTTCACTAACCAACAGATTTAAGGAGAGTTACCTGAGATGATTTCGATCCATTCCTCAATGCGGCGTGCGGCTCAGCCCAATGCAACTTTTGACACGCAACGTATACGCCAGTTGGGATTTCGAGCTTAGTAAGTCTTAGAAACGTTGCGTGTAATCGAATTTACACGCAACGTTTCACTAACTAACAGATTTAAGGAGAGTTACCTGAGATGAATTTCGAGCCATTCCTCAATCACCTCGCGAGCTACAAGAAGTGCAGCCCGCAAACCGTTCATGCATACCGCAGCGACCTCAAGCAGTTCGCCGGTTTCGCGAGCAAGCACGGAATCATAGGCTTGGACCAGTTGAACCATGTGTCGGTCCGCCTGTACATCGATGACATGCGCAGCAAGCCAAACCCTCGCTTCATAGCCACCGGCCTCTCGGACGCTTCCATTGCTCGGCGGCTTGCCGCCTTGAGCAGTTACTGCGAATTCATACGTGCCACCGTTGACCACACCCTGCGTAACCCCCTAAAGGAACTCTCGAACCGTTGGAAGCGGAACAAAGATGCGAAGCCGGTAGATGAAGAGACCCTCGATGCGCTGCTCGCAGGCATCACAAATGAACGTGATCGGTTCATCTTTAGCTTGTTCCTCTCAACGGGCCTTAGGGTTTCTGAACTACAAAAGTTGAACCGGGACTCAATCAGTATTCAGGAGACAACGGAACCAGACGGTTCGATACGCACTCTTGGTGTAGGAGAAGTCGTTGGCAAGGGTAACAAGCGTCGCCAGTTCTTGGTGGACGATGGAACGTTGATGCTGTACGCCACCTATCTCTGCCGGCGCGAGGATAAATTTGAAGCGCTCTTTCTCTCAGAACGCAAGACCCGGATGTCGGTCCGGGCCATCCAATACACTCTCTCCAGTTGGTGCCGTAAGTTAGACCTCATACACATCAATGTCCACCGCCTTCGTCACAGCTTCGCCACGCGTCTTGCCAATTCCAACATCAACAGCATGGTGTTGAGGGATCTCATGGGACATTCAAGCTTGTCCACCACTCAGCGGTACTTCAAACTGACAGACACGACTTTAGCTAGGAGCTATTTCTCTGCGATGGAATTCCTCAAAAACTAGGTTGAAGTTCGCACGAGCGCTTCGCAACATTGATTGGTGTAATGTCGTCGCCGCACCGCGCCAGCCACTCGGGGAACACTTGGCGCAGAAATCGCTCAATATCCTGCGACTTTAGAAGCTGTTCTTGCACGTGGAACTTTTGCCAGCGATTGCATCCAGAAGCTCCATGCAGTGGAGGTGACTACCTAGCGCCTTGGTGGCTTTGAATCGTCGGATTCACTCAAAAAGAGATTGCTTCATTCGAGCGAATACACCAAGGCGATGGGTATTTATCTTCAGTGGTTGTTGACGTGGTCCGCTTCCAAGCAGACCACGCCCGCGCCAACTTGATAGGAGACTCTCATGAAACAAAATGGTTGCAGTTCACAGTCAGTACTCCGCGACTCCCTTATGCTAAAGGAGATCGCCCGTAAGCCAGCGTTCACAGTGCTGGACTTGGCAAAGATGTTCACCGTCTCAACCCGGGCTATCCAATCCTGGATCAGCAACGGCACATTGAATAAGCTGATTGTGCCCGGAAAGGCCAAGGTGCCCCCGGTCGACATCGAGACGCTGCCCACCGGTTCCAATGAAGTTCGCAGTGAAGATACTTTGCCGCGCACCATTCAGGGACCGTCCCAACCAGTTCGCCACTACCTCGACTTGGACCGGATCGCCGCCATCCCAGAAAAGCTCAGGAAATTGCGCGTTAAGGCCGTAGGAATGCAAGTTGATAATCCGGCACATCTTGTAACCGCTGAATTGATGTTGCGCTTCTTGATCATCTTGGCCTGGCGCCCAAGGACCATCCGGGAATGCCGTGTCGGAGGTACGACTCCTAACCTGTTCAAAGGCACTATCCCGGCCAGCGTCCGCGTCGGGTTGCCCGATTGGGTTTTGCAGGAGCAGGAAGCTAATCCAAACGCGGAGTTCTGGCAGATCAAGTTCCACCCGAACGAGACGAAGAACAACATCGATGTGCACATGATTTTGCCACAACGCCTCATCGGGCCGCTTGAGGAATACATGGACCACTTCCGGCCCCAACTTGTCGGCGAGTGTGATCCCGGGACACTATTTGTGAACAGGCGCGGCGAAGCCTTTAAGCCAAACGACGTCACAACTCTCCTTAGCAAGCTCACCGCCGTGCACGGCGGGGTCCGTGTAACTCCCCGTCTCATTCGGGAGACCGTCGCGTTTGCCTGGATGGCAGATCATCCGACCGACTTTCTGACGCTGTCGAAGATTTTGTGGTTAAAGCACGACGACAAAGTGATCCGCTTCGCCCCCAGGGGCTTCAATTTGTCGAGTGGCGTTTGCGGAATGGAGAAATGGCTTGACAGCCGTGAGGCCGATAGGAATGACGGCTCGAAAACGTTAGAACCCTATCGGGACTGCCCCGGTCAGACGAGGCGGGATTGAGCAGAGCTTTCCCGACCGGGGCAGTTTCGATAGGGCCGTTTGAAGTAAGTCGCTGGCGTTTGCGATGGACGCGGTGATCTACCTATGGGATTTCAATTGGTGGCAGAAGGCTTGGGGGGTGCTGTAAGGTCGGGGAGCGATGGTTCGGGTATCGCGGACTCGGGATACAGGGTTAAATGTGGGCCTGTTTGGTATCTCCAGACCCGCATCTCCACGGTCGTTATCGGAGGTCACGCGCACTTCGGCGTTGCGTGCTGGGGCACGACGGCGAGAAGGATGGACAGCAACGGGGCGAACCAAGAGGCACTCAAGAACTGTCATCGGCACACCTCCTTGGCTCGGACGGGGCCAGGCTTGGACGGAAATACAACTGGCTGGGGGTGAGCCGTTCGACGACCAGCATGATGCCGGAGCAGGATGGACAGCGGAGGCTGGGTGTCTCTGGCGGATCGACGCATTTCGCCACGCCGAGCAGAGCGCGGCAGCGGTCGAGCGCAGCACTCCGCCTGCGGTTGGCGAAGAGTCCGAAGTGGCGGATGCGAACCAATCCGCCGGGCAGCACGTGAAGCAGGAAGCGGCGCAGGAACTCATCAGCGGAAATGGTCATGATCTTCTTCTTGCCGCCGTGGGCATAATCTCTCCAGCGGAAGGAGACGCGATCGTTCTCGAAGGCCACGAGGCGATGGTTGGAAATGGCGACGCGATGGGTGTAGCGCGCCAGGTAGTTGAGAACGTATTCGGCACCGCCGAAGGGTGGCTTGGCGTAGACGACCCAGTCCTGGCGGAACCGTTGCCGGAGGAAGTTGCCGAATGCGCCAGGTGAGGCAAGTTGTTCGAGTGCGCCGTGAAACTGGAGTCTTTCCTGTTGGAACAGTTCACGGAGTTGTTCGCAGAACTTGCCGCGGAAAACTCGGCTCAGTGCGTGAACCGGCAGGAAGAAGCGGCACGAGTGGTTTCGTCAACTTGAATTGGCCCCTTTCGATGGCTTGATCTGGCCCCACCTTGAAGGCATGTGATTTTTTATTCCGTGCTGGCCTTGGCGGAAGGAGCCCGTAGGGCGACTGGAGCCAAGGCCAGCACGGAGCGGCGCCGCTGGCGTGGTCAAGCGACGTTAAACGGGCGATTCGGGCAGATGCTCTTCGGGCTGGAAGATATGCTCGAACGGCAAGCGCTCCTTGGCCCTTCTGGAACCAAGCCTGACTTCGAGCTGGGCCGGGTTGGCGCCCAAGTGATCGAGTCGTACGACCTCTGCCAGTCTGGTCTCTACTTCCCGGCGGCCTTCGGTGTGGATGTCCTCACCCAGGCGTCCGATCTCCAGAGCGTGCTGGAAGGCTGTCTGATCATCTTCGCTGGGGAAGATGTAGACTGCCTCTTTCCACTCCCGCAGCCCCTCTTTGCCTTCCACCATCACTGCCCAGCGCAGTTGCGCGTAATACCACTGTTTGCTTGTCATGCCTTACCACCTTTTCTGGCCATGGTTCTGCGAAAGCGGTAGCTCTCGGTTCCGGTCTCGATGATGTGGGCCCGATCGGTCAAGCGGTCCAGCATCGCCTTGCACAGCCGCGCGTTGGGGATCTTGGTGGGCCATTCGGAAAATGGCAAGTTGGTTGTTACGATGAGCGCCGCCTGCTCGGCGCGACCGGCGATCACCTGGAAGAGCAACTCCGCCGCGGCGTCCGGCATGACGACGTAGCCAAGCTCGTCAAGGACGACCAGTTCATAGCGCATCCAGCGATTGCGGAACCGGGTCAGTTGCAGTTGGCTCTGCGCTTCGATCATCTCCGTCACCAGCTCTGCCGCCGTGGTAAAGCGCACCCGTTTGCGTTGCCGACAGGCTGCGACCGCCAGAGCGACGGCCAAGTGACTCTTGCCTGTGCCTGTTTCACCGATCAGAACGACTGGTTCCTTGCGCTCCAGATACTCGCCCTCGCTCAGCTTTTTTATCTGGGCCACGGAGATCTGCGGCGCTGCCGGAAAATCGAACTCCTCCAGTGTCTTGACCGCCGGGAAGTGGGCCTCCTTGATGCGACGGATCACGGCGCGGCGATCGCGTTCCTCGGTCTCGGTTTCGAGCAGCGCCTCCAGATAACTCAGGTGCGACTGCTTCTTGCGTACCGCTTCTTCGGCCAGGTTGGCGAACTGGTCGGCCACGGTGGTCAGATAGAGTTGCCGCGCGTACTGCTGAATGGTGGCCTGTTGGATCGGCTGAGATGTGTTCACTGGACCACCTCCGTCGCCAACGGCCAGTTGGGCCGCAACTGTTCATAGGCTTCCATGCTGGGCAGCGGCCGGTCATAGCGGCGCAGCGCATCGACTTCGACCTCTGGCGTCAGAGTGTTGTTCTGCCGGCAGTCCACGCTGAGCAGATAGCGGATCGCGCCCAGGTTGGCGCAGCCCATCGCCAGGGCTTGTTCCAGCGCTGGCCGCACATGCGATGCCCCATGCCGGCGTTCCAACTGCAGCACATCGATCATCATGCGCGTAGCCGCAGCACGTCCTATGCGTTCCGTGGCCATCTCCCAGAAGCGGTCATAACTGCGCGGCCAGCGGCCTTGTGCGCGGCACTGTTCCAGAGCGGTTGAACCGGCCAGTGCGCCAGGCTTCTTCTCCAGCGTATCCAGATAATGCTCCAACTCCAACACCTTCTGCTGGCGCTGGTAGCAGCGCTCATGCCGTGCCACGCACCGTCCGGCGTGCCAGATCTCTACGTAGGCCGAGTAGACCTTAACTTCCACAGCCGTACCCACCGGCAGCGGCGTCGAGTAGAAGTTGGTCAGCACCCTTACGCAGCCGCTCTGGTTGACCTGGGGAAAATGCAACGCGGCCAGATCGAAGCCTTCTGCAGCCAACGGCAGCAGATGCTCGCGCTCGGCCAGCATCGATGCACCGATCGACAGGCCGCGCCCGGCGATGATCCGGTTCTGTTCCTCAAGCAAACCGCACTCCAGAAGCCGGTTCAGTCCCTCCAGATCGTGCACCTTCGGCACGGGGACAAGATGGTTGCGCCGAAACTGTCCGCCCTCGCCCTCGACGCCACCCTTCTCGTGACCTTCGCCCGGCGTGCAGAACTCCGCCGTGAAGCCCCAGTGCGAACGAAAGGCAATGAACCGCGTGGTCTCTTCCCGCTGATGGCCGCGCAGGATCTTCTTTACCGCACTGCTCAGGTTGTCGAATCGCAGAGTGCGAAAGACCCCGCCAAACCACGCGAAAGCTAACTCGTGCGCTTCCAGAAAAGCCTGTTGCGTGGCATGTGGATACGCTCGATGAAAGGCCGCGCCCGAAGCCATCGAGCGCATGCAGAAGATGTAGATCTTGCGCGGCTGACCATCGAACGCTGCCTGGATCTCGTACCAATCCACCTGCGCCTCGCCGCCAAACTGGTACGACTGTGGCACGAAGACCTCGTGACACAGCAACCCCAGCGCCTGCTTGCGCAGATTTACATACTCGCGCACTGTGGACTCGCCTACAACGATCTCCGGCTTCTGCTGCCGCAGCCGCGTCCAGATGCGATGGGCCGTATGACGCTGCTTGCGCGGAGCGTGACGATCAGCCTCCAGAATCGCGTCGATAAACGGTATCGCCGGGGCCAGCCTGGTGCGCTCCCGTCGCGGCTTCTTCCGATCCGGAGGCATCGCGTTGGCCAAAGCCCGGCGCACCTCCCGTCGATGAACTCCCAACTTCCGCGCCACCGCGCGGACCGTTCCGGCACCATGTTCGTACTCCCGCCGGATCTGCTCGTATAGTTCCACCTTGCTCCTCCTTGTGGCCAAGCCGTCCTCGTTTCCGGGGTTAAAGCCCCGAAACAAGATAACGGGTTCCGCCTTCAGGTGGGGCCAGATCAGACCATCGAAAGGGGCCAGTTCAGAGTAGCGAAATCA
>Ga0302199_1000513_pt1 | contig 20041 bp, 18 predicted proteins | sample II_Bog_N2_3_FD_194588 | JGI IMG/M metagenome (GOLD analysis project Ga0302199, IMG submission 194588) | Peat permafrost microbial communities from Stordalen Mire near Abisko, Sweden - II_Bog_N2_3 | ecosystem: Environmental > Terrestrial > Soil > Wetlands > Peat | place: Sweden: Abisko, Stordalen... | reverse complement strand
GGAATCTTTTTGAATGATGAAGCGCCGGCACTGAGCGGCTGGACGAAGGAGAAGTTTGGCGGGTACAACCACCTGTTCTACGAGAAGGTCTTTGAGCTGCTGCTGCGGCTGCGAGCCAACTATCTGTGGCCGGCGATGTGGGCCAGCGCGTTTAACGAAGATGACCCGGAAAATGCTCGGCTGGCGGATGAATACGGAATTGTGATGGGGACGAGCCACCATGAGCCGATGCTGCGCGCGCAGCAGGAGTGGAAGCGGCACGGGAACGGTATCTGGGATTACGCAACCAATGCGGAGGTGCTGAAGAAGTTCTGGGGGGAGGGGATTGAGCGCAACAAGAACTTTGAAAGCACGCTCACGCTGGGCATGCGCGGCGATGGCGATATGCCGATGACGGAGGGTGCGAACATTGCACTGTTGGAGAAGATTGTTGCGGACCAGCGCGCAATATTGGCCGAGCACGCGACGCCGACGTTGAATGCGGACCCGAAAGTGTGGGCGCTGTACAAGGAGGTGCAGGCGTATTACGAGAAGGGGATGCGGGTTGCGGACGATGTGACGCTTCTGTGGTGCGACGACAACTGGGGCAACATTCGCAGACTGCCGACGGCGGAGGAGCGCAAGCGAGCGGGTGGAGCGGGGATTTATTACCATTTTGACTACGTGGGCGACCCGAGGAACTACAAGTGGCTGAATACGAATCCGATTGCGAAGGTGTGGGAGCAGATGCACCTGGCGCTGGATTATGGCGCGGACCGGATCTGGATTGTGAATGTTGGGGACTTGAAGCCGATGGAGTTTCCGATCGAGTACTTTCTGTCGTTTGCGCGGGATCCGGAGCGGTGGGGCAAGGATGCGACGGAGGAGTTTACGCGTCAGTGGGCGGAGCGTGAGTTTGGCGCGGAACACGCGGCGGAGATTGCGAATCTTGTCACGACGTATACGCGCTACAACGGGAGGCGCAAGCCGGAGCTGATCGATGCGGAGACCTTCAGCCTGACGAATTATGGCGAGGCGGACCGGGTGTTTGCCGAGTGGAAGAGCTTGACGGAGGAGGCGGAATCGATTGGGAAGCTGTTGCCGGCCGACGAGCAGGATGCCTACTTCGAGCTGGTGCTGCATCCAATTGAAGCGTCGGCGACGGTGACTGAGCTGTACATCACGGCGGGGCGGAACCGGCTGTTTGCCAAGGAAGGACGGGCGAGCGCGAATGAGCTGGCGGAGGAGGCGCGAGCGCTGTTCCGGCAGGATGCGGCAATTACTGACCGGTACAACCATCAGCTCGCTGGGGGCAAGTGGAACCACATGATGGACCAGACGCACCTGGGGTACACGTATTGGCAAGAGCCTCCGCTGAATGTGATGCCGGCGGTGAGCGAGGTGCAACCGCTGGCCGAAGGGGCTGAGAATCGGATGGGCGTTGCGGTGGAAGGTTCAGAAGGAGTGGAGGCGCTGCGCTTTGACAATGTGAATCGGCAGAGCAGGAGCGTGGAGGTTTTCAACCGCGGGGTTGCGCCGTTCGACTTTACCGCGAAGGCTTCGGAGCCGTGGATTATGCTGAGCACCGAGAAGGCTAGCGTGGACAAGGATGTGCGGCTGATGGTGAGCGTGGACTGGAACAAGGCTCCGGTGAGCAGCGGGCAGGGAACGATTACGCTGACGCAGGCAGGCGGGCAGGAGGTGACGGTTGCGGTGACGGCGGAGCGGGTGGCGCTGCCGGCGGGATTTGCAGGCTTTGTGGAGGGTGACGGCTTTTTGTCGATGGAGGCGGAGCACTTCACGAAGCACATCGCGGCCGGGGATGTGAGTTGGGAGCGGATTCCGGATTATGGGGCGACGGTGTCGGGCCTCACGGTGACGCCGTCGACGGCCGCGAGCGTGATAGGAACCGGTGCACGGCTGGACTATGCGATGTACCTGACCGGCAGCGGAGCGATGCAGGTGGAGGCTACGCTGGGGCCGACGCTGGGATTTGTGCCGGGCCGGGGGTTGCGCTACGCGGTGTGGTTCGACGATGGAGTGCCGGTGATTGTGGATGCGCTGGAGCACAACTCCGACAGGGACTGGGCGCGGGTGGTGAGCGACAGTGTGCGGCGGGTGGAGACGACGCTGACGGTTGCGGGGCCGGGAGTGCATACGCTGCACTTTGCCATGGTGGACTCCGGGGTGGTGCTGGAGCGGCTGGTGGTGAGCGATGGGCCTTTGAGGGCTAGCTACCTGGGCCCGCCGGAGAGCATGCGCGTACCTTAGTCTGCGAGAAAGCTGAGGAGGGCGGCGTTGAACTGCGTGGCGGCCTGGACGCTGCAGAGGTGTGCGGCGGGCAGCTCGACCAGTTGCGCGGCGGGGATTTGCGCGGCAATGGACTGGGCTTCGGCCGGCGGGGTGACGGGGTCGAGGGTGCCGACGACGACCAGCGTGGGGACGTGGATGGAGGCGACTGTCGAGCGGAAGTCGGTGTCTCGGACGGCGGCGCAGCAGGCAGTATAGCCCTGGACGGAGGTGTCCTGGAGCTGAGCGCGGGTGCGGGCGATGACTTCCGGGTGGGACTGATGGAAGTCGGGGGTGAACCAGCGGTCGAGCGTGCCGGGAATGACCGGGGCGAGGCCTTCGCGGCTGACGAGCTCGATGCGAGCGTTCCAAACGTCGGCTGCGCCGAATTTGGTGGCGGTGCTGGCGAGGATGAGTTTGTGGAGGCGCTGGGGCGCGTGGATGCCGAGCCACTGACCGATGGCGCTGCCCATGGAGAGTCCGCAGAAGTTGGCCTGGGCGAAGCCGAGAGCGTCGAGAAGCGCGAGGACGTCTGCGCCGAGCTGGGCGACGTTGACGGGGCCGGAGGGAATGGAGGATTGGCCGTGGCCGCGGGTGTCGCAGCGGAGGAGCTGGAAGCGGGCTTCGAGGGCGGCGAGCTGGGGCTGCCACATCTCGAGGTTGACACCGAGGGAGTGGGAGAGAAGGAGGACCGGGAGGCGGGAGTCTCCGCTGAGCTGATAGTGGATGCGGGTGTCGGCGAGCTGGAGGTCGGCCATTGGGTGTCTCCCAGTGAGAAATTTAGGTCAGGGAAAGTTTACTTCATGCTAACTAGCGGGAAGTGAGCGGAACGATGCAGGGGCGGACGACTTTCTAGCTATATCAATTTATTTTCAGTGGTTTAGCTGAATTGAGCGGGTCGGGGTGGGGGCGGACCCCAAAAGTGCCTTTTTGGCTACTTTTCAATCCACTCTAAACCATAGAGTGGTTGATTTCATTGGGCGAAAGCTACTAAAAGCGAAGAAAAAGGAAACGAGAGTGATTTTTGGGCGTTTTCGTCTTCTCGCCGAATTTCCAGGTTGCTCGTTTCTTGGACCGTTGTTGGCGAGTTGGTTAATGGAAGCCTGCGGCTGCCAGGGACGTATGTACTGGCGGACCCCAAAAGTGCCTTTTGTGCCGTCTTGCAAGCGGATTGGAAGAGTTAAGTGGTTGATTGGAGGATGGTTAGAATGGTAAAGGCGAAGAAAAAGGAAACGAGGGTGCATTTTTTTGTTGTGTTCTTACATTTTTCGGTGTGTAAGCTGTTGAATTCACGGTGGATGCTGCTTTTCGGATGGTGTTTTTTGTGCAACATTGTGCGTAAGGCGGGCACCCGTTTTATCGAGCTTTGCTCGATGGCGGGTTTGGGTGTGGTTGAACTCATAGGATGATTGTGCGCGCTTTGGGGTTAATTGGAAGCAAAATCTGGGGAAGAAATTGTGGGGGCAAGGATCCGTGGTCAGTGAATCGAGCTGCACTCGATGGTGGTTTTTGGGGGAGTGGAGGGCGGGAGATTGGTGACTCCCCGGTCCCCAAGTGCGAGGGACCGGGGGCACCCGGAGGGTGGTGAGAACGAGGGGCAAGGACAAAGGAAAAAGCAGATTCGCTTCGGGAATGACAGACAGAAGGGCAACAGCAACGGCATAGGCAACAGCAAGGGCAACGGCAAAGCCCCGGTGGTGGGCCGGGGCTTTGGGTGGTTTGGTCGTGGTTGGCGGGTTAGGCCTTGGCGGTGGCGAAGCGTTTGTTGACTTCGGACCAGTTGACGACGTTCCACCAGTTTTCGAGGTACTTGGGGCGGAGGTTCTGGTATTTGAGGTAGTAGGCGTGCTCCCAGACGTCGTTGCCGAGGATGGGGGAGTGCTGGTGACCTTGAGTTTTCCGTCCGCGTAGATGACCCATGCCCAGCCGGAGCCGAACTGCTTTGCGCCGGCTTCGTTGAATGCTTTCTGTAAGGCCTCAAAGGAGCCGAAGTCGGTGACGATCTGTGCGGCGATGGCTCCGGTGGGCTGGCCACCAATGCCTGCGGTGCCGACGGGGCCCATGATGGACCAGAAGAGGGAGTGGTTGGAGTGTCCGCCGCCGTTGTTTCGAACGGGAGCCTTGATGGCGTCGGGGACGCTGGCGAGGTCTCGGACGAGGTCGTCAATGGGCTTTGCGGCCAGTTCGGGGTAGCTGGCGAGGGCGGCATTGAGGTTGTTGATGTAGGCCTGGTGATGACGGTCGTGATGGATCTTCATGGTCTCAGCGTCGATGAAGGGCTCGAGTGCGGCGTAGTCGTAGGGAAGGGGTGCGAGTTCGTAAGCCATTTGGGATTTCTCCTCCAGATTGGATTGTAGCGGGGTGCGAGCGGGGCGGGAAATAGCCCTGCGGGCGCTGTTTGCATTAAAAAGAGTCGCATTCCTGAATTTGCCACTCGTATCGAGAGGCAAGAGGCGCTATAAGTACGATGCGGGAAAGTGCTCGGAAGTCTCCTTAAATTTCCGAGGTAACCTCCGGGGGGTTGCGCTCATCGAAGAGAGAGCGTGGCCGATGAAGGAGAGTGTTCTTCCCACGCTGGGACAGTGAGGTTGTGATTTGATTCAGGAAGCGAAGCAGAACCGACAGGACACGCTGTACCGCTGGCTGGCGCAGCAGGGCGAGGCGTTTGGTGCTCCGGGTGTGGAGCCGCGTTGGACATCGAGCGTGAAGGATGGGGTGGGGACGGCGTACTCGGCATCGAGCCGGATCTGGTTTACGGTGTCGCATGGGACCTTGAACGAGATATACCATCCGACGATCGACCATCCGCAGACGCGGGATATGGAGCTGCTGATTACGGACGGTGTGAGCTTTGTGCACGAGGAGAAGCGTGACCTGGAGAGCACGTTTGAGTACATTGACCCGGAGGCGCTGGGGGTTCGGTGTATCAATCGGGACCGGGAGGGCCGGTACCAGGTGGTGAAGGAGATTGTATGCGATCCGCACCACTCAGTGGTGCTGATGAATGTGCTGCTGGAAGCTGGGCCGGCGGGGAGCGAGGCGTTTCTGGATACGCTTCGTATTTATGCGCTGCTGGCGCCTCATCTGGATGGGGGCGGCGCAAGGAACAGTGCGCGCGCGATCGACGTGGCGGGGCAGCGAGTGCTGCTGGCGTGGAAGAATCCGTGGACGCTGGTGATGGGCGCCGATATTGGATTCAGCCGGGTGAGCTGCGGGTTTGTGGGAGCGAGCGACGGTTGGCACGACCTGACGGACAACTTCAAGATGGACTGGGAGTTTGGATCGGCGCTGGGAGGGAACCTTGCGCTGACGGGCGAGATTGATTTGCATGGGCGGCGGGAGTTTACGCTGGGGATCGGGATAGGGGACAGCCACCATGCGGCGCTGTCGAAGACGATGGGTGCGCTGTCGTTGAGTTTTCAGCAGAACCGCGAGCGGTTTCTGGAGCAGTGGCGGCGGGCAGCGAGTCCGTACCGGCTGGCGACGAAGTCCGGCGACCGGGGATTGCTGATGCAGACGAGCCACAATATTCTGCTGGCGCATGAGGACAAGACGTACTCGGGCGCGTTTGTGGCGTCGGCATCGATTCCGTGGGGCCAGGCGAAGGGGGACGACGACCTGGGCGGGTACCACCTGGTGTGGACGCGGGATATGGTGCAGACGGCGACGGCGCTGCTGGCGTGCGGTAGGGTGGATACGGCGCGGCGGGCGCTGGTGTACCTGGCGTGTACGCAGCGCCCGGACGGGAGCTTTGCGCAGAACTTCTGGATTGACGGGGAGCCGTATTGGACGGGCGTGCAGCTGGACGAGGTGGCGTTTCCCATTATTTTGACGTGGCGGATATGGAAGGCTGGGGGACTGGGGAGCTGGGATGTGTTCGCGTTTGTGGAGCGGGCGGCGGGGTTCCTGGTGCGGAATGCGCCGATTACGCACCAGGAGCGCTGGGAGGAGAATTCTGGGTATTCGCCGTCGACCCTTGCAGCGGTGATAGGCGGGCTGATATGCGCGGCGGAGATGGTGCGGGCGCAGAAGTGCGAGGAGCTGGCGGAGTTTCTGGAAGAGTATGCGGACTGGATTGAGGGCCACCTGGAGGAGTGGACGGTGACCAACGACGGGGTGTTGCTGGCGGGAGTGAAACGGCACTACATGCGGATACGTCCGCCGGAGACCGGGGACGCTTACCGGGGCGAGGGAGCGGGGACGGAGCAGCTGCATTTGAACAATCGTCCGGCGGGGACGCGGTATGAGTTTGAGGCGCGGGAGATTATTGACGCGGGATTTCTGGAGCTGGTTCGGTACGGAGTGAGGCGTGCGGATGACCCGCTGATGGTGGATTCCCTGAAGGTGGTGGACGCTGTGCTGAAGCGGGAGCTGCCGCAGGGGCCGGGGTGGTTGCGCTACAACTGGGACGGATATGGACAGGCGGCCGATGGCGGTCCGTTTGTGACGACAGGCCAGGGCCGGGTGTGGCCGTTGCTGACGGGTGAGCGGGCGCACTATGAGCTGGCTGCTGGCCGGGATGTGAGCGAACTGATCCGGACGTATGAAGGGTTTGCGACGGCGGGCAAGATGATGCCGGAGCAGGTGTGGGATGAGCCGGATATGCCGGAGGCGCATTTGACGTTTGGCGGTCCGGCGGGTTCGGCGTGCCCGCTGGTGTGGGCCCATGCGGAGTATTTGAAGCTGCTGCGGTCGGCGCTGGACGGCAAGGTGGTGGACCGGATTGAGCCGGTGTACGCGAGGTACTGCCGGACGGGGCCGGAGCATGACCATGCGCACGCTCCACACCGGGGGATGGAGATATTTTCGCAGCACAGGCCGGTGCAGGTGATTGGGCCGCGGACGACGTTGCGGGTGCTGGGGGAACGGCGATTTGAGCTGGTGTGGAGCCGGGATGGCTGGCAGACGACGCACAAGACGACGAGCCGTGCGCTGGGGAGCGCGGGGTTTGCTGTGGATGTGCCGCCGGCAGAGCCGGGGACGGAGGCCAAGCTGGAGCTGACGTACCACTGGCTGGACGATGATGGGTGGCTGGGATGGAATTATGGCGTGGAGATGGAGCGGTGACGGGCGGGGAGGATTTGCATGAATCCGGTACATTCCGCTGTGCCACGGTGGAGGAATGCGGTAAGCTGGAGAGGCATGGAAGCTTGAGGGAAATGCGCTGTGAAGTACTGGAATAAAGCGATTTTCTGAATGGAATGATTCATTGACCAAGGGGCCAGTGACGGCCCCGGAATGAAAGGGAAACCGGAAGTCTATGTCTGACCTTGCGAACACACTGGAAAAGTTCTCCGTCGATACCCTGCGCCTGCTGGCGGCCGACACTGTACAGAAGGCGAACAGCGGCCACCCTGGCGCTCCGATGGCGCTGGCGCCGATCGCTTATGTGCTGTTCAACCAGGTGATGCGGCATAATCCTGCGCATTCGAATTGGGCGAACCGGGATCGGTTTGTGCTGTCGAACGGACACGCTTCTGCGCTGCTGTATGGGTCTCTGTTTCTTTCGGGGTACAAGGTGACGCTGGAGGATTTGAAGAGCTTCCGGCAGTGGGGATCGAAGACGCCGGGACATCCGGAGTTTGGCCATACGGACGGAGTGGAGGCGACGACGGGTCCGCTGGGCCAGGGATTTGCGATGGCCGTGGGAATGGCGATTGCGGAGCGGCACCTGGCCGCGGTGTACAACCAGCCGGGATTTGCGGTGGTGGACCACCACACGTACGGGATACTGGGCGACGGTGACCTGATGGAAGGGCTGTCGCACGAGGCGGCGAGCCTGGCGGGAACGCTGGGGCTGGGGAAGCTGATTTTCTTTTATGACGACAACCAGATATCGCTGGACGGGCCGACGAGCCTGAGCTTTACGGAGGATGTGTACGCGCGGTTTGAGGCGTACCACTGGCAGGTGCTGCGGGTGGCCGACGGGAACGACGTGGCGGCACTGAGCGCGGCGGTGGCTGCGGCGCAGGCGGAGACGGGCAAGCCGACGCTGATTGGGGTTCGTACGGTGATTGGGTACGGGAGCCCGAAGGCGGGGACGAAGAATGTGCACGGTGAGCCGCTGGGAGCGGAGGGCGTGGCTGCAGCGAAGCGGTTCTTCGGGTTCCCGGAGGAGTTGAGCTTTTACCTGCCGGATGCGGCGCTGGCGCAGTGGCGGACGGCGGTGCCCAAGGGCGCGGCTGAGGAAGCGGCCTGGAATGCCCTGTTTGCGGGGTACAAGGCGGCGCATCCGGAGTTGGCGGCGGAGTTTGAGCGGACGCAGCGTGGCGAGTTGAAGACAGGGTGGGAAGCGGCGATTCCGAGCTTTGCGCCGGGCAAGCCGCATGCGACGCGGAATGCGGGCGGAGCGGTGATGAATGCGTTGGCAGGGGTGGTTCCGGAGCTGTTTGGCGGGGCTGCCGACCTGACCAGCTCGACGAAGACGATTTTCAAGGACAGCCCGAGCTTCCATGCGGATCCGGCGGGGCGGAATGTGTTTTTCGGGGTGCGGGAGCTGGCGATGTCGGCGGCGGTGAACGGGATGGCGGCACATGGAGGGGTGATTCCCTTTGCGTCGACGTTTTTTGTGTTCAGCGACTACTGCAAGGCGGCGATCAGGCTGTCTGCGCTGATGGGCGTGCACTCGATATTTGTGTTTACGCACGACTCGATTGCGGTGGGCGAAGATGGGCCGACGCATGAGCCGATTGAGCACCTGACGGCGCTGCGTGCTGTGCCGTGTTTGACGGATTTTCGTCCGGCGGACGCGAACGAGACGGCGGCGGCGTGGAAGCTGGCACTGGAGCGCAAGGGACCAAGCTTTATGGCGCTGAGCCGGCAGGATTTGCCGGTTCTGGACCCGGCGGCGGTGGACGTGGCCAGTGGCGTGGCCAAGGGCGGGTATGTGGTGGTGGAAGGCGCCGATCCCCAGGTGGTGCTGATTGGGACGGGGTCGGAGCTGTGGCAGGCGGTGGACGGAGCCAAGCTGCTGGCGGCCGAAGGGATTCGGGCGCGGGTGGTTTCCATGCCGAGCACGAAGATATTCGACGAGCAGACGGCTGCGTACCGGGACTCAATTTTGCTGCCGGGCGTGCCCAAGGTGGCGATTGAGGCTGGAGCAACGCTGGGATGGTGGAAGTATCTAGCGGGCGGCAAGGGAGCGGTGATTGGGCTGGACCGGTTTGGGGCTTCGGCACCTGGTGCTACGGTGCTGCGCGAACTCGGCTTTACGGCGGAGAACGTGGCGGGTCATGCGCGGGCTTTGCTGGGGTAGCAGCTCCGGCCAGTTCCCACTACCGATGTAGTGTGAACTGGCGCTATTTGAGCAGGGCGGAACAGAACGGGGAGTTGGTAGGCTGGTAGGTATGAAGATTGTGATTGGTTCGGACCATGCGGGCTTCCAGTTGAAGGAGGAGGTTCGCGCTTACCTTGGTGGCGAAGGCCACGAGTTTGTGGACAAGGGCGTGTATTCGCCGGAGCCGTCGGATTATCCGGATGCCGCGCTGGCGGTGGGGTTGGCGATACGAGCCGGCGAGGCGACGCGCGGGATTTTGATTTGCGGTTCGGGCGTGGGCGTGTGCGTGGCGGCAAACAAGATTCCAGGGATTCGCGCGGGGATGTGCCATGACCACTATTCGGCGCACCAGGGCGTGGAGCACGACGACATGAACGTGCTGGTGCTGGGGGCACGGATTATTGGGACGGCAGTGGCGTTTGATGTTTGCGAGAGCTTTTTGGGGGCGAAGTTTTCCGCCAGGGAAGAGCGGTTTGTGCGGCGGTTCAAGAAGCTGATGGCGATAGAAGAGCGATATACGAGGGACTAGGGACTGAAGGGACCAGGGACTACGGAAAGGCTAGAGGGTGGGCGGGGTGCTCACCCTTCTTCTTTCTCCCGCAGATTGGGACGAATGGGAAATTCACAGAAACCAAAGATGGCTGAACGTAATCTTTGAGAGTAATGGATGTTTTGGTGGGACAGGAGCCGGATGCCGACTGAGCTGGGATTTGACGCGATTCTGTTTGATGTGGGCGGGGTGCTGCTGTCGAATGGGTGGGACCACACGGAGCGTCATGCGGCCTATGCGCATTTTGGGCTGAATGAGGCGGATGTGGCGGAGATTGAGGCGCGCCACGCGGGTCCCTACGACCTGCTGGAGCGGGACGAACTGACGCTGGACGAGTTTTTGGCACAGGTGATTTTTTTCAAGCCGCGCGGATTTACGCCGGCGGAATTTGTGCCGGTGATGCTGGGGCAGTCGAAGCTGCTGGCGGACAGCGCGCTGCCAGTACTGCGGGAGCTGGCGGGGCGGGGCGACTGGCTGGTGGGTCTGTTGAACAACGAGTCGCGGGCGTTGCACCAGTTTCGTGTGGAGCGGTTTGGGATTGCGGCTTACGTGGACATGCAGTTGAGCAGCTGCTACCTGGGATTGCGGAAGCCGGAGGTGGCGATTTTCAAGCGGGCACTGGATATTCTGGGCTGGCGGGCGGAGCGTGTGCTGTTTATCGACGACCGGCAAGAGAACACGGACGCGGCGGCGGAACTGGGGATTACGGCGATTGGTTTTACGGGGGAAGCGTCTTTGCGCTTGTTTCTGGCGGAACTCGGGGTAGTCTAACCAAGAGAGCGACGAAAACCGGCATACGCGGGCCGAGACCGCGCGGGAAAAATCTGGAGGGATTGACGATGCAGCTTGGATTGATTGGGTTGGGCAAGATGGGCGGCAACATGGCGGAGCGGATTCGTCAGGGGGGCCACCAGGTAGTTGGTTTCGACTTCAGCGCGGACGCGGTGGCGAAGCTTACTGCGAGCGGGAATGTGGGAGTTTCGAGCCTGGAAGATCTGGTAGCGAAGCTGGAGACGCCGCGTGCGATCTGGATCATGGTTCCGCAGGGAGCGCCGGTGGACGAGACGATTGCCAAGCTGGAGCCGCTGCTTTCGCCGGGCGATACGCTGATTGACGGTGGGAATTCGAATTACAAGGACTCGACCCGGCGGCATGGGGAATTGACGGCAAAGGGCTTCCACTTTATCGATGTGGGGACGTCGGGCGGCGTGTGGGGGCTGAAAGAGGGCTACAGCATGATGATTGGAGGCGATGAGGCTCCGATTGAGCGGCTGCGTCCGATATTTGAGACACTGGCGCCGGCTGCGGATCGGGGCTGGGGACGCGTGGGGCCGGCCGGTGCTGGGCACTTTGTGAAGATGGTGCACAACGGGATTGAGTATGGCCTGATGCAGGCATATGCGGAGGGCTTCACGATTCTGGAGAAGAAGGAGTCGCTGAACCTGGACCTGGTGCAGATCTCCGAGATATGGCGTTATGGGTCGGTGGTGCGGAGCTGGCTGCTGGATCTGACGGCGGAGGCGCTGAAGGGGAATCCTACGCTGGATGGACTGGAGGCGTATGTTTCCGACTCGGGTGAGGGGCGCTGGACGGTGTTTGAGGCGATCGATTTGAATGTGTCTGCGCCGGTGATTACGGAGTCTCTGATACGGCGGATCCGGTCGCGGGAGGAGAACAACTTTACCGACCGGATGTTGTCGATTATGCGGAATGCGTTTGGCGGTCATGCGGTGAAGAAGGACTGAACAGCTTCCAGCTGCTAGCTGGATCGAGCTTTGCTCGATGGCGGTTTTGGGGGGTTGTAAGACGGAGGAGTGGTCACTCCCCCCTGTCCCCTAGAGCGAGGGACCGGGGGCACCCGCGGTTTGGAATTTGGATCTTCTTCCCTCTCTGGCGTGGTGCCGGGGAGCGAATAACGGGCAGCTGGGCGCTGCCGAATGAGGCTTCCCCTTATGGCGACGACGCAGATCAAGGTCAATCCTGACGATTTATCGAAGATACCGGCAGCGCATGAGCGCATTCCCGAGCCGACGATTCTGGTGATATTTGGAGCTTCGGGAGACTTGACGAAGCGGAAGCTGTTGCCGGCGCTGTTCCACCTGGAGCAGGTGGGATTGCTGCCGAAGGAGTTGGTGATTCTGGGGGTGGCGCGGCGTCCGATTGGGGACGAGTTTGCGGCGGATATGCGCGCGGGGATTGTGGAGTTTGGGGATGTGACAACGGGGGACACGCACCTGGACGAGTTTATGGCGAAGGTGCATTACTTTGCGATGAACTTTGACGATGCAGCGGGGTATGCGGGGCTGAAGGCGGAGCTGGATCGGCTGTCGGCGGAGAACGGGATTGGGGGCAACCGGCTGTTTTACCTGGCGACGGCGCCTGAGTATTTTACGGGGATTGTGGAGAACCTGGGAGCGCACGGGCTGGCTCATCCGGAGCATGGCGCGGTGCGGGTTGTGATTGAAAAGCCATTTGGGCATGACATGGAGAGCGCGCGGACGCTGAACCGGGATATGAATGCGGTGTTCCACGAGAACCAGGTATTCCGGATTGACCACTACCTGGGCAAGGAGACGGTGCAGAACATACTGGTATTCCGGTTTGGGAACGGGATATTTGAGCCGATCTGGAACCGGAACTACATTGACAATGTGCAGATAACGGCTGCGGAGACGCTGGGCGTGGAGGGTCGTGGGCCGTTCTATGAGAAGGCCGGGGCGCTGCGCGATGTGGTGCAGAACCACATGATGGAGTTGCTGAGCTTTGTGGCGATGGAGCCGCCGGTGAGCTTTGAGGCGGAAAGCGTGCGACGTGAGAAGCAGAAGGTGTGGCAGGCGATTCCGCCGATTCCGATTTTGAACGCGGTGCGCGGGCAGTATGGGCCAGGCAAGGTGGACGGCGTGATGGTGAAGGGGTATCGCGAGGAAGAGCGCGTGGACCCGGAGTCCGGCACGGAGACGTATGCGGCGGTGCGTCTGGAGATAGATAACTGGCGGTGGGCGGGTGTGCCGTTCTATTTGCGGGCGGGGAAGCGGTTGCGGAAGCGCGCGACGGAGATCAGCATCCAGTTCAAGCAGCCTCCGCTGATGCTGTTCAACCAGACAAAGGCGGGGCCATGCAGCGAGATCCAGCCGAATGTGATTACGATGCGGATCCAGCCGGATGAGGGAATCAGCCTGCGATTTGGAGCGAAGGTTCCGACGACGCAGGCGATGAGCGTGTGTCCGGTGACGATGGATTTTGATTATGCGGCGGCGTTTGGGAAGTCGTCGGCGAATGGGTATGAGCGGCTGCTGCTGGACGCGATGCTGGGGGACCAGACTCTGTTTGCGCATCGCGACGGAGTGGAGACGACCTGGGGCCTGTATACGCCGATTTTGCAGGCGTGGGCGGCGAAGAAGCCGGAGGTGTTTCCGAACTACTTTGCGGGGACGTGGGGGCCGGAGTGCGCGGAGCACATGCTGGAGAAGGACCACAGGGTTTGGCGGCATATTTAGGGTGGGGATTGTAAGTTGTCTCACGGGTGCGGACAGGAGTCGTGATAGGCAAGCTAGCCGGCGACGGTGGATGGCGGCCCATGAAGAGATAACATTGGCGGCGTTTGGCGGGGATGGTTGCGTGTAACCTAGAGACTGGGCGCATGGCGAGGGCATTGAATGCTCTGGGCCTTATTTTGTATGACTAGGGCCTGTTCACACTCCCTGGGTGGTGGCGACGGGAACCAGTTTTTCTCAGTTCAAGGAGTGACGAGTGCGCTGTAACCGGTTACTGGAGCGAGGAGCGACGCCGAAATGGGGAAAACTGGCCCCGTCCCTTCGGGTTGCGGCGCAAATCGGGCCATACTTCGTTTTCGCCCTCAGCGGTGGGCTCGCCACAGTCCTCGGGCTCGGCCTAGTCTGGCCCGATTTTCGCTCGCAACGCCATCCACTCAGGTAGTGTGAACAGGCCCTAGCGAGGAGCTCTTTAACCAGCTTCAGGAGCATTATGTCCAGAACTCTCAAGATTAGTTATGTCGTGGAAGCGGATTCGGCGGCGTTGGCTCGCCGGGCTGCGCACCACCTGGTGGAGCTGGCGGAAGAAGCGTATTCGGCGCGGCGGCTGGTGCGGGTTGCGATTTCCGGGGGATCGACGCCGAAGGCGATGTTTGAGTTGCTGGCGGACCCGGAGCAGCCGTTTCGGAATCGAATGCCGTGGGAAGGGCTGGAGCTTTTCTGGGTGGATGAGCGGATGGTTGGGCCGGAGGATGCGGATTCGAACTACCGGATGACGCGGGATGCACTGCTGGACCATGTTCCGGTGGCACCGGAGCGGATCCACCGGATCATGGGCGAACTGGAGCCTGAGATTGCAGCGGCGGAATACGAGTTTGCCCTGCGGAAGACGTTTCGTCTGGAGGGTGCCGAGGCGCCGAGCTTTGACATTCTGATGCTGGGCATGGGGGACGACGGGCATACGGCGAGTTTGTTTCCGTATACGGAGGCGATTGACGAGTTGGGACGGCTGGTGGTGGCCAACCATGTTCCGCAGAAGGAAACGTGGCGTGTGACGCTGACGTGGCCGGTGATCAACCATGCGCGGGAGGTATTTTTCCTGATTGCGGGGCCGGACAAGACGGCGCGGGTGGCGGAGGTATTTACGGGGCCGAGGGATGTGGAACGGCTTCCTTCTCAACTGATATGGCCCGCAAGCGGTATACTCACTTTGATTTTGGACAAGGCCGCCGCGGCCGCGCTTCCGCCACCGGGAGCCGACGGCACAGGCCATTTGGAGAGAAGACGATGATTCTGGCAGGCGACGTAGGCGGCACCAAGGTACACCTGGCGCTGTACGACTTTATCAATGGGAAGCTGTCCCATGTTCGCGACGAGCGGTATCCGGCCAAGGACTACAGTGGTCTGGAAGAGATTGTGCGCATTTTTCTGGGCGCGGAGCGGGTGAGCTCGGCGTGCTTCGGCGTGCCGGGGCCGGTGCGGGATGGCCGGCTGCGGCTGACGAACCTGCCGTGGACGCTGGACAGCCGGGAGCTGTCGCACAGCCTGAAGATCGATCACGTGTTCCTGATCAACGACCTGGAAGCGAATGGGTACGGGGTTGCCGAACTGTCGGCCGACCAGATTTTTACGATTTCAGAGGGCGACCCGAGCCAGATTGGCAACCGTGCGCTGATTGCGGCAGGAACAGGGCTGGGCGAAGGGATTCTGGTATGGGACGGCAAGCAGCACTTTCCGATGCCGAGCGAAGGCGGGCACAGCGACTATGCTCCGCGCAATGAGGACGAGATTGACCTGTTGCGGTTTTTGCAGCAGAAATATCAGGGGCGGATCAGCTTTGAACGCGTGGTAAGCGGGATGGGCTTTACGAATATCTACGAGTTCCTGCGGGATGTTCGAGGGATGGAAGAGCCGGCGTGGCTGGCGGAGCGGATGGCTGCTGAGGACCCGAATGCTGTGATTACGGAGCTGGCGCTGGCGTCCAAGAGCGAGATCTGCGTGAAGACGTTGGACATGTTTGTGTCCGCGTATGGTGCGGAGGCGGGCAACCTGGCACTGAAGGTGCTGTCTATCGGCGGGCTGTACATTGGTGGGGGAATTGGACCGCGGATTGTGGAGAAGCTGAAGGACGGCACGTTCATGAAGGCGTTCACGGACAAGGGGCGGCTGAGCCAGCTGCTGGTGAATATGCCGGTGCGTCTGATTCTGGAGAGCCGAGCGGCGCTGCTGGGTGCGGCTGCGTATGCGGAGCATCGCGCGGCGGAGCTGAGCGGGACGAGTCCGCGGGCGGCTTCCGTAGCGGTGTAGGAAATGGAAGCAAGACGCCCCGGTCCGCGTGTGCGGGCTGGGGCGTTTTTAAGTTTGGGGGCGGTTGTCCAGGCCGTTGGCCTGGCTGGGATAGTTCGCGCCTTTGGCGCTGGGGGACTAAGCCCGGAGGGAGGGAAATGTCGTATTCTCTCCCCATGGAATTGGAAGCGATACAGGACGCGTTGAGGAATGCCGGGCTGGACGGCTGGCTGTTTTATGACCATCATCACCGGGACCCGATTGGGGACCGGATACTCGGCATTGAGGCGCATGTGCATGTGACACGGCGGTGGTACTACTATGTGCCAGCGATGGGTGAGCCGCGGAAGCTGGTGCACCGGATTGAGCAGTTCCGGCTGGACCATTTACCGGGGGTGAAGGAGCAGTACTCGAGCTGGCAGGAGCTGGCGGCGAAGCTGGAGGCGATGCTGGCCGGGCAGCGGCGGCTGGCGATGCAGTACTCGGCGAACAACGCGATTATGTATGTGTCGATGGTGGACGCGGGGACTGTGGAGTTTCTGCGGGGTATGGGGAAAGAGATTGTGTCATCGGCGGACCTGGTGAGCGAGTTTGAGGCGGTGCTGACGGCGGAGCAGATTGCCACGCACGCGGTGGCGCAGCAGGCGATTGACGCGGTGCTGGCGGAGGGTTGGCTGGAGATTGGGCGGCGTTTGCGGCCGGCAGTTGGCGCGCCGGGACGACTGACCGAGTTCGACATGGTGCAATGGCTGGCTGAGGGAATGCGCCGCGAGGGGTTGACGTGGGAGAACGGGCCGAATGTGAGCGTGGGGCCGAACTCGGCGGACTCGCACTATGAGCCGACGGCGGAGGGGTCGAGCGAGATTCACGAAGGGGATTTTCTGCTGATCGACATCTGGGGGAAGGTGGAGAAGTCTTCGGTGGCGCATGCGGTGCACTACGACATTACCTGGACGGGCGTGATTGGGCGGGAGCCGAGCGAGTTGGAGCAGCGGATCTTCGAGACGGTGCGGGATGCGCGGGATGCCGCGATTGCTCGGGTGGAAGCGGCCTTTGCTGCGGGCGCGCCGATTTGCGGATTTGAGGCCGACGATGCTGCGCGGGCAGTGATTGCCGGGGCGGGGTTTGGGCAGTATTTTACGCACCGGACGGGGCATAACATTGCCGCGGAGCTGCATGGGTCGGGGGCTCACCTGGACAACCTGGAGACGCACGATGTGCGGCGGATCTTGCCGAATACGTGTTTCAGCGTGGAGCCGGGGATTTACCTGACGCCGGAGCATTCGCCGCAGTTTGGGGTGCGGAGCGAGGTGAATATGCTGACGGCGCCGGGGAAGGCTTGGGTTACGGGGCCGAGGCAGCGGGAACTGGTGCGGATCTGAGGGATGGAACCCCGGTGAGGTAGAATCAGAGAGAAATGGCGACAACGACACCCAAGGCTGTGGCACCTGCTGGATTTCAGTATGGGGCATTGATTGCGGGCTGGCTTATCCCCGGCGGCGGACACTTTTTGCTGGGCAAGTGGGGCCGTGGGTTGCTGCTGCTAGCCTCGATCGGGGGAATGTTCTTCCTGGGTCTGGCGATGCAGGGCAAGGTGTACACGAGCGCGCACGACATACTGGATTTGCTGGCGCTGGTTGGGGACTTGGGCAACGGGTTGCTGTTCCTGGTGAGCCGACTGGCCGGGTGGGGGGCTGATTCGGTGCAGGTGACGAGCGCAGACTACGGGCGAGCGTTCATTGTGGTGGCCGGGTTGCTGAATATCATTGCCGCGGTGGATGCGCATAGCCTGGCGATCGGGAGGAAGAAATAATGTTCCATCCATCGCATTTTACGGCTGTGCTGTTGTTTGCGCTGTTCACGTCGGTGGTGTTTGGCATCACGATGCGGAGCGATCCGAAGCAGATGGTGCGCTACGGGGCGTGGTGTTTTCTGCTTTTTGCCGGGTCCGCGGTGGTGCTGAGCTGGGCGATGTTCCTGATTGCGCGGTAAGGCTGGCGAGGCGCAGCGGGCATTCGGGCGCGGTTTCTTTCTGACAATTTGAGCTGAGTTGAGGCCCTGCGGCGTTGGTTATTGCTGGGGGCGGAGCCAGACTGCGGCGTTGAAGCTGTGGGTGAGCTGGTATTGCTCGCGGTAGTAGAGATCGACTGCCTGGCGGTTGGCCTCAGTGACAGTGAGGGTGAGCGCGGTGGCTCCGAGGCGTTGGAATTCGAGGGCTGCAGTCTGTAGGAGGGCCGAGGCGATGCCCATGCGGCGGGAGTTGGGGTGGACGCATACCTGTGTGATGTGTCCGCATTGGCTGCTGATGCGGGAGCCGAGGATGAGCCCAACCATTTCGCGGGATTTGCGGTCGATGACAACGTGCGAGGCTTGTCTGGCGAACTCTCCGCAGCCGGGATAGCGGACGATGTTCTGGAGGAATCGTTGTGAGCCCTGGACGGTGCGGTACTGGTCGTTGATGTGGCTGTCGGCGTGGTGGCGATAGGAGTCGACGATGAGTTTTGCGGCGAAGCCGAGGTCGGTTTCGTGCCAGGGGCGGAGTTCGAGCTCGGGGGGCAGTGCGGCGGGACGGGCGAGCGTGGGGCTGGCAAGGGAGCGGCGGAGGTAGAGGCGTCGATAGACCTCAAAGCCCCAGTTGGTGAAGATCTCGTCGAGGGGGCCCTCGCGATGGAGGAGCAACTGGGACTCGATGCGATCCACGCCGGGGGAGTGCACGAGCAGCTCGATCATGTGATTGAGGAGCCTGTCTTCGACCTGGGTGGGGGAGAGTAGCTGGCCGATGACGCCCTGAGGCAGGGCGAAGACATCGCCGATGACGGCCTTGGTGTCTTCGTAGACGCAGAAGACGTATCCTGTGACGCGGCCGTTGTCGACGGCGACATAGCCGGGGAGGGAGCGTGCGTCGAGGTATTGGAGGAGGAGGCGTGCGGAGACGAGGTAGTCCCATTGGAGCCGCTCGCTCCAGACCGCGCTTTCGGCCTGCAGCACGGCCCGCAGTAGCGGCGCGGCGAAGTGGCGCAGGTCGAGGATTTCCAGCGAAGGAGCGGAGGACATGGGGAGCCTCAGTGTGGTCAGGAGCGAAGGCGCGCCCGATGGAGCGGGCCGATGCCGATGTTACCTCCCCACAGGATGACACAGGGGATTGTGGAAAAGGATACCGCAGTTTTCAGGATGCGGTGGAAATCCGGCACAGAATCAGTGATTTCCGGGCGTCCGGGCGAAATGAGCCGCAGTTTGCTGCGAGCATGCTGCTGAGCTGGGTGAGTGAACAGGTTCTAACGGGCTTCGACGAGGTAGACGGCGAGTTCCTGTTCGGGCCAAGTGGTGATTTGCTCGTAGTGGCGGCCTTCGAGGAGGGAGCGGAGGTCTTCGGCGGAGTGGAGATCGACGCCATTTTTTCCGGCGATGCGTACGACGAGGATGTGCTGTTCGTCGGGGACCCCGACTTCGTCGTAGTTGGCGACCTCGTGGTTGCGATAGAAGGCGAGGCCATACTCCATATCGCGGCGGACGCGGAAGACGGCGACGGTGGTGGTGGAGGGAGCGAGGGTTTCGAGCTTCTGGGCGAGGGGGCGGGCTGAATAGCAGCGGTCAAGGAGGTTGATGGTGTGCTTGCTCGCGGCCAGAGCGGGGATGCCGAAGAAGGGGCCAACGCCGTAGAGGAAGAGGAGAAGAAAGACCATGACGGCGGAGGTGGAGAGGCGGAGATGGCGGACGCCGAGACGGTCAACGACGACGAGGACCAGAATGCCGGCAGAGATGGCCGAGACGGCGGCGATGAGCAGTGCCTGGGTAGGGGGCATGGCGTGGGTGCCGTGGGCGACGAACCAGGGGAGCAGGAGGACGCTGAGTGTGGCGAAAGCGACGAGCATGGCGTGTCCGCGGAGGACCCAACGGCCAAGGCCGGCGGTGCGGGCGCGGAAGAGGTAGTCGCCGGTGAGGATGGTGAGCGGGGGAATGGAGGGCAGAATGTAACCGGGGAGCTTGGACTGGGAGAGGGAGAAGAAGACGATGGGTATGAGCGCCCAGAGGACGAGGAACTCAGGGAAGGCGTCGCCGGGCTGGCTCTTGGCGATGAGTTCGGGGCGGCGGTGGCGGATTTTCCACTCGACGATGGACTTGCGGACGCCGTCGACGAGGGCGCGCATGGCGATGACGGTCCAAGGGAGG
>Ga0302199_1000497_pt1 | contig 20329 bp, 20 predicted proteins | sample II_Bog_N2_3_FD_194588 | JGI IMG/M metagenome (GOLD analysis project Ga0302199, IMG submission 194588) | Peat permafrost microbial communities from Stordalen Mire near Abisko, Sweden - II_Bog_N2_3 | ecosystem: Environmental > Terrestrial > Soil > Wetlands > Peat | place: Sweden: Abisko, Stordalen... | reverse complement strand
CCTTCAGCCGCTCCAGGTACCGCCCATAGCGGGCATCGGCTTTGGCGATGAGCCGTTTGTAAAACTTCTTCTCGCTGACACCCGTCTTGTCGCCGGCAACCAGCAATATTGCCTTGCGCTTCGGATCAAACGCGAAAGCAACGGGCCACTCGCCATTCATCGCCTCGAAACGCAATTCCTTCATGTTCGCGTAGTCGGAGTCGTTCAGAGTATCGACGTGCGGGCGGCCACATTCAGGTCCCAACAACTCGACAAAACCGGCTTCAGCATAAAGCTCGTCCTGCACTTCTGCCGGCAACTCATCGAATTCCGGCTCAAACTCATCATGAAAGACTACCGTCCACTTCATTTATTATGCTCCCAAGCGCATATAACTTCAGGCGCATAACTCAACTTAAACGAAAAGCCTGCGCCTATCCAATTATCGACTTTGCTTTCAATATCTTATTTATCCATCACGATAAGGCGGGTCGGAAACGGTGTCGGTAACCTGGATCTCCAAAGCTTTCTCTTGCGGTTATAGCGCCGATAGGCCGCTGATATCCGACACAGAGGAGTTAGAGCGGGTAGGGCCACCCGGAGTAAAACCCTGTTGGCGCTCAACTGAAATGACAGGGGGCTTGGCCCTTTAGAAATGTCATTCTATACTTCGTCGTAGCCGTGCGGGGGTAATGTGGGAATCGCCGCACTTGCGATTTCCAAGGGCTGTGGGAAAAGAGGGAAACGGCTTCATGTTTTCCTCTTTTTCCATCAGACCGTCATTTCCACCGCTGTTTTTGGAAAACCCTGAAAAATCGAATTAGCCCGTCTGTTCGACCGGGCTTGGTGTGGGGCTTTCTTTCGCGGATTTCACAGGGATTTTCGGAACGTAGTCCGGGCCGTAGATCTGTCGACCTGATTTTTGGGATCTGAGCTTCTTACTGTTCGTTTTCACCTTCGGTGGAAGTGCGAGGTCTTGCATTCTTTTGGCTACGGCGAGCGCCTGTCCGAGCCGCTTGTTTTCGCCAGTTATGGCAACGTGATCCTTCTCGAATACGCGGTAAGGAAGAGGCGGCTCCTGACATCGGACTTCGAGCGAGCGAACTGAACTCTCGCGCAGTTCGACCTGCTGTTCGACGACCGTTTCGGATACTTTGTTGCGGACGAGGACGATCTGGTTCCGGTCATTGGCGACTTCCTGGTCCACAGACTCCTGTTCACCACGGCAGGGACCCTCAGCGATCGGTGTGCCTGGTTCTATGTAGTCCGGCCCATAGACGTTTCGACCTCGCTTTACATAGCCGAGCTTCTGACTGTTGGTGTTCACCTTCGGCGTGATGTACGTGTCTTGCTGTGCCTTGATGACGGCAAGAGCGTGGCCCAGGCGCTTGTTCTCGACGATTGCGGTATGGCTGACCCTCTGATCCTTGCTGAAGAGGCGATAGGGAAGCAGGAGGCCCTTGGTGCGAACTTCCAAGCGGCCATCCGGGAAGTCGTAAACGTCAACATACTTGCCGTCGAGTCCTTCGGAGAGAGAATTTCGCTCCAGGATGATCCGCTTGCGGTCGTAAGACAAGGTCAACTGGCTTCCGACGTAGCGCTGCTCGCGGTGGCACAAGATATCGGTGAGTTTTTCCATGGGGATGGATAGGGGCCGATGCAGGTCTTCAGGACGGGCGGAAGGGATAGCAAAACGCTCATTGAACTGGTTCATGAAGGCCGGCAAGAACACGTTTCCGGCACTGATGTCGCAGATGTTGGCGAGTCGAAGTTCTTTTACCAGCCTGTCCTGTAGTGTGCGATTCACTCGCTCCACGCGGCCCTTCGCCTGGCTTGAGTTGGCACAGATTATCTCGATATTTAGCTCCGCCAACGCTCGACCAAGCTGCGTCATACCCGAGCCGCCGACGGCGTTCGGCTTGTTCACGCGGAAGACTACGTGCTTGTCAGAGTAGAACGCTACGGGGCAACCAAAGGCCAGCACGTAGCCGTGGACGGCGGTCAAATAGCTGTCCGTGCTCTCGCTGAGTACGAACCGGAGCTGCATCAATCGGCTGGTCGCGTCGTCGATGAACACAAGCAAGGTACAGGGCTCGCCACGATCCTCGAACCATCGGTGATCGCTGCCGTCGATCTGGACCAGCTCGCCGAAACGCTCTCGCCTCAGCCTCGGCTGGTGATAGGTCTTCCGTTGCTTGCGCGACAGCCATAGCCCGTCTGCCATCAGCCATCGCCGAAGCGTCTCGCGCCCAATGGTGATCGAATGCTTCTCCAGAAGTATCTCTGTCGCGAGGGTTGGGCCGAAGTCGGCGTACTTCGTTCGCACCAGCTCGACCGCGTACTCCCGGATGCCGGCGCTCAACTGGCGATTGGAAGCTCTGCCACGAGCTTGGTGGATCAGCGCACCAGCGCCGCCTGCCTCGTAGCGCGACAGAAGCCGAAACGTCTGCCGCACTCCCAGCTCCAATACCGCTGCCGCAGAGACCACGGTGCGCTGACCAGAACGCACTTCCGCCAAAACCTGTATCCGTTTTACGTCCCGCTCGCTCATCGAAATCAGTCCCATCCTGTTAGTGTCATTTCTAATGGGCAGAACCATGACATTTCTAAAGAGCGGCTACACGTCCACTATACATAATCCTTATTATCGGCCACAAACGCTTTATATAAAAAACTTATCCATGATTTTAATATCGTAGTTATCGGACATTGTGCCACCGATAACGCAAATTGCATCCTGCGCCCCCACACAGCGCGAGACCTACGACATGGATTTGCGCCGGTTTGAGGAGCAGGCCCAGAAGCAACTCGCTGCGCGGGCCGCGTCGTTCGACCAGCATCAGCCTCGATCGGACAGTCTCGGTGCGATTGATGTAGCCAGGAACTCAGGAACTCGCTTTGATACCCAGAGAATCCAAACCCAGACCGTACCGAAAGCTGCGACCTTTCCATGTGTCTCGTGACAGCCGAAGGCGGCGGTCTAATCGTTTTGGGCTGCTTGTTTTGTCGCAGGCGATGCGCCAGCCATCTGGCGGTGGCGGCGGGCGCGACGGCGGCCACGGCAAAGGGATTGAATTTGGGGGGCTCGTCTGTACGGGGATGACGGCACACGCGAAAAACGCCGACACTGTCGAGTCCCTAACAGACGAGACGCAGCAACTGATTGGAACTGCTCCGATTGCGTGCGGCGATGCGCGCGACTTATTTGTGGGGCGGAGGTGGTGCGTCGGCTCTATGTAGCTTGCCTCTGGGACGCTGGCCGTGAGGCAAGGATGCGGCGTAGGCATCGAACTGGGGGCTTCTGATCGTTGGTCAGAAGCGCTCTGATCCTTGTCTGCTGGTAGGACCTGATTGCGATAATCGTAGGGCGCGCAGCCGATGGATTTTTCCCAGAGTTGCGGAGATCCAGCAGCCTCTTGATTGTGTCGTCGTTGATCGCCTTGACCTGCGTTACCTGATCTGGCGTCAACTTTACGACCTTGGTCAGAGTATCCAATTGCCCTTGCCGCTGTCGCTCTACGGCTATGCTACTCACACCATTCGGACCCTGCGCTAATACGGGTGCGCCGCTTAGCGAGACACTCGCAATGGTTGCGATCATTCCATATCGGATTGCTATGATTGCCCATCTCATCTCTTTCTCTCCTGAGTTGCAGTTTCACATAAAAATCGGCGCGGATCATAAGCTGTGTAGATTCAAGCTCTGCGGATCGGCCAGTTTGGCGTATGGCGCCCGGTCGTTTGCCTTCATGGTCCAGTCTTGGCTGAGGAAGCGGCCGATGGTGGAGCTGTAGTGTGTGGCCCCAAAGAAATCGTTGCCGGGTTCTCGAGCAACCATGGAGTCCCTTTCTTTGCCGGTAAAATGAGGCGAACTCTCGAACAAAACCTCAGATCTGCGCCGCCCGCCGATAAACAAAACCAAAATAGAAGTAGGCTCCAATTTGCAAAGTGAGAATAAGGATAAGAGCCCACATTGCCTTAGATATTAGATATCACGCTTGCCTTGGAGGCAATAAGCAGGTACAAAAACATGAAACCCCACAGTACGAGTGCACTCAAGGCGATTGGAACACAGCCTATCAGTAACGTTGTGAACAGAGCCTTACCTATCGGGGTTGTGGAATTTACAAATGGCGCGGTGGCACAGGAAACGACGATAAAAGCAATATTGCACCACCATGCAATAAGTAAAAATCTATTGAACTTCCCGCTAACAGATAATTGCCGAACCAAACCCTCGTTCTCCATTGTCTCCGCCCTCTGTTGATTACTAGATCTGCGACTCGGACAAGGCTGCCTGCGCTTCACTAAGGCTTGGGTGGCGAGTCGTCTGGGTAAAGCTGCTTGAGGTTAATTCCAAACTCGATACTGAGACATGGACCGAGGCACCCCCCTGCCCCGAAGCTGACGTTCGCATCAGAATCGTTGTGCCACGCGCTATACGGTTCCGTGTCAGCGCTCTTCTCTGGCCCGGTGCCCTTTTGAATCGTTTTCTCGCGCTTTACTGAATCTCCGAAATTGAAGGGGCCAATGCTGAACTCCCCTCCCGCCGAATCCACTACATCGCGATGGCTTTGATTTTGAAACTGCGTGGTGCCCTCGACCACTTGCGACATTCCACCAACCTTGGCCTTCAGGCCAAGCAAACTGGTATGAAACTCGGCCCCACCCTGGGGAGCGTTGGGTGAGGTCCCCTGCGCCGGTACAGGCGAAAGCGTTTTCATATACACGGCCTTTGGAAGATTCTCTATGCTTTCTTTAGCGACCTTATCGAAATGCTCATTGGATTTCTTGATGGCAGCGTCACACTTCTCTTTGCCCTGGCGGCATCCCGTACCTGCCGCAACATGCCCATCCGGATCGTCCCTTGCTAGGGGATTGTTGTAGACGTAAGAGTACAGGTTGAGCGACTGCGGATTGTCCAGCTTGGCATACGGTACCGGGTCGTTGGCCTTCATGGTCCAGTCGGGGCTGAGCCAGCGACCGATGGTGGAGTTGTAGTACCTGGCCCCAAAGAAATCGTTGCCCGGTTCGACAACTGCGGTGTCTCTTTCTTTGCCGGTAGAATGAGGCGACGTGCTGATGCACATGCTGCAGAGGCCGTCATACATCAAGACTCCGCGCCGTAAGCGTAGGCCGAAATCTTAAAAGATGGATGTGGGCGCAGCTGACACGTCAAGTGATGTTCACATCGCTGCAAATAATCTCAAGCAAGTCGCCGCTCTGCATCTCAATCGAAAGTACTTTGCCTTCAGGAACCAATCGCACAGTTGCTTCATTTACCGAATCGCTCGGACCCCATGGAAACCGCCGCGGGCATACGATGCTGATGACTCCACTTGCAACCAGCATAATGGCGTCTGATCCATCAACCCCAACGCTTAGGTGCAGTTGTGCGATCCCCTCATCCCAGTTGAACGAAAGTGATTTGAGGGTAGCATCGTGATATCGAGGAAATGTGGTCATTAGTCGTCTTTCTTGATTGGCAGGTGCGCCGCATCAGATTTCTTGGGTACGACTGAGCCATCTGGACCGAGTCGCTTACCAGCAGGATTATTCACGTGAGCATGACCGTCTTTGGGATGTACCAGGACTCGCTGTTCGCCTGTCACCGGATCAACATAGGCTCCCTTCCCATTTTGGGGGTCTGGTCCCTTCGGGATCAATCCCTTATCCGTCGCCGTGCTATGAATCTCGGACGGAGTCTTGTTCATTATCTCGCTCGGATGAACACTCGGAGACTGCGGCTGATCCAATTTCGGCGCTGTCTCAACCACGTCTTCCACGGCTTGCTCAATCTTGGCCCCGTTGGCCGCCACGTACCCCAGCAGCACCCTTCCGAACGCCGCGACCTCTCCCGCTCCAGCGGCGACCGCCGCAACAACGACTGCTGCACCTTCAGCCTTCAGATTGGCGTTCGCTGCCTGCATGCAGGCAGCCATCCCGGGTTTGCACTCGGCAGCCATCGCTGTGTGGCCAGCAAAATCGTGTCCATCAGCATCTGCCCTACCAACGGGGTTGTTCCCGACATACGCATACAGATTCAGGGTCTGCGGGTTATCCAACTTCGCATAGGGTACAGGTTCTTCTTTCGCACTCCAGTCAGGACTCAGGAACCGGCCTGTTGCGCTGTTGTAGTAGCGGGCGAACATGTAGTCGTTGCCTGATTCTGCGTCTCTTTCTTTGCCGGTAGAACGAGGCGACTCGGCGGACGCTAGGCTAGTGCGCACGCGGCGGATAGGGTCATACCTGTAGCTCTCACATCGCAAGAGTAAACCCAAGTCCTAAAGCGATACCTGAGGCACCCGTCTTCTTGGTGGAATCGGACCTAGGCCACCCGCCCGAACTACAGTCGCTAAAGGGGCTCACATCTATCGATCGAAAGATCGCGAGACCAAACATCGAATTGGGTCGTACCATAACATTTTGATCGATAACCGATTCCCTCCAGCTGTTCCGCTTTGACGTCTTCTATCTCTAATTCGTCCAGAAAGCAGAGAGGTGAAAACATCGGAAGATATGCTTTTGATACTCCTCCAAAGCGCAGGGTCACAAGTGCACGGCGCTTATCTACGGGATCGCTGTAGACCGCCGACAGAACAATCTCTACATTGCTAGCGTCGCTCGAATCTTCTACTCTAAGTTCTGCTATTTGGCCAACATGATAAAAATCAAAATTCGGAAACATGCACAACGCTTTCGCCTTATCTGACAAGCTCAATTCTGCAAGGTAGTGTGTTCTCATAATCCTCATTGTTCCTAGTCATCAGGATGAACCCCGGGATGGGGTCCCGTTGTCTGGCCGGTCTTTGGATTTCGAAGATGATGGTGAGGATTGGGATGAACGCTAGGTTCTCCGTGGCTAGTACGATGTGTCTGTCCTGTGCTCCTACCATACTCATCATACTGAGTCGTTCTTTCGTACACTTCACCTTGGGATCGCGAACTCGGCTTCATTTCCGTGATCTGCCTGGTGCCCGGCGCAACTTGGGTCGGCGCTTGCTTATCCTTCCAGTAGCTTTCTGGGAGAGCTGCGGGTTCACGACTCGGAGCAGCCGCCCCAGTCTTAAGTCCGGCAATGGCATCTCCGATGATAAGTCCAAGCTGGGTCACATCGCCAGCAAGATTTTGAGTCGGATTGCTATAGGTTGCCATTGGCAGTTGAGGCTTGCCTGCAACGCCCGCGAAAAGTAGGTCGGAAACAAGATTCACTGCACCAGCTGCCAGATTCCACGTACCTTTGGCGGCACCGGCAACGATGTTCGCAGTGCGTAACGATCCTTCGTCGCTTCCCCACGGCGTTTCGTGCCCATTTGGGTCGAGATTGCCTACTGGGTTGTTGAGAACGTAGGCGTACAAATTCAAGCTTTGCGGATTGTCGAGCTTCGCATAAGGAACCGGGTCGTCGCTCTTGGCATCCCAGTCCGGGCTTAAGAACCTACCTGTTGCGCTGTTGTAATAGCGCGCGAACATGTAGTCGTTGCCGGATTCGGTGTCTCTTTCTTTGCCGGTACTACGTGACCCGATGCCCTCGTCGTACAACGATCCGATTATCCCTAGTGAAGTGCTGGAGATAACGAAGCCGAAGCCTCGATGAAGAGCGTTCGTAGAAGTCGGAACCCCCTGACGCGGTTTTTCGGCTAGCAGCGTCATCTCTGCCAAGAGGCCGTTCTGGGGTCGCACGTCGGAGCCAAGTTGCATTCGCAGATGATTGTACGGTGCACAGGCTGGCCCGGCGTCTATTTCTTGGTGCGGGTTCCGGCGTCGATTCCAGGACGGATGGGCAGCGTTAAGAGCGCAGCTAAGGAAGAACATTGGGAGTTGATCCGCTCTGCCGGATGCACTGGCTAAAACGTGTCAAGAGGGCGCGGCAGTTTATTTTCAGCGGACGGATTAACGTGTCACACGGTATCGCGCTGGAAGTCTGTCAAGAGGGCTGGGAGATTTTTTTCTGCTGGGGAGATTACCACTCTATGTAGTATTCGGTCGGCGGCCTCGAAGCGCTTCTGAGCGGTTTTTCTTAAAACCCTGTCAAGAGCTATTTTGAGGTTTTTTCCCACCGAGAGAACCGTGCTTAAAAATATAGTGATTCACTATATTTCCCTTAGCTGCTTGGCTGCTCGTCGGCCTCTGGATCGGCTGCCAACGCCGCCAGCAGGCCCTCCCGCTCGGCGGCGGAGCGTAGCGCAGCCAAGGAAGAAGCGTGGGCCTCTGCCGGGTGCGTGGCCGCGTGGATCTGTTGCAGGGCGCGGATGGCGACTTGCGTATAGATCTGGGTCGTGCGGATGTCTTCATGGCCGAGGATCGCCTGGATGTGCCGGATGTCGGCGCCGCCCTCGTGCATCAGCGTGGCCATGGTGTGGCGGAAGAGATGGCAGGAGCCGGTCTTGCCGAGTTGGGCGGCGTCGATCCGGTCCTTGACGACGGCGGTCAGATGGTCGCGGCTGAACGGCTCGCCCTGGGCCGTGAGGAACACGGTGAAGTCATCCGGCTCGGAGACCAGTTGCGGACGGCCTTCGCGGATGTACTTTTCGAGCCACGCGATGGCCCGCGCTCCGATGGGCACGTAGCGGTCCTTACTGCCTTTGCCCTGGTTGATGAGCAACAGGCCGCGGTCGAGAGAGAGGTCGTACAGCTTCAGGCGCACGATCTCCAGCCGTCGCATCCCGGTTGAGTACAGCATCTCCAGCAACGCCCGGTCACGCAGGCCGATGGCCTCCTCGATCTCGCACAGCGTCATCACGCGCTCGACTTCCTCGGCTGAGAGGATGTTCTTCGGCAAGCTGCGGCCGAGCCGTGGAAGGTCGATCTCCGACGCCGGGTTATGCAGGATGTAGTTCTGCCGAGTCATCCACTTGAACCACACACGCAACGGCACGAGCCGCGCGTGCTGGCTGCGGAAGCTCAGCGGCTCGCCGTTGGTCTTGCGGTAGTGGAAGAGATACCGTTGGTATCGCTCCAGCACGGTCCGGGTCACGTCGATGGCTTCCGTGATGCCACGCTCCTCCAGCCATGCGATGAAGAAGCCGATATGCCCCGCGCGGCCCCGCACGGTGAACTCGGAGTAGTGCTGCACTTCAAGCGCATGGAGATGGTCGCGCATCAGGGCCTGGAGCGGCGTCTGGACGATGGGCTGCGGTTTGCGCCGCTTCTCTACGCGGGCCATCGCGTAGCTCCCGCATGATGCCCGTTGCCATTCAAGCTACGGGGAGGCACGGCTACGACGTGATTTTCTTCGGTCACATCCTGAGTAGTGATTTTCAGCGTGTTTTCGAAAAACGGCACTTGAAGCCGCATGGATACTGATGCTTTATCACTCGCACCACCCCCAGACACACCCCGGACTTGGCCCAGACTCCCCCCGGACTTCTGGCCCTCCAGCCCAGACTTCTTTGCGTCGTACCCATGCTCCAGCCCCGGCAACGTAGGCCGCGACTCATCGGACGGATGGTCGAAGAACAGCTCATAGACGAAGCTTTGGCCGCGCCCGCCGCGATGCACGATGAGATATTCGAGGTCTTCCAACCGCTTCATGTGCCGCTTGAGCTGCGAGTCGCTCCAGTGCGTGAAGGCCCGCACGTCGCGCCGCGAGAAGCGGTACTCGGTGCGCTCGATCTTCTCGCGCCTGCATTCTGCCGTCACCATGCCGTCGATCAACAGCAGCAAGCTCCGCGTCTGCGCCTGCACGTCGTCGAGCGAACGGCCTAGTACCTCATGGATGAGCCTCTTTGCCAGCTCCACGTCCGCGCTCGTCGCCTCGATGTACTCGAAGGGCTTGCCATCTTCGTCGGTTGCCGTCTTCACTTCGCGCTGCCATTGATGCAGGAACGTGATGCTATGGATGAGCGTAAGGAACTTCATGTGGTCGCGCCGCGTCCGCGTCATCGAGTCCGGGAAGCTCAGCTCCGGGGCCTGCTCGTTGACCACTGTCAGCGGTCGCAGCAGCCGTTGCGCGTTGCGATGCAGCTTGAGCACCGCGTCCCGCCTGCGCTTGCGGAGCAAGCCTTCAAGCGTCTGGGCCTCCCGCTGCACCCGATGGATCGCCTGGGTCTGCTCCCGGTCCTCGTTCACCGTCAGGACCAGACAGCGGTTCAGAAGCTCCTCGTCCACGTCGATCGCCGTCGTGGTCAGGAAGATCATCACCGGCCCTTTGACCCGGTACTCATGCGTGATGTGCTTGCCGCTCACCGGGTCTTTGCCGGTGCTGGCGATGCTCACTTCGCCCTCGGACTGCAACAGCTTCAACGGATAGGACGCGCGCTGCGCGCCCGCTTCCTCTACGATGGCGAGCACCTTATTCTGGAGATCGGTGTCGCCCATGTAGAACAACGACTGACCAGTCATGGCCGAGTATTGCACCCGGTGTTCTTCCGGCACGAACGCCAGCACCGCATCCATCAGCGAGCTTTTGCCAGCGGCGGAGCTGGACTGCACGATCACTGCCAGCGGCTTTTCCAGATGCCGAGATACCGCGCCCAGGTAGCCGACCAGCTTGTTCGTCTCCTCGCCAACCGTGCCGCACCGTGCGAAGTCCTCGACGATCCGCTCCATGAGACGCGGATCGCGCAGCAACTCCAGCGCAGCCTCCCGCTCTCTCTCGGTCATCTTGTCCACCGGCGCTTTCGGCGCGAGGGCATGGGCGATCTGCTCGTCGCGCAACAGCTCCAGCTTCATCCATAGCTGGCTCAAGTCGTGACGCACGATCTCTTCTTTGATGCCCAGCTCTTCCGCAGCTTGCTTGGCGAACGCCCCGCGCTGCCGCGCTGAACTCATCTCCAGCGTGTCGACGTGCAAGGCCATATCGCCGTGACGGTTCACGCCCAGCACGCGAAGATTGATCTTCAACAGCAACGGACTGGTGTTCTTCTCAAGGCCGCGCACCCGATATTCACGATCACCGAAGCGCAGAAAAACATCGTCGCCGCGCACCTCGAACGGTAGAGGCTCGACCGGCGGAAGAACGGCAGCTAAGGAAAAAACATGCTCTGGATCGGCGGCGGGGGATGCTGCGATGGCTGGCTCCGGGGATGGTTCGACGGGAGCCACAACAACGGCTTCTTGTTCGACGATCTGCCCTTGCACCGCTTCGATCACTGGTTCCGGGGCCTCGTTCTCGATCATTTTTTCTTTAGCTGCTTGCTCTTGTTCTGGAGCGGCGACGATCTCCGGCGCAGTGACTCCAGACGGCGCAACCATCACCGGAACGGCCACGCGGCCCGCTGGCCGCGCACCTTTTCCCAGCCACGATGCGCGATTCAACAGCACCCCCAGGCTCTTCGCCGCTGGCTTCGTCAGCAGCGCATACTCGTTTGCATCCATGCCTTTGGGGAACTCCACGCGGAAGCATTCAAGCCCGCTCTCGATCAGTTCCTCGGCCAGCTTTGCCGCTGCCTTGTGGCCCGCTTCGTCGGCGTCGTAGGCGATGTACACGCGCCTCGTGCCGTGCTTCTCGAAGGCCGCTCTGTGGTCTTTGGTGAAGCCGTTCACGCCATAGCTGGCCGTAACATTGCGATAGCCCGCGCACCAGAACGTCAGCGCGTCGATCAGCGATTCGCACAGGATGATCTCCTTCGACGCAACCAGCGCCTCCTCGTTCCATACGCCCCGCATCGGCCCCGGAAGGTACATGTGGTACTCCGTTCCGGCGCGGAGATTGTCGTTGATCTTGCGCCCATAGAGCTGCACCACGTCGCCGTCTAGATTCAGGATCGGCACCACCAGCGAGCCGCGCAGATGCTCATGGCCACTCTGACGGAAGATGCCCAGCTGCTCCAACTGCCCGCGCAGCTCCGCGCCGGCGAGACGGTTCCTATCCGGCAACGCCGGCCCCAGCATTCGGTCGCTGAACCCAAGCTGGAACCGCTCCACCATCTCAGCAGAGTGAAGGCCGCGCTTCTCCAGATACCGCTTCGCCTCCGGCGTCTCATTGAGCGTCCGGTGATAGAACCGCACCACCTCCCGCATCGCCGCCCGGTCCTCCGCGCCCAGCGTCACCGGGCAGGGCAGCTTCGGCACCGTGCTGATCTTCACCACCGGCCCCGGCAACGGCGCGTAGTCCCTCTTCAGCAGCGCGATGGCATGGCCATCGCTCACGCCTTCCGTCCGCGCTACCCACCGGATCACATCGCCGCCCTCGCCGCACGCGCCCTTGCAGCTCCACACGTTCTTTACCGGGTCGATGTTTAGGCTGGGATTCCGGTCGTCATGGAACGGGCACAGTCCGATCAGCTCCTTACCCACGCGCCGCAGCTTGATTCCCCGCGCCTCGGCCAGCCGCTGGATCGAGACTTCTTTCTTTAGCCGCTCCTTCACATCGTCCGGCATATAAGCCATGTACCCTCCGTTTCGCCGTTCCCATCGAAAACCTGTCAAGAGGCATTTGCAGGAACATTAGCTAGTACACAGATAGCATATATGCAATACTGGGATCAACAGAGGAATTGGGGGTCTCTATGCAGACTTACGCTGTAGTCGTGCCGATTAACCACAACTGGACCGTGAGCTTTCCCCAACACCTGGCCCAGCTCCGCAAGGAGCGCGGCTTCACCCAGCCCCAGCTCGCCGAGAAGATCGGCCTCCACGTAGCCCAGATTCGCCGCTATGAAGCCGGAACATCGCAGCCGACCCTCGATGTCATCCGCAGCCTCGCCGTCGCTCTGGGCGTAAGCGCAGATGAGCTACTTTTTGACAAGAACGAACGAGGCCCCGACGATGCCCTCAAGCTCCAGTTCGAGGCCGTCTCCAAGTTCGACCCCGAGTCCAAGAAGGTCGTTCAACAGGTGCTCGATTCCATGATCCTGCAACAGGAGGCGCGGCGCTGGTCTGCGGGCCGATAAGCGTCGCTCACGGCCCAGGTGAGAAGAAGACATTTTTCTCATGACAGGAAAAAACCCGCAGCGGAGGCGGCAGTCAAGGCCGCGCCAGCGCCGCGTGAGCGGTCGGAGCGAAGCGCAGAGCCTTGACGGACGACGGAGCGGAGGGTACCTAGCCACCGATGCTCAGGGGCACTTTCCTTTGTTTTCAGCAGGTTCCCCGGCAGCAACCCGCCGATACCCTCAGAGAACAAAAAGCTAGATAAACGGCTTGTTTTCAGTGGTTGCCATATAGCAACCAAAAAATGCCAGCCTTTTATCGTCTTTGCCCTTTAGCCACCTGATTCTAAAGCGGTTCCCCAAGGGTAACCCAAGGTTGCTCTACAGCACCCATTCTGGGGTGGCGTGTCACCCTAAATCCGGTGCAGAGCACCGTCGTCTTTCGATGGGCGCGGCACAGCTCCCATTTCAAGGCTCGGGTTCGTGGAGATCGGTTGCAGCTTCCGTCTCCAAATGTACACAGCATAAGCCAGAGCTCCGTAATGAACACCGAAGAGCAGAGCCAACAACCACCCGATACGGACACCGGCAGACGACCGCTCAACGACTATCCAGTACCCCCACATCGTGAAGTAGAGGCACACCCCGCCCACCGCTCCATACGCCCCTAGCAGTCCTACGGGTATCGAAAACCAAGGCGACCATCCGTGACTGTGATCGGGCATCCACACTCCTGCTACCCAGATGAGCAGCAGGATGACGGTGATTAAAGCTAGTGCGGCCATCCAGGAAGCGAACAAGAGCACGACTGCCTTTGGGACTCTATAACGGTCTGCTAAGAGATATCGGGTCATATTGGCTCCTTCATTGTTTCGGAGGGGTTGGCAGCGGTATGTTGAACGGGTTGCTGCCTGACACTCCGGGAGGCGAGGGAGATGCGTTTGGATTTGGTGTCACTGCGTTCAAGATGTATTGACCAAGAGAGTTGATGCTATCGCCTACCGCCGATCCAAACTCCTTCACCTTGTCCACATCAATTCCACCCTCTAGCCCTACCGCGCCGATGTGACCTTCAACTCCGATTTCGTTCGGGCCTGCGGTCGCAGGATTGATTCCGATATTACCTGTGGTGGTCGCCGGTTGTGGGTCGAACTTGCCGTCCTTCACAAGTTGCTTGTCGACCTCGCCAGAGACTCCTGCCGTCGTCTTTCCGACTGTCGCCTTAGCCTCTACAACCCCCTTGGCAGTAACATCAACCCCGCTGGAGGTTCCACGAGCTTCTATTTGAGCCTTAGCGCCGATCTCGACTTTGGCGTATTTGGTCGCCTTTAGCTCTGTGCCCACTCCCGGCCCAGCACTGGCCTTCCCATAGAAGATCGCTATGAATTTATCCAATAGGGGGCCGTGGCCGTCTGGGTCAGTCCTGGAGAGAGGATTGTTGGTGAGATATCCGTACAGGTTGAGCGTCTGCGGATCGCCGAGTTTGGAGTACGGCACCGGCTCGGCTTTCGCGCTCCAGTCTGGCGACATCCACCGGCCCATTGAACTTGCGTAGTACCTGGCCCCGAAGTAGTCGAGTCCTGATTCTGCGTCTCTTTCTTTGCCGGTACTACGTGACCCGAGGCCTTCGTCGTACAACATCGGCGGCATCCCCAACGCAGGATTGGCGATAACGAAGCCGAACCCCTGATACATGGTGTGCGTAGAACTCGGAACCCCCTGATGCGGTTTTTCGCTTAGCAGCGTCATCGCCGCCAAGAGGCCGTCTGGGATTTGCGCGCGGGAGCTGGGGCCGAGTTGCATTTGCAGATGATTGTATGGCTTGGAGAGCCAGAGCCGAGCAGATTCTCCAGCGGGTTCCCTGGTCGATTCCGGGCTGGATCGGCAGCCAGGGACGGCAGCTAAGGGAAGAACATCGAGTGGAGATTGCGTTTCCGGATGCTCCGGTTAAAACGTGTCAAGAGGGCGCGGCAGTTTATTTTCAGTGCCGGGATTAACGTTCTATGCGTTACTTCGAGTGGCTGTATTTTTTCTTAGCCGCTGGCCTCTTCTTCGCTCTCTTCCTCGGCCTGGAGGGCTGCCAGCAAGCCTGCCCGCTCGGCTGCCGAGTGCGCTGCGTGGGGCGCGGCGTTGAGCTGCGCCGGATGGGTTGCTGCGTGGATCTGCTGTAGCGTGCGGATCGCGACCTGGGTGTAGATCTGCGTGGTCTTGATGTCCTCGTGGCCGAGCATCTGCTGGATGTAGCGGATGTCCGCGCCGTTCTCGTGCATCAGCGTGGCCATGGTGTGGCGGAAGAGATGGCAGGAACCGGTCTTGCCGAGCTGCGCCGCATCGACTCGCTCTTTCACGGCATAGCTCAGATGGTCGCGGCTGAACGGTTCGCCCTGCGCCGTGAGGAAGACGGTCATGTCGTCAGGTTCGGCGGCGAGCTGCGGACGGGCTTCGCGCATGTACTTTTCAAGCCATGCGATGGCCCGCTCGCCGATGGGCACATAGCGGTCCTTCTTGCCCTTGCCCTGGCGGATGAGGATCAAGCCGCGGTCGAGCGAGAGGTCGTAGAGCTTGAGCCGCACAAGCTCCAGACGGCGCATCCCCGTGCTGTAGATAACCTCCAGCAGGGCGCGGTCGCGCAGGCCGATGGGCTCCTCGATCTCGCACAGCGTCAACACGCGCTCGACCTCGGCCGCAGAGAAGATGTTTTTAGGCAGCGACCGGCCGAGCCGTGGCAGCTCCAGCTCCGACGCCGGGTTGTGCAGGATGTAGTTCTGCCGGGTCATCCACCGGAACCACATGCGCAGAGGCACAAGCCGTGCGTGCTGTGAACGGAAGCTCAGCGGTTCGCCGTCGGCCTTGCGGTAGTGGAAGAGATGCCGCTGATAGCGTTCGAGCACAGGCCGCGTGACTTCGACCGGCTCCGTGATGCCGCGCTCCTGAAGCCATGCGAGGAAGACGCCGATGTGTCCGGCCCTGCCCCGCACGGTGAACTCGGAGTAGTTCTGCACTTCGAGCGCCTGAAGATGATCGCGCATGAGGGCCTGGAGCGGCGTCTGGACGGGGGCCTGCGGCTTGCGCCGCTTCTCTACGCGGGCCATTGTGCCGCCCGCCCATGACCCGCGCCGTTCATGCTGCCATTGCTGGGATGCGACGGTACGACTGCGACCGGAGGCCCATCTGCTCGACCCCCAATAGTGTTTTTCAGCGCATCTTCGTAAAAAGTGCCTGGAACCGCTATGGACATTGGGGATGAGTCGCCCCGCGATCCCCCCGCCACTCCCACGTTTTGGCCCCGCTTTGGCCCCGCGTTCTCACTCTCCAGCCCCGCGAACCCGGCCTTTACCCCCGCGAGGTTGCCGTCGTACTTGCATCCGCCCAGCGTCACTACGTCGATCAGACCCGGCATCCCCGGCCTGCTGCCGTCGCCTTCGAGGGAAAAGACAAGCTCATAGACGAAGCTCTGGCCGCGCCCTCCGCGATGCGCCAGAAGATACTCCAGCTCCTCCAGCCGCCCCAGATGCAGGCGTAGTTGCGTATCGCCCCAGCCGGTCTCAGCCCGCACCTCGCGCCGGGTGAAGCGATACTCCGCGCGCTCGATCTTCTGCCGCCTGCATTCAGCCGCGACCATCGCATCGACCAGCAGCAACAGCCGCCGCGTCTGCGGCGGAAGCTCGTCGAGCGAACGGCCCAGCACCTCCGCCGTCAGCCGATTCGCAACCGCGATATCGTCGAGCGCGACCTCGATGTACTCGACGGTCTTGCCGTTATGCTCGACCCTCCGTCGTGGCCGCTGATGCTGATGCAGCAAGGCCACGGTGCGGATGAGCGTGAGGTACTTCGTATGATCGCGCCGCGTGCGCGTCTGGCCGTCGAGGAAGGTCAGCTCGCGCGCATAAGGATTCACAACCGAGATGGGCTTCAGGAGACGCTGCGCGTTGCGATGCAGGCGCAACAGGTCGTCTCGATCTCTTCGCCGCAACAGGCCCTCGATGGTCTGTGCCTCGCGCTGCACGCGATGGATCGCCTGGGTCTGCGCCCGGTCTTCATTCACGGTCAAGACCAGGCAGCGGTTCAACAGCTCCTCGTCGATGTCGATCGCAGTCGTGGTCAGGAAGATCATCACTGGTCCCTTGACGCGGTACTCATGCGTGATGTGCCTTCCGCTCACCGGGTCTTTGCCGGTCGAGGCGATGGTCAGCTCACCCTCCGACTGCAACAGCTTCAAGGCGTAGGACGCGCGCTGCGCGCCCGCCTCTTCCACGATGGCAAGCACCTTGTGCTGGAGGTCGGTCTCGCCCATGTAGAAGAGCGATTGCCCGGTCATGGCGGAGTATTGCACCCGCTGCTCCTCCGGCACGAAGGCCAGAACCGCATCCATCAGCGAACTCTTGCCCGCTGCCGACGACGATTGCACGATCACCGCCAGCGGCGCTTCCAGATGCCGCGACACGACGCCGAGATAGCCGACCAGCTTGTTGGTCTCTTCGCCGACCATGCCGCACCGGGCGAAGTCCTCGACGATACGGTCGAGCAACTTCGGATCGCGCAGCAGCTCCATCGCAGCAGCCCGTTCCTCATCGGTCAGCTTCGCCTCCGGCTCCTTGGGCGCGAGGGCTTGTCTGATCTGCTCGTCGCGCAGCTCCTCCAGCTTGAACAGCACCTGGCCCACGTCGCGCCGGACGATCTCTTCTTTGATCCCCAGCTCCGCCGCCGCCTGCTTTACGAACGCCATCCTCTGCCGCGCCGCGTTCAACTCCAGGGTGTCCACATGCAGCGCCATGTCGCCATGAACGTTCACGCCCAGGATGCGGAGATTCACCTTCAGCAGGTCGCCGCTCGTATTCTTCGCCAGGCCGCGCACCCGGTACTCGCGGTCGCCGAAGCGCAGCAGCACATCCTCGCCGCGTATCTCCACCGGAACGTCGATCTTGTTCTCGACCTGCGGCGGCGTAGCCGCAACAGACGGAAGAGCGGCGGCTAAGGAAAAAACATCCTCTATCGGAGCATCGACGGCGGGCTTGTCCGTGGCCGCGATTGAAGCTGACTCCAGCATCTCTTCCTCGATCCTTTTTTCTTTAGCTGCCGGCTCTTCCTTCACAGTGGCGACGATCTCCGGCGCCGCCATTGCTCGCCGCTGACCTTTGCCAAGCCACGATGCGCGGTTCAACAGCACGCCAAGACTCTTCGCCGCTGGCGTCACTTTGAGCGCGTAGGAGTTCGCATCCATGCCCTTGGGGAACTCGATGCGATAGCACTCGATGCCCATTTCGATCAGCTCTGCGGCCAGCTTCACCGCCGCGCTGTCGCCCGCCTCGTCGCGGTCGTAGGCGATGTACACCCGCTCTGTGCCGTGCTTCTCGAAGGCCGCGCGATGATCGGCTGTGAAGCCGTTCACCCCGTAGCTTGCCGTCACGTTGCGGAAGCCAGCCGCCCAGAACGTCAGCGCATCGATCAGCGCCTCGCACAGGATGATCTCCTTCGACGCGATGAGAGCTTCTTCATTCCACACGCCGCGATGCTCACCCGGAAGATACAAGTGGTTCGGCGTTCCTTCGCGCAGGTTCGGCGTGATCTTCCGCCCATACATCTCGACCACGTCGCCGGCAGGCGTTACCACCGGGATCACCAGCGACCCGTTGAAGTGTTCGTGCCCGCTCTCGCGGTAGATGCCGAGCCGCTGCAACCGCCCGCGCACCGCCGAGCCGCCCGCCCGGTTCTTCGCCTCCAGGCCATACCCCAGCGTCCGGTTGGCGAAGCCAAGTTGGAACCGCTCCACCATCTCCGCAGACTTCAAGCCGCGCGACTCCAGATACCGCATCGCCTCCGGCGACTGGTTCAACGCCTCGTGATAAAAGCCCACGATCTCCAACAGCAGCTCGCGGTCTTCAGCCTCCGCCGTCACCGGCGCGGGCAGCTTCCGCACCGTACTCTGCTTCACCGGCTGGATCGGAGAGGCGGCTAAGGGAAGATGGTCTTTCCTTAGCAGCTCGACCGCGTGACGGAAGCTGATGCCCTCGGCCCGCATCACCCACTCGATCACGTCGCCGCCGCGCCCGCAGGCTCCCAGGCAGTGCCAGAGGTTCTTCGCCGGAGTGATGACCAGCGACGGCGTCCGGTCAGCATGGAACGGACACAGCCCGATCAGGTCCGCGCCCTGCCGCCGCAGCTTGATGCCCCGCGCCTCCGCCAGCCGCTCGACCGAGACGTCTTTCTTTAGCCGCTCAACCTCATGCTCCGGAATTCTTGCCATTTTCCGTCCTCCGCCAAAAACCTTGTCAAGCACTTTCTTCAGGGTTTCTGGATTTTCTATACCGTGCGCGAGTATACACGTAATACGTGTATACTTACAGCGAGATCAGGGAGAGCAGAAAAATGCGCCTTACAATCACCCCTGTCATGCCAGCCAAGAAGCCATCGCAGAACGCCTTCGGCCAACGCCTCGTCAACCTCCGGCAAGCTCGCGGCCTGACCCAGATTCAGCTCGCCAAGGCCACAGGCATGACCCAGAGAGCCATCTCCTACTACGAGATCGAAGCCGAGTTCCCGCCAGCCCCAGCCCTCATCACCCTCGCTCAGACCCTCGAAGTCACCACCGATGAACTGCTCGGTGTACAACCGCCCCGGCCCGCAGCAAGGGAGCATCCCCAGGAACAGCGGCTATGGAAGAGGTTCCAGCGGATGGCCTCGCTCCCCACTAAGGATCAGAGAGCAGTCATCCGGCTTATCAGCTCGCTCGCCAGCAGCAGCCACACCCAGGCAGAAGCCAGCTAAGCTAAGGAAGAGGACTCCACCATGCCGTACGCACACACCAAGGAACAAGCCCACGAACTGATCGACCGCATGGCCCCGAGCCAGGTCTCCGCCGTCGTCGGCCTGCTGGAGACCATGCTCGATCCCTTCGCCCGCGCCCTCGCCAACGCCCCCTACGACGACGAGCCGGTCACCGACGATGAGGCCCGCGACATTGAGGCCGCCCACGCCTCGCTCGAACGTGGCGAAGGCGTCCCCCACGAAGAGATTCTCCGCGAGTACGGCCTCACCCAGGAGGACTTCGACCGCATGGGACGAACCCCGCTCGAACCCAACCGAGCGGACCAGTAACCATGCCCAAGAGGATCATCTGGAACGACCGGGCCAAGGCCCAGCTCCGTGCCATCGACCAGGTCACAGCCCTCCGCATCCTGAACGCGCTGGCCCGGCTGATCGCCACCGGCGAAGGCGATGTAAAACGCCTTCAGGGCATCGACCCGCCCGAGTTCCGGCTCCGCGTCGGTGACTATCGCCTCCGCTTTCACGACCTCCCGGACGCCGTCGAAGTCCTCTCCGTCCGAAACCGCAGAGAAGCTTACCGCTAAGTCCGCCACCGGCGAAGGGCCTCATTCGTTTGTTCTCAACAGGTTCCCCAGCGGTAACTTCAGGTTGCTCCACAACAACCTTGAAGACGCGTTTCCCCGTAGCCGCTTTGTTTTCTTATGGTTCCCGCACAGTACCCCAAGGTTACTGCGCAGCACCCATTCTGGGGTGGCGTGTCCCATTCAACCCCA
>Ga0302199_1000488_pt1 | contig 20435 bp, 27 predicted proteins | sample II_Bog_N2_3_FD_194588 | JGI IMG/M metagenome (GOLD analysis project Ga0302199, IMG submission 194588) | Peat permafrost microbial communities from Stordalen Mire near Abisko, Sweden - II_Bog_N2_3 | ecosystem: Environmental > Terrestrial > Soil > Wetlands > Peat | place: Sweden: Abisko, Stordalen... | reverse complement strand
TATCCATGCTTCTGGGCTTTGTTTTGGTTCTTCCGGTTTCTTAGTGGCTCGCTGACTCAGGGAGGACCGGGAGCATGTTGAGTTTACCACAGTGAAAAAGTATCCGAGAGCGATAGTTGATGAAGCGGCGGAAGCCCCGGGCGTCGGCTTTGATGGCCTGGATGCGGGAGTTGAAGCCCTCGCTGACGGCATTGGTGATCGGATGCATGAAGTAAGTGAGCAGATTGGTCAGATGCTGGTGAAGGGTTTTGGCGACCGCCTTCACCTTGGTGAGGCGGCTGCGCATCACGGATCGCTTCCATTGGGTGAAGAAGTCAAAGCCCTGAGCGGCGTCCGGTTGTCCCCAGAACTCGACAAATTGTTCTTTGTAGGCCCAGGCCCTGGCGGTCTTCAGGTTGATCTCCAAGAGATCGGCGAAGCTGGCCTGCTTGGTCTCTGGCAATTGGCCGTGCAGCCACAAATAGCGGGTGTTTTTGAGCGTGTCGTCTCCCTCGGCATGGAGCTGCTGGTGTTCGGCCCGCCGGGTCTGGTCGACCGCATCGTTGAGCAGCTTGGCCACATGAAACTTGTCGTGGACGATGGCTGCTTGCGGAGCCTGGGCGCGGGTCGCCGCGGCGAAGCCTGCACTCATGTCCATGGCCGCGGCCTCCACCTTGCTCCTCTGCTCTGGCGGCAAAGCCCGCCACAGCGACTCTCCGGCCGCTTGATCGTTGCCCGGCACCACCTCCAGGACTCGTGCTCCCTTGATGTCGGTGGCGATCGAGACGTAACGCTGGCCCCGGCCAAAGCTCTTCTCGTCGAGCCCGACATAGCGCACTCCCTCGGTCGAGCGCCGCAACAGGCCCCGGACCACCGCTCGATCGACGATGCGTTGCACCCCGTCCCAGTCCAATTGCAGCAGATCGGCCGCCTGGGTGAGCGACCGGCACGCTCCGATCATCTCCACCGCCAGCGCTTCGAAATGCAGCGTAAAGCGCGAGTCCTTCTCCGCCCACGGCACACGCACCGTCTTGACTCCGTGCTCCGGGCATCGGCAGCGCGGTATACGCGCACGTATCACCGTCAAAAACTGCATCACGTTCAGATGCCTCCACTCCCGCTCCGGCGCATGGTCGTGCCGGGCGCACTCCTTCCCGCACTCCGGGCAAACCACCGCAGCCGTCTCGTCCCAACCTACCTCAATCTCCACACGCCCTCTGATCAAATCCAGTTGGGCCGCCCGAACTTCCCACGGCTTGCCGATCCCCAACAGCTTCCCGTAATGCGCCATGGCCGTCTCCTCGCTTGATGGCTTTCCCATCATCACAGCCTGCATTACTCATCCCTCCTTGCCATTAAGAAACCGGAAGAACCTAACATTTGCCCTCTACACCCCAGATCCAAGGCCAGATTCAAACTGAGGCACTACCGAGTGTCGACTCAGCACGATGACCCAGACCTCAATCGAGGTGCTAGTAACGGGATGATTGGCCTTGTCCTCAGGGGCTCTTGGGTCCGCAGAGTTATTCTACAAGGATGGGTCAAAGCTGACACGGCCACTATTCGGCCCGAAATGACGCGATAATTGGCCAAACATAAATGACAGCTATGTTGGCCCAGAGACTATTTTATGCGTCATTTGCCAGATCGTCGTCACGGGAACGGCCATGGAGGCTGCAACGGCGTTCTGGAGGGGCTGGAAGGAGGCGGCGTGATCGCTCCACCCATGGATGATGACGATGGGCATCAGGGTGCCTTTGCCTTGTCCGAGGCTAAACTTAGAAAGTTTGTGAAGACATTCACCATTTGGTGAACGCCGTCGCTGCCGCCGGCGATGATGGCCCCGGTGAGGATAATGTCCGCTATGGGGAAGAGCCAATTATCCGCGGGAACCGAATTGACGATGGAACTCAAGGCGCGCACCCCGGCGAGGCTCACGAAGAGTCCAAGTACGAAGCCGATGCAGAGGGCTATCTCCTTTGTGACCGCTCTATAGGCAGCCAATGCCGCCTGGGCTGCCTGCGTCTCAACGAGGTAGGCGACGGCACCTGGCGTGACACGGCTCTGCTCCTTCACTTTCTCTTGGGCGTTATCCACCTGGCTTTCGAGCGGAGCGGCTCCGGAATCTCGAAGGACGCTTATGATCACTTCAACGGCTCTTTCCACAAATAACGCGACGATGAAAAGCCACGACATTGTCCCCAGGAAGGCCTGTTGCGTTACAGGCTTGAACAATACGGGAGCGGGGGACGTTCCGTTGAGGGCGATGGCAACGAGAGCTGCGATCGCGAGGCCGACGATTACGGGTCCTGCTTTGGATTTCATGAGACTTGGCCGGTTTCTTCGTCTCGAAACCCATCTGGGAGTGCAAAGGCAATAATCACGTAAAAGTACGTACATTGGCGTGTTGATTGGGTGGCCCTCACCCGGAATCTAGGGCCTCTATATGATCTTATTTGCTACCACAGCCGCTCCTTTGACGGGATGGAACTGGGATCTGCTGACGCGGGCGGGCGGGGTGGTAGCTATTATTTCGGCGGTCCTGACCGGCGGGTTTGCGTTGTTCCAATGGAAGAAGGACTTGCGGTGGAAGCAGGCTGAGTTGGCGCGGTCGATGCTTGATGAAATCTTCGACTACCCCCCCTCAGACGACGCCTGGCGAATGGTCGATGGGGAGATGGACTACAAGGATTCCAACGGGGCCTCCTATACTATCACGATGGCCGATGTCCGCGCCGCGCTCCCGCAAAAACCATCCGGATCCTGGGGCGAGAGCCCAGGTACGCACGTGTACATCCGATGGTGCTTCGATGCGCTCCTTTACTACCTGGAGAGACTGGAACTGTCCCTGGAGATAGAGATCATCGAGTTTCGAGATATCAGGGCGTCCGTACTCTACTACGTCAGCTTGATGGCCAAGAGTGACAAGGAACTCTACCTGACCTATGCTAGGACCATCGGATTCGATGGTGCGGTCGCATTCTTGGATCGTTTTTCCGAGTGGAGGGACCCGTCTGACGGGAGTCCTTAAGGGCCGCCTCGGGAGACTTGCCCATCGATGCGCCGCGGTTTTCGTCGTACTTCTTCCGGGGCGATGCTCCGGAACCATTCCGGTCGATCGGGTTCATTGGGTCCTTTTCCGCTGCCCAAACCGACGGACTCCGCGTCCAGCGCTGTTTGGTCGCTTCCTGCGCCAAGCCTTATGGCTCCTGTGCTCGGAAGCGACCAAACAAGCTCACTCTCTATGCGGATGTCCTGTGTCCACTAAATCGAGGCAATCTCACTTCGTCCCCGCTGCTTTTTTTTGCCGTGAGGCTGGTAAAGTGAGTGCTGGCCTATCGTCTGCGGGTCGAGCAAGCTCGTTAACTGACGTTCTAAGAATTTGTTCGCGTTGTCCTTTGTTCATGAACGGAAACAGGGGTAATCCGAGAACTATGCCTCCATAAACTCGGCAGAATTTAATCAAGGGTCGGAAGAGAATCCAGTCGACCGCAGCCGCGAGATAGTAATGCACGCCTGCTCCCAATAACCCTCCTACGCTAGCAACGACATCGACACTTGAAGCCGCTGGAAACAAGGACGGTTTAAACAGATAGGCGAGCGCAGCAGCACCGCCACCGAGTAGGCCGCCACCTCCCAATGACCGCAAAGTGGAGATGAGATTAAGATTCATATCGCGGGCCAGAATCTTTGCTACATTCAACACGATGCATTTGTCGGATTGCTGTAAAAACCTCGAAATAAAGTGAACAGGAGTAGACGCAAAGAATCGTCATCCATATCACAATTGCTACGGGATCGGAAATCGCACGCGAACGCCAAATGAAGTAGAAAGCAACTAGCCCAACAGTCAGACGTCCGGCACCGAGAACGTACAAGGCAACTACGTAGTCCCGCCTGTAGAATTTGATCAGCCATCGAGCTACGTCTGAATCGCGTTTGAGAGCGCGATCGTCAGCCTCCGGTACATCCACGTTTGGTTCTTCCATATGATGCTTGCTTTGTGTGCGCGTTGTGGGCCCGCGTCGCGAACTCAGTTTGCGTGTTTTCGCGTAGTGCTCAATTCCGGAAATCGAGAGCGAATCAGCGTTGGCCTCCTATTCATTGGTAATAGAACTGAAATGTTAGCTCCTGAGAGGAGCCGAGGGTCGCAATCATGTCATCCGTCCACTCACCATAGGGCGCCGTCGTGGTGATCGCGTCTAGGCAACTCTGCTTTCCCTGTTCGTCGGATGTGTTCTTGATATCGACGATCGACGTGACCTTGCCATGGAAATCTAATGTGAACTTGACTGTGACGACGGTGTTGGACGGGGGCTCGGTGCGGCTTTCGATTAGGATGCGGTCCCACTGAATCTGGATCGCCTCCATCATCTTGTGGAGGTACTCGCCATAAGCGCTCCACTTCGCGCTGAAGGCAACGGGGCCAATGTTGCTTGTCCCAAACTGGTTGTCTTCAAAAATCGCGGGGAGGGTATGGGGATTCACCAATGAGGGCCGCGCGCGCGCCTTTTTGGGGTGATCGGATTCACCTTTTCGAGCCACCCTCAGAGTCGGTCTGGATGGTTGGTTGAAGTTGATACGACTGACGCTGGTTGTCCATCCCTGACCGGAGCCAGGGATGGATGTAAACTCGCCGCGTAGCGCGCCGGACTTTGGTAGCCCAGTTTGCTGTGCGGGCGGACTCGGTTGTACTTTTCCCTGTAATCTTCGATGACGACGCGGGCCTCGGTCAGGGTCCAGAGTCGCTCGCAGTTGAGGCACTCGTCGCGGAAGCGGCTGTGGAAGGATTCTACGAAGCCGTTTTGCCATGGGCTGCCCGGCTCGATGTAGAGGGTCTTTATCTTGTTTGCTGCCAGCCAGCGCTGGAGTTCCTTGGCGATAAACTCCGGGCCGTTGTCGGAGCGGATGTGGTCGGGCGCTCCGTGCTGGGCGATGGCGCCCTGCACGAAGTTGATGACATCGCCTGACTTGAGCGCCCGGTCTGCCTTCAGGATGTGGCATTCCCGGGTAAACTCGTCGAGGACCGAGAGCGTCCTTAAGGCACCACCGCGCACTGTGGCGTCGGCAATGAAGTCCCAGGTCCATACATGGTTCTTATGCGTCGCCTTGGTGGGCAGCCCAGTAGAGTGTCCCCTACGAGGGGATTTTCTCTTCGTAGGCGGCCCTCTGAGCTCCGCGTCGAACTGCCCGACTATAGCCAAGAGCACCGTCTGCCACCGCAGCACTGGCGGGTGTTGCGTGCGATCATGGCCTGCCAAACCCCGCAACTCGGCGGCCACCTGTACCAGTGCGGCAATTGCGCGGAGCAAAAGTTCGTCCCGCATTCCTGCCGCAACCGGCATTGTCCCACATGCCAGGGCGCGAACGGCTATGCATGGATGCAGGAGCAGGCCGACCTGCTCCTTCCGATCCCGTACTTCCACATCGTCTTCACGATGCCCCATGCGCTCAACCCCCTGATTCGGCAAAACCCATCTGCGTGCTACGATCTTCTCTTTGCCAGCGCATCGAAGACGCTTTTGGAGTTCGGGCGCCGGGAACTTGAGGCTCAGCTCGGCGTGACAAGCGTCCTTCATACCTGGAGCCAATCGCTTATGGGGCGCTACCACCTTCACTGCATCGTCACCGGCGGCGGACTGCGCGAAGATGGCAGTTGGGCCAGCACTCCGCCACACTGGCTCTTCCCGGTTCATGCCCTCTCTGCCATGTTCCGGGGCAAGTTCCGCGCCGGGCTCCTTCGACTCTATCAAGACGGCGCCCTCGAGTTCCATGGGCAGCAAAAGGCCTTCGAGGCCCCGACAGCCTTCGCTGAGTTCCTCCACGAAGCTACCCATAAGAAATGAGTCGTCTACGCCAAGCGTCCCTTCGCCGGCCCAGAGGTCGTGCTGGCCTATCTCGCCCGCTATACCCACCGAATCGGTATCACCAATCACCGCATTCTCGCACTGGACAGAGATGCCCACACCGTTTCCTTCGCTTACAAGGACTGTGCTAACTACCAGATCATAGACACATAAACGGCTCATAATTGGGTGACACTCCAATGAAACAGGAGGAGTCACCATGCACGAGAAGGAACAGGTAGAGAAGACGATAAAACGCGGGGGCCAAACCGGCACCCGCCGGCGCTACACGTACGACGAGAGGAAGCGGGCGGTTAAGCTGCATCTGGAGGAAGGGTTCACCGAGAAGATGGTTGGGGAGGAGACGGGGATTGCGGTGAGCACGATCTCGATGTGGGTGGGGTTGTACCGAAGGAATGGGGAGATGGGGTTGCGCCAGAAGACGGCGCCCCGGCCGGGGCGCCGTCTTCCGCGGCCGGTGATCGACAAGATCCTGGAGATGAAGCGGGGAAACCCCTTCTTTGGGGTGAAGAAGATCGCCGACGGCCTGCGCCGCTGGTTCTTCCTGGAGGCGAGCCCGGAGACGGTCAGGAAAACGCTCCACGAGGCCGACCTCATGACGGAGAGGCGCAAGGCGCGTCGCAACTTGGTGCGCCCGCGCTTCTTTGAGCGGGCGACGCCTAACCAGATGTGGCAGACGGACATCTTCACGTTCCGCCTTGGCGGCAAGTACGCCTACGCGGTGGCGTTCATGGACGACTACTCGCGGTACGTCGTGAACCTGGAGCTCTACCGGAGCCCGACCGCCGAATGCGTCGTCGAGACCTACCGGGTGGCGTGCGGGGAATACTCTCCCCCGAAGGAGATGCTGACGGACCGTGGGCCGCAGTACTTTAACTGGCGGGGCAAGAGCCGCTTCGCTTCGGAGCTCCAGAAGGACCGGGTGGCGCACTTGGTGTCGCGCCCCCAGCACCCGATGACGCTGGGCAAGGTGGAGCGCTTCTGGGCGAGCATGTGGCAGGAGTTTTTGGTGCGGGCACAGTTTGACTCCTTCGAGTCGGCCCGAGAGCGCCTGAAGCTCTGGGTCAAATACTACAACCACCGCCGGCCCCACCAGGGGATCGGTGGCCTATGCCCGGCGGATCGTTTTTTTGAGATCCAGGGCGAGGTGAAGAAGACGATCCAGTCGGGCATCCAGGACAACCTCCTGGAGATGGCCCTCAGAGGGCAGCCGAAGGCGCCCTTTTACCTGATCGGCCGGATGGAGGGCCAGTCAGTGGTACTGAAGGCAGAGAAAGGAAAACTAAAACTCAGCGTGGACGACAAGGAGATGACCTATGAACTCGAAAAAGGAAACGGCGGCGGAAACGGACAAGGTGAAACGCAAGCGGACGGCCAGCGCGCCGAGCTCACACACGGCTTCGGAGAAGGCCCAGGCGGTGCTGGCGATATGGACGGAACGGGTGAAGACGGCGGAGGTGATGAAGACGATGGCCGTTACCTACCTGACGCTCCAGCAGTGGCAGGAGCGGGCGATGGAGGGGATGCTGCAGGCCTTGGAGCCGCGGGTGAACCTGGCGGACGGGGCAGCGCTGAGCCCTCGGATCCGGGCGCTGATCGACAAGAGGCAGCAGCAGGTGGGCAAGGAGGGCCTGAAGAGGCGTCTCTTGCAGCTGCAGGAGGTTGCCCCGGAGGGCAAACCCCCGTCAGATCCCTGAACTATGGGCACGGATCCGAAGGCGCTCCTGCGCACCGAGATGATCGTGAAGGTGCGGGCGGGGCTCATGACGGCGACGGCGGCAGCGGAGGCGCTCGGGGTCTCCCGGAAAACCTACTACAAGTGGGAGAAGAAGGGGCTCTCGGCGATGCTCGCTGCCGGGCAGGACGAGACGTCGGGGCGTCCATCGAAGCAGGAGGCCGCCGAGGTGAGGGCCCTGAAGCGAAAGGTGAAGACGCTCTCGGCCAAACTGGAGCACATGGCGGAGACGGCGGACCTGAGACTCATGCTCCGGCTGCTGGAGCGCCGGGACTCTAAAAAAAAGCAGACGGAATTAGACGAATAGTCGCCATGATCACTGATCTGCAGAACCGGACCCGCGCCAGTACGCGCGAGGTCAGCGATGCCGTGGGCATGGGCTACCGGACGTTGCTCAGGTGGCGCCGGCGGGTGAGCGCAGGAGCACCTGCGCTCACCCCTCCCGGGCCGAAGAAGGCGGGGCCGCTGCCCCTGGAGGAGGTGCGTCGGGACATAGAGGCCCTGCGCCATGGCAGGAAACGAAGCCGAGGCATCTGCGCCCTGCAGGTGAGGTACCAATCTGTCCTGTCCCGGCGCAGTGTGTCGGAAATGGCCGCCCTTGAGCGCACCAGGCGCAACATCGCCCGCCGACAGGTCTGCAAGCACGTGGCCTGGAAGGAACCAAACCTGGCCTGGGCCATCGATGGAACGGAACGGGGAGAGGACGAGCAGGGAGGGCGCCTCCACGTCCACGCGGTTCAGGACCTCTGCACCAAGTACCGCTTCGCGCCCTTGGTGGCTGTCGAATCCAAGGGCGAGGCGATCGCCGCGCATCTGGAAAAACTCTTCCAGAAGCACGGCCCTCCGCTCTTCCTGAAGCGCGACAACGGCAGCGCACTAAACCACGCGGCCGTCGACCGCGTCCTCGCCGACAACGGGGTCATCCCGCTCAACAGCCCGGCCTACTACCCGAAGTACAACGGGGCCGTGGAAAAGGGCATCCGCGAGATGAAGGAGGCCCTCGGGGAATGCCTCCCGCAGGCCGTCAAATGGCAGCCCGAACAGATCCGGCCCTACATCCTCGCCGTCCACCACACCCTTAACTGCAGGCCCCGCCGGAGCCTGCAGGGGCACACCGCATGCGAGGCTTATCAACACCAGCCCAGGCGCCGGCACAACCGCCGCGATCGACTGGCCACATTTGAGTGGATACGGGTCCACGCAAAGGACAGGATAGAACAACTGGAGACGATCGATCACCGCAGCTTAAACGCCGCCTGGCGCCATGCTGCGGAAACCTGGCTACGCTGCCAGGGCCTGATCACCGTCACCATAAACAATAAAGTGTTACCCAATTATCCGCTAAAACGTGCCTATAATTAGGTTGGTAGCACAGGCCCTCCGGGCGCTGCAGATGTTTTCGTTACAAACGCGGCGGAATTGGAGGGGTTGAACGCGCAGCAAATCGCGGCTAAACTTACTATCCCAGAAAGCCCAACAGGCTTCCAGGTCATTCAGTTTTCAACGCCGGAGAGCGGATTGGCTTCGCCCGTTTTCCGAACGAATCCCGGTTTTATACAGGGAGGACAGTCTGCCGGGGGAGCGAGTGAGTTCGTGATCCCGAATGGGCCTATTCCAGCTGGTGCGACCATAAATGTGGTCCATTGATAACTTGCCATGAAACTTAGCCTAACAGAAGTAGAGCTCGTGGGAAAATGGATCGTTGTGGACGGGAAGGCCCGTGCAGATGCGACCTGCGAACGGATCGAATGGTTGACAACGCATCATCTTCGGAAGGTGGCGAGCAGTAAGCAATGGGGTGATTGGGAGACCCTGTTTCAAGACCCGGATGACGGGCGCTTTTGGGAACGAACCTTTCCTCAAGGCGAGTCACAGGGAGGCGGACCTCCGCGGTTAACTGTGCTGAATGCAGAGCAAGCTCGTGCGAAATATCCGCTCGGCTAGGTGGAACGGCCAGCATCCGCGAAGAGGGCAGGGAAACAAAGGTTTGTTTCCCAATTAACCTAAAATCCGCTGTTGAGGTGAACGGCTCCACCTTTTCGAGCCACCCTCAGAGTCGGTCTGGATGGTTGGTTGATGTTGATACGACTGACGCTGGTTGTCCATCCCTGGCGGAGGGAAGGTGTTCCGCACTTTTTTGACGTCGTATTTTGCTCCAAATTGAGGCCGTAGGAAATACGGCCTGTTTTCCGGGCTCTGATCCGAAAAGGTCTCCGGAAAGATCGTAGGAAACGTGCGGCCTCAGATGAAGCAGGCCGAAGCCCGGAGCCCGCAGGGACGGATTCGACTGTCAAAGAGCGATATCCCCGGCCCCGGTCGTCGTAGTCCGACGGGGTCCCCGGGGCGAGTAAGCGTCAACGTGCCGTATGTGTCGTATTGCGACAGCGGCGGCTAAATCAGAACAGGGCGATCTGGTGAGGGTCAGTCTGAGGCGGTCCGTGGTATCCGTTGCGCAAGATCCGATGAGCGGCTGCGATAGCTTCGATGTGGCGGGACTGCTCGCTCGCCCGTTGGCATTTGGCGAGCGTTGCCTGGAGGCAATCGAGGGCGTTTCTGATATGCTTAAGCTCGCAGTACAGCTCGTCGCCATGGCGATCAAAGAAGTCCTGAAGGCATTTGAGCAGATAGGAGGGGAGGTAGGCTCCAAAGCGAGCCGGGTCGCCGTGGGCTCGGATGGCGTCGAGCCGGTCGGCCACCAGCGAGCGGTACCGATGGGGCGAGCAAAACAGGCCCCTGCGATCTAGCCAGTGAGCGGGCCAGGTCAGCGCATAAAGAAGCATGCGCCGATCGCGATGGAACTGCGCGGGCTGGCTGCCCGCGTAGAACTGGACGCGGACTGCTTCGAGCAGATCGGCGATTGTGCGCTCGTCAGGGGAGGCAATGTTACGATGCGAGGAGTTCATCGGCATGCCTCCAGTGGGGCTGAAGGAGGGCCTTGTTCACGAGTTCGATGCCGGCCTGCTTCTTTTGGGCTCGAACGGCCTCAATCAGCGTTGCGAGCGTAAGGTTGCGCGCTGCGCGAACGACTCCGTCGCTCGTCCGGGCGACCAGGGCGAGCGCCTCCGGGGTGAGCGTATTGTGGGGCAGGCCGCAACGGTCGAACTGGCCGAGGACAAAGTCCTCCACCGCGTCGGGTGCGAGCTTGTGCAAGGTGGCGGAGTAGGTGAGCCGGGAGTGGATGTCCTGGTTCACGGTGAGGCGCAGGGTGCGGAGCATTTCTGCTTGGCTGAAAAGGACGACGTTGTGGCTCTTGGGGAACTCTTCAAAGAGGAGTCGCAGCTTCCGGAGGCAATCCATCGGCATGAGGTGCGCGTCGTCGATTAGGACGGCGAGCATCTTGCCCGTGCGGTGCAGCGTGAAGGCTTGGTCGATCAGCTGGCGCTCGCACTTGAAGTCGCCGCCGTCAAAGTCGATTTCGAAGGCCTGGCAGAGGATCCGGATCGTGTTGTGGTAGGAATGAAGCGTCCGGCCCACGGTTGGCGTCACAAGCCTTTTCGGGTCGTGCGCTTGCAGAGCCGAGCGGATCGCGGTCTTCCCGACACCGGGCTCCCCGGCCACCAGACACAGTCCGCCCTGCTGGCAGTGGGCGCGCAACACCTCGAGTATCTCCTGCTGGTGGTTTAGGAGCCGGAGTCCTTCCAACTCGAAGGGGTTTCTCGCGATCCCAAAATACGAGCGGATCATGGCACACCTCCCTCTGCCGGGGCCCGGTCGTTTAGGACGGGATTTAGGGGCCGGGCCTCTCCCATCCGATCACTCCCAAGATAGGCGACAAGCGGGGCCGCCGAGTCGCCCGGGTCGAAGCGGACCGTGATCTCCCGGCTGCGCAAGTCGCGCGGCGCCTCGTAGCGGCGGCCCTCGAAGCTAAAGGTGTTGTCGGCCTTCACCGTGCGCTTCGCTTCCGAGTAGAACAGTTCGTCGTTGGCCTGGCCGGGCGAGAGGAACCTGATCCGCGACAAGTCGAGCGCGAAGCGGTCGATCGGCTTCATCCCGAGGGTCGAGTGGACGCTCCCATGGTATTCGTCCTCGACCCACCGGATAAACTGCTCGTTCAAGGCCCTTAGGCTCGAGAGGTCGAGCACCCGGCAGAGGAACTCCTCTCGGACCCGGCGGTAGAACCGCTCCACCTTGCCCTTCGCGGCCGCATCCCGGACGGGAGCGTGGCAGAGCAGGCAGCCGAGCCGGCCGCAAACCACGGCTAGGTCCTTTCCCGCATAGATCGAGCCATTGTCCGTATAGAGCGCGATCGGAACCCCCCTCTTAAAGAGCGCTGCGCGCAGCGCAATCTTGAGAGTCGCGTGGGTCTCCTCGAAGAAGAACTGCCCGTGGCAGCACACCCGCGAGGCGTCGTCCAGAAAGGCGATCAGCCGAACCTGCCGGGGCTCGCCCCGCTCGTCCTTCACGAACGGGCCGACCAGGGTGTCGGCCTGCCACATCTCGTTGGCGTAGCGTTTGGAGAAGGCCAGCCGCTCCTTGCTCTCACTCTGAGTCTCGGGTTTCAAGAGCTCGTAGCGGCGCACCATCCGCCGAAACGTGTTTGGCGCGATCCTCTCGCGCCGGAGGAGCCCCTTCTCAATGCAGACCCGGTAGAGCTGCGAGATCCGGGAGCCCGGCCTTAAGAAGGCCCGGGCCTGGTCGAGCGCCTCCTGCACGGCCTCGGGCTCCATTTTTCTAAACTTGCCTTTGTCGCTCCTTGGCATGGAGGAGCAGGCAGTGATCCCGTGCTTATTGTAGCGGGTTCTCCAGGTCTCGATCGTCCGCCAGGTGAACCGGTGCTCGCGGCCCAGCTCATCCAAAAAGACGCGGTCTGCGACCGCACGGATGCGGTCCCTAATGAAGCGGCCCTCGGCCATGTCTATGGCGGCAAGGACCCGAAGTTTCAGGTATTCGGTGACGTGTTGCATGACGAAGGCGAAGGTGCGGAACCGTCGTAGCCGAGGCAGAGCGCATTATCGTGTGGTCGCTCCTCCTTGGGAAAAGGGGCCGACCGGGACACGATGTCATCCTGGCCAACGGCGCTGCTCCATGAGTTGGAAGCTTCCCACGGGATCCTCCCCACCGAAGGCGGCCACAAGCTGCCGAGCCAACTCGCCCCGAGGCGGACCGCGCCCCCGGGCCAGGACCGCGCGCACGCCAAATTGCCCGCGCTCCCACCTCTTCCACCAGCTGTAGGCCGCCTCCAGCGAAAAGCGGCTTCGCAAACGCTCCCACGCCAACAGGACGCTCGCTCCGCCGAGCTTTGCCAGGGTGAAGCGCCACAATTCCGGGCTGCGCACCGTGGCGCCAGCGATCACAGTCGAGAGCAGCACCGAGAAGCTCCTTCCGCAGCCGCCGCGCCGCCCCCTATCCGAGCACAGGAAACGCCAGCCCCTTACGCTGTCCTTTCCCTCTCCGGTTTCGGAGAGCCCGCGCAGGGCGCCGTGCCGATTGAGATTCCCGTGGCGCCGGCAATGCGGGCATTCCCAGCCCTTTGCGCGCCGGCTGACGTGCTCAAGCTCGGCCAGGTCGCGGACATAGCAGGGAGCGCGCACGGCCCTTTAGCCGCTGCCAAGAGACACCTCCTCTTGCGATCCTTTTCGGGACAAGGGGAGGGAACCCCTAAGCCTGCCTTCTCGCTTAACAGAACACCCGTTGTGCGTCCTCGGGCAAGATTCCGGGCCGAACAACTGTGCCAAATTATCATCGGGCGCCGACTCGATCTTACGATCCTTTGTCAGATCTGATCCGTCCCTTTCCTACGGTGCAAATTCGATAGGAAACACCTACGAGGGGATTTTCTCTTCGTAGGCGGCACTCTGAGCCCCTCCTGGCGTCGCAGCCGGCGCACCTGGCGCTTGCCCACGCTCCAGCCTTCCTGCTTGAGCAGGGCCGCGATCCTGCGGTACCCGTAGCGCGGGTTATCGTCGGCCAGGGTGTGGATGCGTTTGACCAGCTCCTGCTGCCGGCTGGATCGTCTCCCCTCCTTGTACCAATAACCCGACCTCGACAGCCCGAGTATCCGGCATCCTGCCCGCCCGGAGCACACCCCATCCCTCACGGCCGCTTCCACGACCTGCTTCTTGTGCCCCGGGCTCACAATTTTTTTTCGAGCGCGTACTCCAGGACCTTCTTGGCCAACATCGCGTCGGCCAACATCTTCTTCAGCTCAGTGTTCTCCCGTTCCAGCTCCTTCAGCCGCCTGGCCTCGTTGAGATCCATATGGCCGAACTGCTTCCTCCAACGGTGGTACGTCACGTCCGAGATGTTCTTCTCCCGGCAGATGTCCACGATGCTCTTGCCAGCGTCCACGTCCCGTAGGATGCGGACCTTCTCCTCCGTACTATAGCGTTTACCTTTCATGGTCTGGTTCCTTTCTATTGGACCAGACCGACCCTTCAAGTGGCTCGAATCGGCGGAATCACGTCAAGAGCCTATTGCCGTTGATGGCCGTCCTATCCTTCCGAGCATGATCACGTGTAATCAATTACATGTAAATTAGTCAAGTCCGCTATGAGATTGCACTACGATTATTCTGCCGGCGCCTTTAAGCGGAGCTACTCTTTGGGTTAGCTCTTGAGGTCAACCTCCAAGTGCGGCGCGTTAACCAGTTAAGGTGGGCCCAAGTGCACTCGGGCTAGTGCCTAGGCAATGGCTTTAAACCTTGTGAGTGAGCCAATCGAGAACGGTAGCGAACTGGACGAAGGCGAGGAGAGTTAAGGCCAGCTTCTCGTAATGGGTAGCGATCCGGCGATGGCGTTTAATGCGAGCGAAGTAGTTTTCGATCATGTGGTCGATACGCGTAGAGGCAGCGATCGAAGTGATAGGGTCCCCCTTATCGAGAGATTCTTGCTAACAGGAAACCATATTTCGAGAATCAGATGGTCGACCGACGCAGGATCTCGATGTCGCAAATCGCGACATCAGGATTGTGTTAACGGCCGGAGCGGCCTAAAATTAGTCAATTCCGGGCCCTTTGAGATACGACACCCGCCCACTGGCGCCTCGCCGAGGATCGGTCTGCCGTCGTTAGCAGCCGATAATGCAAATTGCGAATACCGATCGCTATGGAAAGACCTTGTCGCGAATGTCTTCGGCAACGGCTTCCTTCATCAGCCTCAATTTTAGTCTAGATTGAAAAAGGGTAATTGCAGCTCTTGCTAGGGCAATTCGTTCTTTTCGGTCCTCTGGACCGAATAGGTAACATTGCGAATACCACTGGGTATAGGTCTCAACCCATTTTTCTACCGGAATGAACTTTGATAATTTCATCAAAGTTTCAGGTCCCTTGCCAGGATGAATCCGGATGCGCGCATTCCCAGCCTTCGCAAAACTTGGAGTAGTGGGGATATCTAGCCATACCTCTGAACTGGTGCACTCTGCCCCCGACTTAGCTAATATCTCTAACGCCATCGCGCGTAGTTTCTCTGGCAATTCAATCATGTCCAATAGACGACGATAGCGAAGCGGCTGTTTCTTGTCATCGTGGAAACCTTCAATCGTCCTCGACGAAATCGAAAGCACGCGCTTGAAGAGCTTCCGTTGGCACAGATTAGAAATTAATCTATGCTGAAAAGTATCTTCAGCATGTAGCGCTGCCTCGGCAAAAAAATCATAGTCTGTGATAGAAAGATAATCTGCCGCACTCTCGAGAGACACACCATCTTTGAAGCCAGGAGCCTTCCTGAATGGGAGCTTATTCTCTCTAAAATGCTCAAAACAACATTTCACCATCGCATCGCAGGCTCTAACTTTCTGATGATGATAGACCGTAGCGAAAAGCGTGGCCCGTGCAAAAAGGAGTTGTTGGATAGGATTGAAACCACCACGGTTGACTATGAGGATGGCGGTCTTGTTGCCAGACAGGTTATCGATTTCGGCGATCTCCATACAATGGAGCAAACGTTCGAAATCTAAAGTAAGTTGAAAACCGGCCGATCGCCCATCGCGCGGGAAATAGTCAAGTTTGTCTGCATCAAATGGACCACTGATTATCTCCGCTTCGAATTGCTTCTTCGGGTTCGTTGCCTTGCCAAGTATTAGTTTCGCGAAGTCGTCTACTTCAACGTAGACATTCTCTTTTCCGAGCGTCTTCCGAATTCGCTCGAAATATTCTCGAAACGGATCCGAAGTGGTAATTAGAAATGATAGTATTTCTCCTGCGCCACTATTTGCAAATTCCGGGTTGCGCTCTTTGAACTCTATCATGTCCGGGCAATTGGCGTATACCTCCTCCGAAGTGTGCGAGAAGGCGGAATGTCCAGTATCGTGCATCAATGCCGCAAGGCGGACTTTCTGGATAGATTTCCTATCCGCAAAGTTTTTGAATTTCTTCCCTAGCGTCTCTGCAATACGACCTGCGAGATGCATAACGCCAAGGGTATGGTCGAAGCGCGTATGCCGGGCCGATGGAAATGTTTGGTATACAAATCCTGTTTGGTGTATTTGCTTTAGACGCTGAAGGAGCGGCGTATCTAGTATTTCCGCCTCCAGGTTACTAATCTCGATAGTTCCCCAAAGAGGATCATGTATAAACTTGCATTTACGGCGCTGTATGCGGCGCCCATTCAGGGAACGACTGACAAACTCCGCGACCCTATCCTTAAGCATCCAAGGCCGCCAGTTGACGATTCCTATGCTCGGAGCTGTCTAGTTGCCGTTGCACGTATTTTGCCAACTGCCGAAGTTTGCTCTTATTTGTGACCTTAGAGCGTAAGGACTCCTCGTAGTCGTCCTTCACTTTTGGAGAAATTGAATACTTCACGAGATAAGGATTCATGCGCCCTAGAAGCATTGTTCCCTGTAGGGTCTGTAATCCTCGCGAAAGAGATTCGCAGCGGGGATCGACGCCATCCTCGTCAAAGTGATAGTTGGAGAAAAAAACATTAAAACGATTTGTCTTTCTCGCTCGATAAAACGCTGCGACGATTTCCGTCGGATCCGAGATCTTGAAGTGACGCCTTGTGAAATGTGCAAAGACCGCCACTGGCAATTCGCTACCGTAAAATTTGGCTTCTTTGGTCATAAGCTGCTGGGGGACCCTATGGGCGATGAGTCTAGATTTGCTTCAGAAACGGATGCAACCATAAATCGGTCGGTAAGACGTCGGGCTTTAGGCCAATCGGTTAACTACGGTCGGTAGAAGAAACGGGCGGCCTGCCCGATTAGGTGGCCTCATCCCGCGCGCGGCAAATGTAGATATGTAATCGGCGCGAATATTCGAGAGCGAATTGAAGAGCTTCTATCTAGAGGTGCATTTATCGGACCTACGGCTATATTAGATTAATCGACGGCGGGAAATAGAAAAAACAAATGCGAGAAAATTGGTGGAAACGTAAATATACGTATATAGATACGTGAAAATCTGTATTCTATTCGGGCCATTTTGATAGTGCTTTAGGGCGGAGGGTTGAAGGCTTAGATCATATAAGATCTTCGCTAGTAATACTTAGTTAAGTTCAGGAGGTATTATCGGGATTTCGATTTAAAGGGTTGATTTAGGGCTTTTGGGGAGTTTCCGCAGTTCAGCCACCAGGGTTGATAGCTCGACCCCGAGCCACCGACCGGTTGGCTCCAGCTCCCTCGGTATCATGCCGACAACCCGGCTCATACTGAACCCACTTCCTCCGCTGCCGACGTAAGCGCCGCGTTCGTAGGCGGGTCGCTCGGTCTTGTGGCAACTGTGCATCAGGAGCAGCTTCGCCTCCCATTCGTCGTAGGCCGCTTCGGCGTCCTCGACGGAATGCGACTGCCAGATTGCCCGGAACCGTTCCTTTGCCTCATACCCGGCCTTGAGGAGCGGGAACCGGGACAGCATCTCCTCCAGGAGCAGCGCCCGGCCAGCGTCGAGCTTGTCCGGGTTGGTGAGCATCATCCATCGATCATCCTTGAGTTGCAGCCGCCCCTTGGTCGGCAGGTTGACCCGGTGCTCCTTCCTGATCCGCTCCAGGGCCTCGTTCGCCATGCGGACGACGTGGAACTTGTCCACGACGATCCGGGCGTCCGGGAGGGCTTCGTGAATCGCCTCCCGGTACGGGTTCCACATGTCAATCGTCATGAGCTGGATCTTCTGCCGGTCGGGGATTCCAGCCAAGTACCGCAGCACGGCCGCCTTGCTGCGGTTCGGGAGCATTTCGACCAGGGTGCGCTCCTTGACGTTCGTGACGACACCTCGGAATTTCGACAGGATATAGAGTCACAGGCTCCAATTCCGATAGCTGCTGCTTCGCGTAGGCCCGGAAGATGCCCCGGACAGCAAACTCGCTCAGGCCCAACTCGGTGGCGAGGGCAGAAAACGTCCGGTCGAGCGAGTTCCGCTCGATGTACCGGACCATGCGCTCGGTCATTTCGTGCTTCGGGCTCATGTGCGGGACGCCCTGGTAGAGCGTCTTCCCGCAGCCACGGCACTTATACCGCTGCCGGTTCACCCAGATCCCGACGTGCTTCCCATGGATCGGCAGATCCCGGAACATCACCGTCTTCGTGCCGTTCAATACGACCCCGGCCAGACAGCAGGGCGGTGCTGGGCTATCGACCTTCACAGTCACGTCGTATTGGGTGGTAGTTTCGGCAACCTGATCCACCACAAACCCGTTAAGATTAAGCACTCAAACCCCTTAACAAAAATGTCTTAAACGGTCCAGATTTCTGTGCTTCTGACTCAGAGACTCTTGACTTTCCAAGCAATGGTGACTCTAATACACCAATGCAAGTAGCATCGACTCTTACGATCAAGCAACTTCACGACGATACCGGCGCTTTAGTGCGCCGGGCTGGGGCGTCCAAGCGCCCTGTCATCGTAACGGATCGCGGCCAAGAGGTCGCGGTCCTCGCTAACCGCTCACTTTTGCGGTCCGTTGGTCGCAAACGGACGATCCTCCCTGGGTACGAGGCGATGATGAGCGGCACCCCAGGGGATTACATCCAGGCCGCACTCGACGAGACACGGGGAGACCGCTGACGTATGATCTTCTGCGACACCTCAGCGATCGCGAAGCTCTACGTTCTCGAAAAGGATTCGTCGGCGATGCGAACTATCCTTGAGAACGACGATCAAGTTTTTGTTTCGGAATTGGCCCGGGCTGAATTGATGAGTGTTTTCCATAAGCAGTTACGCGAGAAGATTTGGACTAGGGATATATTCATGGAGGCGGTCGGCCAATTCTCTAACGATGACATCGGCGGTTTCTGGACGTGGCTTCCGCTGGATGCGATTATTATCGAGGCATCTGCAAAATTATACACCACCCTGCCCGACACAGTGTTTTTGCGGGCTGCCGATAGCCTCCATTTGCTCACAGCTCGGCATCATGGCTTCACCGAGATATATACCTACGACCGCCATCAAACTAAGGCTTCGCCATCCCTCGGCATCAAACCGTTGACCGCATAAGTTCCGTTATGAAAACTATTAATCTGAGTTTCACGCATTTGCTCCTCGGCCTTGCGATTCTGGTTGGTTTCCCGGCTGTATTCAATGAAGGCTATCGTCTTGGGCACTACGAAATGGCGTCCCTCCACCAGCGGGCGATGGTCCGCGAGGCGAACAGAGAACTCGCTGGGAAAAATATCCAAACGGAGAGCGAGGCATTCACTGCACTCGGAATCCAGAATGGCCGGTGGAATTCTGCGTACAAGTGGACTAAGGAGACTGGCGTCGCCCTGGCGGAAACACCTATGAGGGACTTTCTCGCTGTAGCTCGCTTACTCCTCCCAGTCATCATTGCTGGCGTGCTCTATTTTCTGCTGCTCGCCTACGCAGATCGCATCGCGTTCAAATTGGAGAAGGGTTTGTCGCCCAAGAACCCTCGCCAGCGAGAGATTCTGCTGACAGTTCCATCTGTCTCCCATCGGGTCGCTGGAATCGCGACCGCCGGATTCGTAGTGGCTGTCTTCGTTTTCGCCAGTTTGGGCCATCCTTGAATTGCTCTTTCGTGCTCAGCATCAGCGGCGGATAGTAGATGTTATCATTTACGAAGGCTGAAACCCGGCACTGTTCTGAAAAGATGAAACGCCAACCTGCTGTCCGAAAGTGGGGTGAGTTCGACGACGAGCGCTGTCCCGTCTGCGGGAAATTCGTGTCCGATGGCCCCGCTGAGCCATTTCCAGAAGAGGGAAGCCCTTGAACGGTTGGCGGCCTCGGTTGCCCAAGACTTCAATATCATTCAAACGTTGATCAAAGAGATCGAGTCACGGCTGGGTACAGATCGTGAACAGCCCCGCGATATTGAACATGTTCGGGCGCTTGCTCATCGCTTGAATAACATCCTTACGGATGTGAGCCTGCAGGATGGACTATCCAAAATGCAAAAGGCGGGCTAGACCAGTGATATAATCAGGATCTGATGCGCCAGAAGGTTTGGGACACCTCCACGCCGCGGCGTCTCGGCGGTCACCTGCTCACGCAGGCGCCCCATCGCGGGCATATGTGGACATAGAACTTCGTGGTCCTCACTCAGGGTCATCGCGCTTAGGAGGAGGCCCATCGATATCCTGGAATCGCGTCAAAATTCAAGAGTGCGACCGCAAGAGATAGGTTCAATGCGATTGATACCCAAGGGATTGCACAAAATAGCGTAAAAGCTGACCTCACTAGAAGTAGCGTATAATCGGGCCAACGGAGCCATTAAATGCGCTAGTGACTAATGGGTGGGGGTGTTTCAACATTCGTCGGGGGAAAACTTATTATGGATACAACGGGTAAATTCTGTCTCGCGATCGCTATCGTAATACTGATGGCTGCGGTGATTGCATATTCCTTTATTTCTAAGAAGGGTCCGAACGGTGCGGTTTTGGCCGTGGGTGCCGTTGTCTGGTTTCTAGGCCGAGGCATTTTGAGTATGATGGGGAACGTTGGCCGCGAAACGGGAGCGGCTATC
>Ga0302199_1000474_pt1 | contig 20775 bp, 22 predicted proteins | sample II_Bog_N2_3_FD_194588 | JGI IMG/M metagenome (GOLD analysis project Ga0302199, IMG submission 194588) | Peat permafrost microbial communities from Stordalen Mire near Abisko, Sweden - II_Bog_N2_3 | ecosystem: Environmental > Terrestrial > Soil > Wetlands > Peat | place: Sweden: Abisko, Stordalen... | reverse complement strand
CGCAAAGCTGCTGAGCAGACTAACGGTGAGGCGCAATTTTTTCTTGGTGCAGCTTATGAGTATGGCACAGGAGTTACGAATGATTTGCAAGAGGCGGTAAAGTGGTATTTAAAATCAGCAAACCAAGGCTTTGCCCAAGCGCAAAACTTTCTTGGGAATATGTATTTTAATGGGCGTGGTGTTGAAACAAATTACAACGAGGCTATCAAATGGTTTCGGTTGTCTGCTGAACAAGGTATCGCCGATGCTCAACGTCATCTGTCCGCGATATACAGGTTCGGTATTGGTGCGCCAAAAGATAATGAAGAAGCATTTAAATGGATTTACAAAGTTGCAGACCAAGGGTTTTCAGACGCTCAAAATCTAGTCGGCTTTTCTTATTTAGTTGGCGTGGGCGTTTCCACGAACAACATTGAAGCATATAAATGGTTCAATTTATCTGCGGCCAGTGGAAACAAAGACGCAAAGAGTGAACTAGAACTTTTGGAACAGCAAATGACGCCAGAACAGGTCGCCGAAGCACAAAAATTAACTCGCGAATACAAGCCGGGCGCGTCGGCTAAAACTACGGATTCAATTCCAAAAGGAGAGCAGCAAGAACCGCAATTGACCGAATGCGGCACGGGCTTTTTCATCACGGACGATGGTTATTTGATTTCAAATTATCATGTCGTCAAGGATGCGGCCAAAGTGCGTTTACTCACTGGCGCAGGTTTGATTGACGCGACGGTGGTGAAGGTGGATGCGGCGAATGATCTGGCTTTGTTGAAAGCCGTTGGGCGGTTTGCACCGCTGCCGATTGCCGCGAGTCGCACGGTGAAACTGGGCGGGACGGTGGCCACGGTGGGTTTCCCGGACAGGCGACCAAACGCGCCGACGCCTTCGGGAACCTCATCTTCACCAACGCGCCCGACCCGACCACAAATAATTTCTGGCGCATCCGCCCCGTGCCGTAGCCAATCAAACGTGGCTGTGGATTTTGCCGTGCCGGCCTTGACCCGTCCGCCAACGGCCTTTACGTTTCCCGCATGGCGAACGCCAAAAAACCCAAACGCAAGGCCGCGCTGCTCGGCCTCGGCCTGGATTCCGACGGCCACAAGCGCATCACCAAGGGCGACAATTTCCTCCTCGTCGGCGGCTCCAAGGACACGCACGAGGTGATGACTGAGCAGGCCATCAAGATCAACGAGAAGCTCAAGGCGCGCGGCCAGCGGCTCGAAACCGTCAGCAAAGCTGAGTTTGACGACATCGCCCACGAGGTCGGCCTGAAGAAAATCGAGCCGCGCAAGAATTAGTGGTGTGTCCTCCCTCATCCCGGCCTTCTCCCCAAGGAGAAGGAGAAAAGGTTCCCACGTCGGTTGCAAAACGAGCAGCGGGATTGGCTGAACAAGCTTTCGAGTCCAAGGAAGTGTGAAAGCAAAATCCTCTCCCCGGGGGAGAGGACACAGGTGAGGGCGGACGACAAAACAATTTTGATTTAGAAAATGAAGACGGTCATCCACTGGTTCCGCCGCGATTTGCGCGTCAGCGACAACACCGCTTTGGCCGAGGCCGCCAGGCGCGCGGAGAACGTCATTCCCGTTTTTATTTTTGAGGACGCCTTTCGCACCGGCCCGGATGTCGGCGCGGCGCGGCTGGCCTTTCTGCTGCAATCCGTCGAGGCGCTCCGCAAAAATCTCGCCGAACTCGGGCACACGCTTGTCGTCCGCTGTGGCAAGTCGGAGGAAATTCTGCCCGCGCTCGCCCAGGAAACCGGCGCGCAATGCGTCTTTGCCAACAAACGCTACGAGCCTTACGCGCCGCGCCGCGACGAACGCATCACCGGCGCGCTGCTGAAAATCGGCGTGGGTTTTGAGCTGTTCAAGGATGCGGTGGTTTGGGAGGAACAGGAGATTCTCACGCAGGCCGGCAAGCCTTACACGGTCTTCACGCCTTACTCGAAAGCGTGGAAGGCCAGGGCGATGCCGCCGCCAAAGCCAAGATTCAAAACATCCAACATCCAACATCCAACACCCAACACCCAATCCGATGCGCTGCCGGCGACGCCAGGTGAGTGCGGCCATCCGCTGACGCAACAGATTCCGGCCGGCGGCGAGCGCGCCGCGCTGGAACTGCTCCGTAAATTCATGGCGAGGCCGGTTTACGAATACGGCACGAGCCGGAATTTTCCCGCCGTGGCCGGCGGCTCGAATCTTTCGCCGCACCTGCGCGCGGGAACCATTGGCATCCGCACCGTGCTGGCGGCATTGAAAAAGGCGCGGGATAAAGCCGCCGGCGCGGAGGCGATAAAAAGCTGCGAGACTTTTTTGAACGAGCTCATCTGGCGCGAATTTTACGCGCAGGTGCTGCACAACTTTCCGCACGTCACCAAGGGCGCGTTCCGTCCCGAATACGACAAATTAAAATGGTCGGACAATCAGGAACACTTCGCCGCGTGGTGCGAAGGGCGCACCGGTTATCCCATCGTGGACGCCGCCATGCGCTGCCTCAACGCCACCGGCACGATGCACAACCGGCTGCGCATGATTGTGGCGATGTTTCTCACGAAGGATTTGCTCATCAATTGGCAATGGGGCGAGCGCTATTTCATGAAGCAACTCGTGGACGGCGACCTGGCGGCGAACAACGGCGGCTGGCAATGGAGCGCCGGCACGGGCACGGACGCCGCGCCGTATTTCCGCATCTTCAATCCGGTGTCGCAGGCGGAGAAATTTGATGCTGGCGGAAATTTTGTGCGCCGCTGGATTCCCGAGCTAAAAGATTTTCCCGACGACCTGATTCAGCAGCCGTGGGAAAATCCGCTGTTGCTGGCGAAGTCCAAATACGCGCCGCGTATCGTGCTGCACGAGGAGCAGCGCGGGAAATGCCTCGCGATGTTCAAGGCGGTGAAGGGCTGATTACTTCTTCGTCAGCTCGACGAAGTTCTTCAGCAGTTGCAGGCCGACCTTCTGGCTTTTCTCGGGATGGAACTGGGTGGCGAAAACATTGTCGCGCCAGACGGACGAGGCGAAGTTGTCGCCATAATCCGTGCGCGTGGCGATGATGCCCGCGTCCACCGGCTGCGGATAAAAGCTGTGCACGAAATAAACGTAGCTGCCGCTGGCGATGCCGCGATAGAGCGGGCAATCTGTTTTCACGATTTCAAGCTGGTTCCAGCCGATCTGCGGAATCTTTAGGCCGGGCTGTTCCGTGAAGCGGACGACGCTGCCCTGAAACACGCCGAGGCCGGCGGCGCAGGAATTGAATTCCTCGCTCCGCTCGAACAGCGCCTGATAGCCGACGCAGATGCCGAGAAACGGTTTGCCGGTCTTGATGAAATTCTTCGCGGCTTCCAGCAGTTCCTGTTTGCGCAGCGCGTGGATGCAGTCGTCGAACGCGCCGACGCCGGGCAGCACGAGACCGCGCGCATCGCCGATTTCTTCGGGATGCTGCACGAGGCGCACGTCCGCGCCGACCTTGAGCAGCGACTTGTGGACGCTGCGGAGGTTGCCGGAGCCGTAGTCGAGCAAAGCAATCACGCGCGGGAGAATACGTGATTTGTTGAACCGTTGAAATGTAAAATCGGATCAGGCGGGCAGGGGAACCTTGCGGACGCGGGCGGCGAAGTCGTCAATCTCCTCCACTTTCTCGAAGCCGACGTTCAGCACGTCCACGCAGCCGAGGCCGAGGACGAACTTCACCGACTCGTCGCGGCGCGCGTCGTCATTGCGCAGGCGGCCTTCGCCGATGAGCTTCATGCCGATGACGCCCTTGCCGGCGGCGTGGAGCTTCTGTAAGACCGGCACGACTTGCGCCGCCGAACCGTCCATGCTCATGCCGTAGGGATTGATGCGGGCGTGGACGGAATCCACCCACGGCTCCGTGGCGGCGGCTTCGAGCGCGGCGATGGAATGGCACGAGACTCCGAGCGCGCGGATCTTTCCCTGCGCCTTGAGCTTCGACAAAATCTCCATCTGCGAACGCAGTTCCGTCGGCCAGTCCGGTGACGTGACGCAATGAAGCAACAGCAGATCAATGTAATCCGTCTTCAGCTCCTTGAGGAACCGCGCCACGACGACATCGGCGTCCGGCCGTTCCGGTTCGGGGATGCCGCCCCAGTTCCACCAGATCTTGCTGATGAGGTTGTATTGCCCGCGCGGGATGCCGTCAAGCGCCGGCGGCAGGTAGGTGTGCGAGCCGTAAAGGTCGGCGAGGTCGTAGGTGCGGACGCCGCGTTCGTGCGCGTCGCGCAGCAGCTTTTGGAAAGTCTCGCGGCCTTCGCGCGTCTGGTTGGACGAGCGCCGGCTGCCGTGCGTGCCGGTGCCCATGGTGATGCGCGAGAATTTCAAATCTGTTTTGCCGAGCGGCACAAGCGCGAAGGGATCAAAAGTTTTTTGCGGTGCGGCTTCCGCCCGGACGAGCGGCGCGCCGGCCAGAATGCCGCCGACGCCGAGGGCGGATTTCTTCAGGAACTCACGACGTTGAATTTTCATGGCTTATTTGGATTCTGCCAATTCGCGTTCCGTCTTCAAGCGCAATTGTCCGCACGCCGCGTCAATGTCGCCGCCCTTCTCGCGGCGGAGCGTGGCGGTGACGCCGAGCTTTTCCAGCGCGGCCAGAAAACGTTCGCACACCTCCTCCGCCGGGCGCACCCACGGCAGGCCCTCGACCTTGTTATACGGAATCAGGTTCACCTTGGCGTAAAGTTTCTTGGCGAGCGCCGCGAGCGGGCGCGTCTGCTCCAGCGAATCGTTGATGCCGGCGATCAAGATATATTCCAGCGTGATCATCCGGCCTTTCAGCTTCTGGTAATCCTCGCAGGCGGCGGTGAGCTCGGTGAGCGGATACTTCTTATTCACCGGCATGATGCGGTTGCGCACCTCGTCCGTCGCGCCGTGCAGCGAAATGGCGAGGCGGAACTGCATCGGCTCGACCGCCAGCTTGCGGATCTGCGGCGCGAGGCCGCTGGTGGAAATGGTGATGCGCCGCGCGCCGATGCCGCCGCCCCACGGCGCGTTCAAAATCTTCAGCGCCGCAATCAAGTTATCATAGTTCGCCAGCGGTTCGCCCATTCCCATGACGACGAGGTTGTCCACGGCGCGTGACGCGGGACGGGTGGCGGGTGGCGTGGCGGCGTCACTTGTCACCTGTCCCTCGTCACCCGGCACGATGCGTTCCGTGGCGAGGATCTGCTCCACGATTTCATGCACGCTAAGGTTGCGTTTCCAGCCGTCGAGGCCGCTGGCGCAAAAACGGCAGCCGTAGGCGCAGCCCACCTGCGTGGAGATGCAGAGCGTATGGCGGTCGCTGGCCTCGCCGTAAAGCGCCGGGTTGGCGGGGATCAGCACGCTTTCGATGAACGCGCCGTCCGCCAGCTTCCAGAGAAATTTCTGCGTGGTGTCGGGCGAACCCTGCTTGCGCGCGAGTTCCAAAATCTGGAGCGAATACGTTTCCGCAAGTTTGGCGCGCAGGGTTTTGGGCAGGTTGGACATCTCGTCCCAGCTCGTGGCGCGGCGGGCGTAAAGCCAATCGAGCAGTTGCGCCACGCGGAAGGCCGGCTCGTGCCAGGCTTTGAACTGGGCTTCGAGTTCTTCGCGGGTCAGGGATTTGATGTCGGTCGGCACCGGGACACTTTAAGCGGCGGACGTTGGAAAACCAAGCAGCGTTCGTTGCCTCAAGGATATTCCAGCCGGTAAAATTCATTTCCGGCGTTCGGCAAAAGTATTATTTGGTTTTGGAAATTGGTGATGGTCGGCACGTTTGTCACCGTCAGCCAGTTCGTCGTGGTCAAATCGGAATTTTGCTGCAATACAAAACCGCCTGGTGGCGACGGCCAGGAAAGGACCAGGTTCGTGCAGGAAAGGGCGACGGCCAGCGCCGCCGGCGGCAGGGAAACTTCGAATATCGGGCTAGTTAAATCGTCCGCCGTAAAAATATCAGTGCCGCCTTGGATGGTGACGATGCCGAAATACTGGCCGGGCGGGGTCGCCGGATTGATTGTGATCCCAAATACGACGTCGCTGTAAGTTTCGCCGGGCAGCAAAATTCCGGGGACGTTGGCGAAGAACACGTTGGTGTCAGCGGCGAGCCAGTCGCCCGCTTCATCAATAAAATAGAACTGGAGGTTGTTGAGGAAAAGATTGTCGGTCAGGCTGGTGTTGATCAGCGTGCCGGTAAAGAAAACTTCATTGCTGCCGACGTCCGGCTGCACGGCGGGCGTCAGATCAAATGCTAAGCCTGCGCGCGACGACGTGACGGACAACAGCCATGCCAGACCCGACAGAAGTGTTAAAAATTTGAGACGCATGGCTGGTGGCCGTCAGTGGCCGATGGCGAACAGGATGGCGTTGTTGATCGCATAGACGAATCCGTTGACGCCGACGAGGGTGGGCGTGTAAGCCTCGCCGACACCGGTGGTCAGGATGTTGGTTTGCGAAAGTGTGTTCGAGGTCAAATCCCAGCGGTAGAGCCGGCCGTCCTCGTTGTTGGCCAGCACGGATTTTGTGAGCGGGTCAATGGCGGCGGAATTGATGCACCACTCGCGCACGGCATTCGGATGTGACGGGTTTCGCAAATCCGGATCAGGCGTGGGGCCGGCGATGGTCAGGACTTCATTCATCACCGTCGCGCCGGAAACCGGGTCCGTTTCGCTGTTCTCCGGGTCGAGGATGGCGATTTTATTGACGCCGTCGCCACCGAGTCCGGGGTCGGCATAATTGTTATACTTGGTCATCAGCAGATAGGGCGAGCTGCCGTGGTAGGACGGAACCATGGCCGCCGGCACGATGGAAGCCGTGTCGTCCCAGCCGAAGGCGCCGGGCAGCTTGGCCTGCGTGAGCGCGCCGTTGAAATGCAGCATCCAGCCGCGGTCGTTGTTTGAATACCACGGGGTTTCCAGCACGCCATAATAGATATCTCCGTCCGGCCCGACCGTGGGCGAGGCCGTGCCGTCGTCATCCACGTTGGCGTCGGCCGCGGGATTTTTCACGTCCTTGAGCCGCACACTGGCCAGCGGCGCGAGCGTCCGGCTGTCCAGCGCGACCAGATAACCGTAGCCGGAATAACCGTTGTTGACGCCGAGGTAGAGCGTCTTGTGATCGTTGCTCAACGCCGGCGAACAGTTCATGGCGACCTGGCTGATGACGGCATTGGTGACGGTGCTGCTGGCGGCAATCCAGGCGCCGGTTCCATTGAAATCAACGCGGGCGATGCCGCTCTGGAGATTCAGCGGCGTGGATCCGGTGACTTGAAAGCCGAAGAAAATATTGCCATACCGGTCCGAAGTGATGGGCGTGCAGATGCAAACGCCGTTCAAATAGGCGTTGGTGTTGGCGAGATAATTGGTCAGCCCGAAAAACGCGATTTGTCCGATGGCTGGCGAAGCATTGGTCGTGTCGGGAGCATCGCAATAATAGACCGTCCCGCCGCCGCCGGGAAAATAGAGCCGGTTCTTTGGCGTCAGCACCGGTGAAAAACAGGGAATCCAATCGTGCGGCGGCAGAATATAATCCGTAGGCTGCGCCCAGTTCGTCGTGCCGGTCGCGCCAGCCAATGCTTCGATTTCAAATCCTCCGGACGCGCCGGTTTTCACCGGCACGATAACCGTGTTGGAACGGGTGATCAAAGGCGAGCCGTAGTGGATGAAAAGTTCGCCCGTGTTGTTGGTCGGCACGCTCAAATCCACCGTCGTCTGCCACACGATGCGGTTCAGCGGCTGGGAGGCGACTGGCGAAATGGTGGTGTGTTGCGGATCGTGGCCGTATCCGCTCCACGGAAACCGGATGCTTTGCGCTTGGACATTGGCTGAAAGCAGCAGGCACATTATCGCCGCCATCAAACAAACTTCACGTCCGGCAAAAGCAGAAAAAACATCACTTTTGCGAAACGGCCGGTGACAAGAAAAAAATGTTAAGCCGATGCACATTGTTGGAAATAAAATACGCCTGTCAAGGCGAACCGCCAGTGAAATCTGCCGGGTCAATAGATGATCATCTCCAGCTCGCGCAGGCCTTTTTCGGTCAGCACCCAGCGGCTGCCGTGCTGCACGACCAGCCGGCGGCACGGATGCGCCTGGTATTCCGCCGCGTTGACGGAGAGCAGTTGGAATTTCGCCTTGCCCGTGATTTCCGAGGCGGCGCGCGGCAGCAGCGCGAAGGGGACGGCGTTGTAGTTCAGCGCGATTTCGTAGCCGGCCACGCCTTCCTTGTCCGCCTTGGGATTTTTCAGGACGAGCGGCGCGTAGCGCTTGAGATACGGAAAATTCGTCGCGCGCACAACCACGCGGCACAGCTCCGTCTGGCTCTGGAGAAACGCCAGCAGGCTGAACTTCTTCACCGGGCTGTGCTCGCCCAGCAGGATGTCGCGCGGGTCGAGGCCGTCGAGGTTCTGGCCGTTCCATTCGCCGTGGTCGTTGCGCTCGCCGGCGGAATTTTTCTTGAACCACGCGGCGTAGTTGTCGTTGACCAGCACGTTCAGCTCGAAGTGAAGGTGCGCGCGCTCCTTGTCAATGCGCTCGCTGGTGTTCGAGGTGCGCCCCATGACGGCGATGGGCTGGTCGGCGCGGACATTCTGGCCGGCCTTCACGCTCGCTTCGCTCAAATGCGCGTAGAGCGAATAAATCTCGATGCCCTCGACGACGTGGCGGATGACGATGTATTTGCCGTAGTTGGACAGGCCGGGCTTGTTGTTGACATACATCACGGTGCCGTCGGCGGTGGCCAGAACGGGATCGGTCGGTTCGCCGTAGCGGTCGGTGTGCTGGTGGAGGATGTCGAGCCCCTCGTGCATCTGCCAGCCGTCGCTGCGGACGCAACCGAAGCTGCCGGTGGTCCACGGCCGGTCGGGCGAAGTGGGCGCGAAGAATTTCAGCTCGTTGCCGACCTCGTAAAGCGCGTGGTTGGCCGTGGGAAACTGGAACGGCGTTTGCGCGAATAAATTTGCGGCGCTGAAAAGAATCCCGCCCAGCGCGAGCGAACGGACCACCAACTTCATTTGTTCTCCTTGGCGATTTTCTTGGCCATGTTGTTCAGGCCGAGGACAAGCTGTTTGGCCTCCTCATGCGAGGCGTCGGGCGTGAAGGCGAACACGCCGTTCACGATGCGGTGGGTGATGAGCGGCGCGGCGAGCCAGCGGCTGTTGGTGCTGTTCTCGCTCCACTGGCCGAAGATGACAAAGTGTTTGCCCTCGTAGGCCGAGGTGTATTGTTCCAGCGTGTAGGTGCCCGTCTCGTCGAACTTCACTTCCACCGCGTAGCCGACGGGCGTGTCCAGCAGATTCGCGCGCACGATGCTGGCCTCGGTCAACACGGGATCCTCGTTGATGGTCACCAGCACCGGGTTGGCGCGGATGACGGAGACGGTCTTGCCGACGCCGGGCAGTTGCGCGCGGTTTTCCAGATGGAGGCGCAGCGAGGCGAGATGCTTGTCACCCTTGTCCTTGTCCGACTGGCAGCCGGCTCCGGCGAATAGGCCGGCCAGTAGCAGCAAATAAAGATTGAAACCGCGCGCATAAAAATTCATAGTGGCGGACACAAAATCGCAACCAACAAAAAAAAGTAAAGACGATATGGGACAACAATCCAACAAAACCCAGCACAAGAAACGCCGCAAGGCCTACATCAAACGCAAGCAGTCCGTCATCAAGGCCAAGGTCGCCGCGAAGAAAAAGGGCTGATCTTTTTGCCAAACTCATTCAAGGCCGTCTGCGGACGGCCTTTTTTATTGCTGCCGCTCAGGCGGCTACGCGCGGCACGCTCGTCGTGTAGAGCAGCCGGCCGCGGTCGTCAATCATCCGCACGTCCAGCCGTTCGGCGGACAGCGCCACGGCGGTGAAGCCGGAGCACGCGCGCGCAAACTTCGTGTGCGGCGTGTTGACCGTCGGGCGGAACTGCGAGCCGGCGCCGGTGCAGAAGAAGTTCAACGCGCCCGCCTGCAGGTGCTGCAGGTCGTGGTCGTGGCCGTTGAAATACGCCTGCACCTGGTATTGTTGCAGCAGCGGCAAAATGTTTTTCACCAGCTCCGCCGTGTCGCCGTGGCCGCCGCCGGAATAAATCGGATGATGGCCGATGACGATCTTCCACTTGGCGGTGGAGGCCGCGAGCGCCGCCTGGAACCACGCCAGCTGTTTGGGCACGTCCTGCGTCAGCACGTTGGCGCGGGTCTTCTCCGCGCCAAAGATCGAGTAGTAGCCTTTGATCATCGGCGTCGTGTCGAGGTAGAAAAAATCCGCCGTCGTCGCCGCGTCCACTTTCAGCGACTGGACGAAATAGCGAGCGGGCATGTTCCAGCGTGGATGGGTTTGGGCGTAGGCGAGCTGCGCGTCGCAGTTGCCGTGGTAATCGTGGTTGCCGAGGATAACCTGCCACGGCACTTGCAGCGCCGGCGCGGCGTAAACCTGTTCAAACGAGGTCTGCCACTGCGGGTCGTCCACGGACTTGACGCCGTTCTCGTAAAAGTTGTCGCCGACGGAGACGATGAACTTGGCGGCCATCGCCTGCGCCGCGATCGCCATCTGCGCGGCGACGTCGCGCTGGTCTTTTTCGCCGTTGCGCCCCCAGTCGCCGAAGATGATGAAGTTCAGGGCGTCGGCCTTGGCCGCCGCAAACAATTGGCGGGGCAGGAGCGAGCCGACCACCGTCGCCTGCGCGGTGGCGACGAACAGCGTGCGGACAAACTGACGGCGGGTCTGTTTCATAAATTGGCGGATAAATTATACCGCCGATTGGCCGCCCAAAACAAAAATCGCGGTGACAAACCGGTGACGGCGCCGGCCTTCACGGCGACGAGGCCGATTCCAGTTCCCGCAGCGGCTGCCCCACCATTTCGCCCACCCGGCTGCCGGCAATGTAAATTACCGCGCCAAAGCCGAGCACGACAATCATGACAATTAAAAATCCCCAGAAATGGTGTTTCTCCAGCTTCCGCAGCGAGCGCGCAAACGCCACCAGCCCGAACAGCGCCGACACCACGATGACCGCGTCCACGCTCGCGCGCTGCCAGTAGCTGCCGCCGAGATGCAGCCACATCCCGAATTCGTCGAACGTCAGCCCCATCGCCACGCCGTAGAGCAGCGCGGTGATTTCCGCCGCGCGGCCGGTCGGCCGGCGGAACACGCTGTAGCCCGCCACCGCCGCCAGCAGGAAGATGCCGTAGTTCAGATGGTGGACGTGCGTCCCCGACACGAAGCAATACATGTTTGGCATCAGGTCGGCCATGATGAGGAAGACAAAGACGCGCGCGAGAATAAACGTGACGAGAAAACTGAACAGCGCGAAGCGCGCGAGCTTGTGCGCGGTTTCCTTGTGGAGATGCGTTTCGTGGCCGTTCATGATGGCGGCAGGCTAATCCGCCGACGTCCCGCGCGTCAAGGCGGCGGACAAACGCAGCGGGGGAAAATTATTCGCGGGCTTGGTTCGCCGTCTCGGCGTCCCCGGCTTCCAGTTCCAGAATGCGGGCGAAGTAAAAGACGCCGGCGGCGATGATGGTCGCGCCGACGATGATGATAATCGCCTGCGTGCCCGGCTGCTTTAGGTCGTTTTGCAAGTCCTCAATCAGCAACCCCTGCTGGCCGTAGAGCAGACCCATCTGCCGCGTCTCGGCCTTGGAATAGCCCGTCATTGAAAGGTCATCGCCCAGATTTGCCGTGCGTGTGCCCAGCCAATAAACCGCGCCCGCGCCCGCGAGGCCGAGCAGCAGCACGATGACACCGGTGATTCGCCAGCGCCGCACGCGCCGCCGGGCGGGGGAACAGGTTGCTTGGATTTTATCGCCGACGTTCACGCGCTACGATTCTATCACGCGCCGTCGGTAAAGAAAAAGAGCGAAAGGAAAAACCTTTCGCTCTTCGTGAAAACTTGGTGGTTGATTTAATTCAGCTTCGCCAGCACCGCCTTGATGGCCTCGAAATTCGGCAAATCTTTCGGCGTCGGCGTCTGTTCGCTGTATTGCACCACGCCGTTTTTATCAATGACGAACGCCGCGCGCGCCGAGGTGTCGCCCACGCCGGCGAGCATCGGGAACACCACGCCGTAGGCCTTGGTCACGGTCTTGTTCAAATCGCTGGCGAGCGTGATGCCGATTTTTTCCTGCTTCGCCCAAGCGGCCTGCGCGAAGGGACTGTCCACGCTGACGGCGATGACGTCCGCGCCGAGGCCGGCATACGCGTCGAGGCCGGCGGTGAGGCTGCACATCTCCGCCGTGCAGACGCCGGTGAAGGCGAGCGGGAAGAACAGCAGCACGGTGTTTTTCTTGCCGAAGTTGTTGCTCAACTTGACTTCCAAATCAACAGGTGATTTGGATTTGAGCGTGAAATCAGGGGCTTTGGAGCCAATAGGAATTGCCATATTTAGTGTCTTTGTTTTGGTTTTGTTTGTTAGATCGAACTGGATTGATTCTGGAAATTCAACCTGCCGGTGTCAATCAATTTAGAATTAATCTAAATTCAAATCACAGCGCCGCCAGCACTTCCGCCGCGTGCTCCTCCGGCTTCACCAGCGGCCAGATTTTCCTGATCTTGCCGTCCGGCCCGATGAGAAACGTCACGCGGTTCGTGCCCAGGTATTTTCTGCCCATGAAACTTTTCTCGCCCCACACGCCGTAGGCCTCGACGATTTTTTTGTCCTCGTCCGCCAGCAGCGTGAACGGCAGCTTGAATTTTTCCACGAACTTGTCGTGCGACTTCACCGGGTCGGTGCTGACGCCGAGGATGACCGCGCCCTTTTTCTTGAACTGCGCGAACTCATCGCGGAACGCGCAAGCCTCCTTGGTGCAACCCGGCGTGTCGTCGCGCGGGTAAAAATAGAGGATGACGTTCTTGCCGAGATAATCGGCGAGCGAGATCTTTCCGCCGCCGCTGGTCGTCACGGTGAATTTCGGGGCGATGTCGCCCTCCTTCAGTTTGAGTTCAATTGCTTTGGCCATAAAAGTCCCTGAATAAACACCGGCTTGGAAAAATTGCAACTGCGGGTTTCACTTTTTTACCGCCGAGCTGGCCGGATGGGAACCAATCTGCTGCATGAAGTCCCAGACGTAAAGCAGGCCGGACGCGCCTGTAAACAGCCCCGCGCCAAGCCCGATGATTTGCAGATAGACCACATGCGTCTCCGTCCGCTGGAGCAGAATCCACAGCACCACCGCCATTTGCAGCACGGTGGCGATTTTGCCGGTGAGGCGCGGGCGCACCGTCACCTTGCCTACCGTGAAATGGACGACGATGACGCCGAGGCAGGTCAGCAGGTCACGCCCGATGATCGTGCCGGTGAGCCAGAGCGGAATCGTCGCCAGCCAGGGCGTGTGGTTGAAACTCAGGACAACGACGGCGGAAACCAGCAGCAGCTTGTCCGCGATCGGGTCCAACACCGTGCCGAGTTCGCTCCACTGGTGGTAGCGCCGCGCGACGTAGCCGTCCACGCCGTCGAGGATAGCCGCCACCGCGAACGCCAGCAGTCCGGCGAGCCAGCAGGCGGCGTTGCCGGTGCGGGCGTAGTAGATGATTTCGACGACAAAAAACGGAATCAGCAGGATGCGCAGGATCGTGATTTTGTTGGCGGTCGTCATCGAAGTTAACTTTTAACGCAAAGGCGCGCAGGCGCAATGAATCAATTTACCGGCGGCTGGGCAGCCTGGCGGCGTGGCGTTAAATCTTTCCGGTAAATAAACCACCAGAACCAGATCGTTCCCAGCGCGCCGCAAATGGCCGCGCCGATGAAATTCGCCTGCGGGCTCACGCTCCATAGCCAGGCGCCGAGGAAGGAGCCGCTCGTCACCGTGCAGTCGCGGATGAGGTAATATGCGCCGTAAGTCCGCGCCCGCAGTTCCGGCACGGCCTCACCGATGATGAGCGCCTTGCGCGCCGGTTCGCCGAATTCCTTCAGCCCGCGCACGACAAACGCCAGCGCCAGCCATCTGAAATCGTGCGCGAACAGCAGCGTCACCGGAAACAGCGTGAAGAAAACGAACGTGATGAGCACGAACGGACGGCGGCCGTATTTGTCCGCCAGATGCGCGACGGGAAGGTAGCAGAGCATCGCCGTGACCATTTCAAATGTGACGAGATAACCAAACTGCTGCGCCGTCAAGCCGCCGTGATCCATCGCCCACAAAATGATGAACGCATACGGAATGCGCTCGCAGAAGCGGATGAGGATGTCGCTGACCAATAATTCGCGCAGCGCGGGCGTAAAAGTTTTCACGACGCCGAGAAATGTCATGGTAGGGCGACGCTGCTGCGCCGCCTGGCTGACCGGCAGGTCAGCCCTACCAGCGTCAGACTCAAACATGAACCACTGAAATGCCAGCGTCAGCAGGCTCATGCCGATGCACAACGCGAGCGCGTAACGCACGCCGTCCGTCCAGCCGAAACGCGTGAGCAGCCACCCGCCGAGGAGCGGGCCGAGCATCATCGGCACGCGGCGGATCAGGGATTGCACGCCGACGCCCATCGTGTGCCGGTGGCTTTGCAGCGAGGTGGCGATGACGGAAAGTGTCGCCGGCAGCGACAGCGCGCTCCACGCCAGAAATAAAAATGAGCCGAGCAACAACGCCAGCCAGCTTTGCCAGAGCAAAACCAAAATGTAGCCGGCGATGGAAACCAGGCTGAAGAGCAGCAGCGATTTTCGTTGCCCCCAATGGTCGGTGAGCCAGCCGCCAGGATAGGCGTAAATGGCGCCGAGAAAAGTTTGCAGCGCGTCGAAAACACCGATGACCAAAATCATTTGTGCCGCCGAGAGGAGGCCGTGCGCCAGCACCTCGATGTATTTGGGCGCGAAGCCGAGCCAAAGCTTCTCGCCGGTGCCAGCCAGCACCAACGCGACGAGCAGCAGCGAGGTGTTGCGCCGCAGCGCGAGGAACTCGGAGATTTTATGCCAGCCGTTCACGAAACCATCTTATCCGCCACCGGCACGGAAAAGAAAACGAGAAAATTTTGGAATGATGACATTTAGCCGGGCTGTTGCTATAATTTTGCCGATGAGTGCAAACACAAATACACCACAAGTTGGTATTTTAATGGGCAGCGATTCGGACTGGCCGACGATGAAGGCCGCCGCCGAGGCGCTGAAAGAATTCGGCATCGGTTCCGAGGCCAAAGTCATCTCCGCCCACCGCGATCCGCACGGGCTGGAGGAATATGTTTCCGGCGCGCCGGCGCACGGTATCAAGGCGTTTATCTGCGGCGCCGGTGGCGCGGCGCATCTGGCGGGCGTCACAGCGGCGTTCACGACGCTGCCGGTCATTGGCGTGCCAATCCTTGGCAAAGCCACCGACGGCTTCGACTCGCTGCTCTCGATGGTGCAGATGCCGCCGGGCGTGCCGGTGGCCACGGTCGCCATCAACGGCGCGCGCAACGCCGGTATCCTCGCGGCGCAAATCCTCGCCACGGGCGACGCGCGGTTGCAGGAGGAACTGAAAAAATTCAAGGTCAAGCTGATGGAAGAATCGCGCGCGAAGAACAAGACGCTCGCGCAATAAATTAATTCTTCATGCAACGGCTCATCGAAGGCGTCCATAAGTTCCGCACCGACGAGTTCGGCAATTACCGGAAGCTCTTCCGCAAGCTGTCGCAGGAAGGGCAGAATCCGCACACGCTATTCATCACCTGTTCGGATTCGCGCGTGCTGGCGGAGTTGATTACGCAGAGCAAGCCGGGTGATTTGTTCGTCGTTAAAAACGTCGGCAACATTGTCCCGCCCGCGAACGTGCGCGGCGACACCAATTCCACAGCCGCCGCCATCGAGTTCGCCGTGGAGACGCTGAAGGTCAGCGACATTGTCATCTGCGGCCATTCGCAGTGCGGCGCCATCACGGCGATGCTGGATAAAAAACCGGTGAGCAATTCCACGCCGCATCTGCGCGACTGGCTGAACCTCGCCGCGCCGGTGCTGGAAATTTTAAAAAGCAACTACGCGCACCTTCACGAAACCGCCGCGCGTGAAACCGCCGCCGCCGAGGAAAATGTGTTGTTCGGTCTCGACAATCTGCACAGCTACTCCTGCGTGCAGGAGCGGTTGATGGATGGCTCGCTGCGGCTGCATGGCTGGTTCTTCAAGATCGCCACGGCGGAGCTCTTCGCCTACGACCCGGAGACGCGGCAGTTTTCGCCGCTGGTGGAAAAGTCCGAATAAGTCGGCTGGTCAAAGTTTTTCTTCCACCACGCGCGGCAGCAGCAGCAGGGAAATCACGGACATGAACAAGCCGCTCAGCACCACCCAAGTCGCGGCGTCGCGGCTGCCCGAGTGCAGCAGCGTCGTCGCCGCCAGCGCGGCCATCGTGAGGTTGGGGCACAGCAGCAGGTAAGCGCCCGCATCGCCGCCCGTCTTCAGCCAGCGCCGGTGCATCACTTCGCGGAAGCCAATCAGCAGAAAGCTGCCGCACAGCGCCAGCAGCGCGGTGTAAGAAAACACCATGCGCGCATCAATCAGCAAACCCAGCGACATGAAAAAGATCGGGATCAAGAAACGCCGGCTGATGGGGGCGATGTATTCCTCGACGCTCTGGCCTTGAAAGTGCGCGCGGCTCATGAAGAGGCCGAGGAAGAACGCCGTCTTCGCCGCCGCCAAGCCCAGCCGTTCGCCGATGGCGCAGATGACGAGCACGAGCAGCACGAGAAAATGCACGCGCCAGTGCGTTGTTTTCTGGATGATCCACTGGAACAATTTTACAAAGTGCGACGTGAACCGGCTGGTCACAAAGACCGTCACCGCCATGCCCGTCAGTTTCAGGAGCAGCAGCCAGCCGAAGCCGTCTTTCACCGTCGCGGAGCCGAGGCTCAACACCACGATGGTCAGCACTTCCAGCGCAATCATGATTTGCAAGGTGAATGCCCGCGATGAACCCGGAAAACCCGGATAATCCTTCCAGCCGTAATACGCCATGCTCATCGAGCAGCCGGTGATGGCCGCCGCCGCCAGCACTCCCTCCATCAAACTCAAGCCCGACACCTGCGCCAGCAAGATGACCAGCGGATATTGGACGAGCGACCACAGCACGCCGAACCGCAGCGACGGCAGCAGTTCGCTCAGCGGCGGCAAATCAATTTCCAGCCCGACCTCGAACAGCACCAGCAGAAACCCGACTTCGCCCGCCTGCTTGATCATCGTGGCCACGTCCGGCTGCACCAAGGTCCCCAGCCCTAGGCCGAACACGACGAACAGCACATTCGCCAGCGCCGGCCGGCCGAGCTTGCGGCACAGGTCCGGCACGGCCATGAGCAGCAGGATCAGGCAGATGATGGTTTCGATGTTGTTCATTCCTTTTTGTTAAGCCGCCGCGCATTGTCGGCTAGTCATTGGACATTGGCAAAGTCCTTTGTTACGCTGCGTGACCTTTTTATGAGCTTGGAAAACAAAGAAACGCCCGCGCCCGCGCCGTCTGATTTCATCCGCGACATCGTAGCCGCGCACGTCGCGGAGAACAAATACCCGCGCATCCACACCCGCTTCCCGCCGGAGCCGAACGGCTACCTCCACATTGGCCACGCGAAAAGCATCTGCCTCAACTTCGGCATCGCGCGTGAGTTTGGCGGCGTCTGCAATTTGCGCATGGACGACACCAATCCCGCGAAGGAGGACATCGAATATGTCGAGTCCATCCAGGCCGACGTGAACTGGCTCATCGACGGCTGGGCGGACGACCGGCTGGGCTTGAAGCCGAAAGGCAAGACGCCGGAGACCATCGCCGGCAACGGCCACCGCGATTTTTATCTGCCGCCCGGCACCAAATCGGGAATCGGAAATTGCAAATCCGAAATGGTTGAGCCTTTTTACGCCAGCGACTACTTCGACCAGATTTACGACTACGCCGAACAGTTGGTGGAAAAGGGCAAAGCCTTTGTCTGCGACCTGACGCCGGAAGAGACCGATGAATACCGCCGCAACGGCAAGGCTTCGCCGTTCCGCGACCGCAGCGTGGAGGAGAATTTGGATTTGTTCCAGCGCATGAAGGCCGGAAAATTTCCCGATGGCTCCCGCGTGCTGCGCGCCAAAATCACCGTGGACGCGCCGAACATCTGGCTGCGCGACCCGCTGCTTTACCGTATCAAGAAGACCGACCATCATCACACCGGCGCGAAGTGGTGCATCTACCCGATGTATGACTTCGCGCATTGCCTGAGTGATTACATCGAAGGCATCACGCACAGCATCTGCACGCTGGAGTTTGAGGTGCACCGCCCGCTTTACGACTGGATTCTCGAAAGCCTCGGACTGCCGCGCGCCCTGCCGCACCAATACGAGTTCGCGCGCCTCTCGCTCAGCTACACCATCATGAGCAAGCGCAAGCTCATGCAGCTCGTGCAGGAAAAGCTCGTCACCGGCTGGGACGATCCGCGCATGCCCACGATTTGCGGAATCAGGCGTCGCGGAGTAACCGCGGTCGCCCTCAGGGCGTTTGCGTATAATATCGGCATCACGAAATACAACGGCCTCACGGACGTTTCCGTCTTGGAACATGCCATCCGCGATGATTTGAACCAGCGCTCCCTCCGCCGGCTCGCCGTGCTGCGCCCTATCAAGGTGGTCATCACGAATTATCCTGAAGGCAAGGTTGAGGAGCTTGACGCCGTCAACAATCCGGAAGACGAAAATGCCGGCAAGCGGAAAATTCCGTTCAGCCGCGAACTCTACATTGAGCGCGATGATTTTGCCGAAGTGCCGCCGCCGAAGTTCTTCCGGTTAAAGCCCGGCGGCGAAGTGCGGCTGAAATACGCCTACATCATCAAGTGCGAGGAAGTCATCAAGGACGCCGCCGGCAACCTGGTGGAACTGCGCTGCACCGCCGACCTGGACAGCAAGACCGGCGGGGCGACCTCCGCGCGCAAGGTCAAGGGCACCATTCATTGGGTGAGCGCCGCGCACGCGATTGACGCCGAAGTGCGGCTTTACGACCGGCTCTTCACCGAGGCCGAGCCGGAGCAGGACGGACGCGATTTCAAATCCGTCCTCAACCCGCACTCGCTGGAAGTCATCACCGCCAAGCTGGAGCCGAGCTTGAAGGACGCCTCGCCGGACGCGCGGTATCAGTTTGAACGGCTGGCCTATTTTGCCTTGGACAAAGATTCAAGCCCCGCGCCTAACGCCTCGCGCCTCATTTTCAACCGCACCATCACCTTGAAGGATGCTTGGGCGAAGGAAACGAAGAAGGGATAAGTCTATGAAACTTAGCTGCCTTCCGCTCGTTGTAATTGACATGCGATGAGCGAGAATTCAAAACAATGTCCGCTAGCTGACCGGGCTCACGAATTAAAGGCTTCACAAGTAATCCTCATCAATGAGGTGTGGACGGCCACGGTAAAACTCGGTGATTCACTAATTCATGCCGCCGACGCGCCGAACAGAGGCGAGGCATTCGTAGCCGAGGGGGTTGACTCCACCGGGAAAGGATTTCATCTATCTGTAACATTTGAGCGAAAAAATGAAAAAATAGTCTTGGGTGAAGCACTGGATATGGGAACGGAAATTTCAAACATCATGTCGCCAATTTTAGAAGCAATTCGGACTTGATTTGCGTAAATTGCTGCCCGTCGCACGCATTCCGAACTTATAATTTGCGGATTGCCGCCCGCCGGTCAGGCCCGGATTCAACCCCTTCAGGGTTGTGATTATTTTTGTCCGCTTACCCAGCGTAGCCACTCCTGCGTTGTGACAACGCTGGGCTGATGGCGGCAACCCCGTCGGGGTTGTCACTTCAGCCGGGCGCTGGCGGGATTACCGCAACTGCCGTTGCCGGCATTGCGCGCGGGCGATGAAATAATTCGTTGCGCCGCACCCTTATCGGAACCATATTGGCCACGAGGTTAAAGCAACCCCCGACTTTTTAATTTATGCTTTATTACACACTGATCTTCCTGCTCATCGCGCTGCTGGCCGGCGCGCTGGGTTTGTTTGGCATCGAAGGCATGGCGCTGACCATCGCGCGGATTTTGTTCATCATCTTTTTGGTGGTGTTCATTGTTTCATTGTTCCGGCGCGGCAAGCGGTAAGCTCCACGTCCCCGGCGCGGAATGATCCTCCCGTCTTGTCCCGTGCCGGCAGCTCGTCCAGAGTTTTTGTGTCCGCGCAGTCCGGCGCGGTGCCGGAGTTGCGCTCCCCGAATCCCAACGGGATTCCAGCCATCAGCCCAGGGTTGCGAGGCACGAGCTACCCTGGGTCAACCGCCCCATCCGCACCAACCCTGAAAGGGTTGTAGCCACTGCCGGTCAGGCCCGGATTCAACCCCTTGAGGGTTGTGATTGTTTTTGTCCGCTTGCCCTGCGTAGCCACTCCTGCGTCGTGACAACGCCGGGCTGATGGCGGCAACCCCGTCGGGGTTGTCATTGCATCCGGGCGCTGGCGGGCTGGTTCCATGGATTGGAGCTGTGGGTGTTATTATCCAGTCAGGGACGCGCGGCCGGTGTTCGTGGAGCGCGGTTTGTCCCTAAACCGCAGCACGTCCGCCAGACCAACCAGCGTTGAAATTATCCGAACCGCGCACTGTTCTTCCACCCGCTGCGAGTTGGGACAACTCGCGCTCCGTCACAGACGCAACACTCCGTGCTCGTCGCGAAACCGGGCGCTGCTCCACGGCCATTCCTTTGGTTCGCGCACGAGCAGCGCCTTCACCGGATTGTTTTCGAGGTAACGCCGGGTCTTCAGCTCGTGTTCCGCGTCGCGCATATAGGTGTCATAATAATCTTCCGTCCAGAACGCGCCTTCCTGCCGGAGAATTTTGTTTGCCTCGCGGGCGGTGTAGCGTTTCAGTTCCTTGACGATTTTGGACAACGGTGCGTCGCCGACGTGGAGGAGCAAATGAATGTGGTTGGGCATGA
>Ga0302199_1000453_pt1 | contig 21504 bp, 20 predicted proteins | sample II_Bog_N2_3_FD_194588 | JGI IMG/M metagenome (GOLD analysis project Ga0302199, IMG submission 194588) | Peat permafrost microbial communities from Stordalen Mire near Abisko, Sweden - II_Bog_N2_3 | ecosystem: Environmental > Terrestrial > Soil > Wetlands > Peat | place: Sweden: Abisko, Stordalen... | reverse complement strand
CCCTAAAACAAAAACGGCGCCAGCGCCTTCACCCGCCGCTTATAAGCCGGATACTCCTCCGGAAAATGCCGCACCAGCAGTTCTTCCTCCTGCCCCAGCTTGATCCAGAACCCAATAAAGAAGAGCAAACACCCCGCGAATCCGGCAATCCGGCCAAACGTGATCGCCGTCCCCAGCCCCATCACCAAATGGCACGTATAAATCGGATGCCGCACAAACCTGTACGGCCCGGTCGTCACCAGCCTGTGCCCCTGTTTCAGCTCGACGTCCTGGCTCCATTCCGCCCCCAGCGTCTTGCGCGCCCAGACGGCCAAAATCAACCCCAGCGCGCAAATCCCCACGCCCAGCCATTCGGTCAGATCGGTACGCGGAATCAGCCGCGGCCCCAGCGGATACACGCCTGCAACCAGCAGCGCAATGTAGCCCAGCCAAACCGGCAGCCGCGCCAACCGTCCCTGCCAATCCTGCCGCTCGGCAGCCGGCTTCACTCCCCGCCCGCTGATGTTCCAATACGCCACCAGCGCAACCCAGCAGGCAGCAATCACGAGTCCCGGTAACATACAACGGACAATAGCACCGACTGAACTCCTGCGGCAAAATTGCACCGCAAGGCACTTGCTTGCAACCCGTTCCGCGCTTACCTCTGACGAATAAAACATACATGTATGCTAAACTTGACAAGTCGCTATAGATTGACTTAGTCTGCTTTCAGTTGCCCGCCGCCTTCTTCAAGCGCTTCGCCCGGCGGCTGGGCGCAATCGGAGATCCATCATGCACCGTAACCAGAAAATCGCACTCTCCACTGTCGGCACTTCCCTCAGCGTCTTGTGCCTCACCCTTTCGCATACCGTTCGCTTCGCATTCCCCTTCACCAGCGTCGATTTCACGCGCGGATTCTTCATCGGATTTGGCATCGTCATCGCGGCCGCCTCAATCGCCTCCCTGGTGATGCTCGCGGGCACGGGCACGGCGGACACACAATGAAGAACTGTGTAGCCGCACTGCGCGCCGAACGCGGCTGGTCGCAGGCCCAACTGGCCGAGCAGCTTTCCGTCTCACGCCAGACCGTGAACGCCCTCGAACTCGCCAAATCCGATCCCGGCCTGGCTCTCGCCATGCGTGTCTCGTGGCTCTTCAATCAGCCCGTCGAGTCCATCTTCCGTGTCGACCTCGACGAAAAAATGGCTGCGCTCGGCGAGCCATGGGAGCACAAAACCCGCGCCGCCACCGCCTTCAATGAGGTCGCGATTCTCGCCCGCATGGGAGCCGATGGCTGGGAGATGATCGGTTTCGGCGTCAACGCGCTGCAATTTCGCCGCCCCAGCAACCCCAAGCTGCACAGCGCCTGGACCTACGAGCGCGTCAAGGGCCTGCTCACCGCTGTGCATCGCAAGGAACTGGAGACCGATGGCTGGCTCTATTGCGGAAGCTGGATGGGCGTCTTCCACTATTTCAAGCGCGAGGCGCAACACTAACCGGAAAACCCAATCCCCGGTACAATGAAGAAGTGACCAAAATTTCCCCACCCACGGCCCCTTCCGTGGGCTTTATTTCGTTAGGCTGCCCCAAAAACCTCGTCGATTCCGAGGTCATGATGGGCCTGCTCGATCGCGCCGGCGCGCGCCTCACCTCTGACGTCGACAAAGCGGACATCCTGGTTGTCAACACCTGCTCGTTCATTGACACCGCCAAGCAGGAATCCGTCGACACCATCCTTGAGATGGCCCGGCACAAGACCTCCGGATCGGCCAAGAAGCTCATCGTCGCCGGCTGCCTCGTCGAGCGCTATCGCGACGACATCCGCAAGAGCATCCCTGAAGTCGACGCCGTTGTCGGCACCGGCGAACTCGAATCCATTCTCGAAGCCGCCGGCCTCAGCATAACCTCAGCGCCCGCGTCCAACTCGCCCTTCACCATCCTCACCACCGCGCAAGCCGCCGAGGTCCGGGCGGTAGGCCAGGGCTTCAGCCCTGGCATTGAGGCGGATGAAATGACTGGGGCTTTAGCCCCTGAGGAACGCCTCTCGGGAGTCTCGCCTGCGACGGTCCGACCCGGCCTCGAATCCCGCGCCGCAACCCATAAATCCGAAATCGCCTACCGCCCCGAGGGCAACCTCCGCGAACGCCAGGGCCGCTTCACCCGCGACGACTGGCAAGGCGCAACCCACCTCCTGCCCACCTATCTCTACGACGAAAACACCCCGCGCTTTTTAACCACCCCCAAATCCTCGGCCTACATCAAAATCGCCGAGGGCTGCGACCACCCCTGCACCTTCTGCGTCATCCCCAACCTGCGCGGCAAATTCCGCTCACGCCGCTTTGAATCCGTCGTCGCCGAAGCCCAGTCCCTCGTCGCACGCGGCGTCCGCGAGATCACCCTCATCGGCCAGGACACCACCTGCTACGGCGAAGATCTCGGCCTCAAAGACGGCCTCGCCGCCCTCCTCGACGCCCTCGCCAAAATAGAAGGGCTCCGCTGGCTCCGCTTCCTCTACGCCTACCCCAACCGCATCACCGGCAAGCTCCTCGACACCATCGCCCGTCACGACAACATCTGCAAATATCTCGACGTCCCTCTGCAACACGCATCGCCCTCGGTCCTCAAGACCATGAAACGCGGCGCAGGCGCAGACATCTTCCTCAAGACCATCGAAAAAGTCCGCGCCGCAGTTCCCGGCATCGCTCTCCGCACCAGCTTCATCGTCGGCTTCCCCGGTGAGACCGTGCGCGACATTGAAATCCTCGAAGAGTTCATCACCGAAGCCAAATTCGACTGGCTAGGTGTCTTCAGCTACTCCGATGAAGAAGGCTCCGGCGCATTCTCCTTCAACGAGAAAGTCCCCAAGCGCACCATTGAAGCCCGCAAGCGCCGCCTGATGAAGCTGCAGCAGAAGATCAGCAAACAGGCCAAGCAGCAATGGATCGGCCGCGAGCTCATTGTCCTCGCCGAAGGCGAAAGCGAAGAAACCCCGCTCCTCTGGGAAGGCCGCACCCAGTTCCACGCCCCGGAGATCGACGGCAAAGTCTACATCAACGACTTCGGCACGTTGGAAACCCTGGAGCCCGGCCGCTTCTACAATGCCCAGATCACCGAAGCCCATGAGTACGACGTAGTCGCCCGCATCACCTCCGCCGCCCTCTAATACTGCAGTTGGAGATGGTTTTCCGGAGGGAACAGGGGCCTTGAGGAGTCTGCGTGAGAACTCGCATTGAATACAACGATTTTTGCCGAATCGAATCGATGAGCACAGCCCGTTGCGGAAATCGCTGGCACCGTGACCGCGTGACTTCGTAATTAGCGCCGGCCTCCCGGCCGGCTGTAGCGTGGACCTCCCGGTCCACGCTACAGCCACGATGAATTACAAATTCATGCTGCCTAAGCGCTGGCTCTCACGCAGACGCTTTAGCCCTTGCGGGACTGCTTTTGGGAAGATCAGGACAGAAACAGGCCTTTTTCCGCAACCTGTTCAGGCCCGGGCTCTCGTCCCTTTGCGGCGTCCCAACGAAGTACCACTGTAGTTCTAAGCAGCCGCACGGGTTCAATGGGTCTTTTCGTGCCTGGTAACCTAATCGCGGTTACCAAACAACCATGAGTCCCGCACGATTGCAGCATTGTCATCTCCACTCACACTTGTCATACTTGCATAGGTTCAGGTACTGCGGTACAGATTCCCATGTACGGTTTTAACCCTGGCGCCATGTCGGAGTTATGGCCCCGCAACGATGAATCCGAGGGCAAGCGATGTCCCGGGCTGTGAACTTTGATCATGGAACCCAGGTTTCCACCGCCCCGGCCCCCGGCCGAGTGCAGACTCCTACCTACATCGTTCCGTCCGAGACCGTGCCTCCTACCCCATTTCGTCTCGGCGTATGGGCTTTGCGCGCCCTCTTCCACGTCAAGAATGTCCGTGCCATCCTCGCATTTCTCTCCAAGGTTCCGGCTCTCTCTGAAACGGTGCAACGCAATCCGCGTTTCGCCTTCAAATTCCTCACCGGCGAATACCTGGCCCGCGGTCTTTCAGTCTCCGAGTGCGCCGCCTGCTTCCTTCATCACTACACCCGTCTGCACGCGCTGCTGCCTCCCAACATACTGCGCCAGATCCTTGAGGAAGAAGTCACGCTGCACACTTTTCATGAGGAAGGCGGCCGCTTTGTCCTCACGCTGGGCCTCTCTCGCCCCTATGACAACGAGGGCGAACTCTCCCTCCGCCTGCGGGTGGATGGCGATATTGTCTTCGTGGTCGCCTTCACCATCGTCCCCGGATCGGTGCTCAGGTCCCACGCGCCTGAGGTGCTCCTGATCACGCGCATGCAAGGCGTCAAGGGCCGCTATCCCAAAATCAGCAACGCCACCCGCGCTCTCCATGATGTTGCCCCAGCCCGACTGCTTTTCGCCGCATTCCAGGGCATTGCGGAAGCCTTCGGCATTCAGCAGGTCTCCGCAATTCCCGCTGACCGGCAGACCTCTTATAAACCGGACGCCGATATGGCATTCAAGACATCCTACGACGACCTCTTCGCGGAACTCGGTCTGCCCCGCGATGAGACCGGTCTTTTCTCATCCTCGCTTCCCCTGGCTCACAAGCCGCTTGCCTCCATCAAGCGCACTCATCGCCACAGGGCCAGAAAAAAGCGCGCATTCAGTCAGCAGGTTCAGTCGGTCTGCGCTGGTTTTTTCCAAGACTTCAACATCAAGGGAGCGAAGGAGTTGTCGCACGATCAGCAAGCCTCGCGCGTCATCCCGTGGCCCGCGTCGGACAAACCGCGGGACACAACTTCTCGGCTACCCGCCGCCCTCCGCTGAGTCCCATTCCAGCCCACCATCCCCGCCCCGCACGCGTTATCATCGGCATGAGCCCGTGATTTTTAACGGGAAACTGCGATGGCACCCAGGAAAAAATCCGCCAAACTCCTCCGCTGCCCCAGTTGCGGCGAACTCGTCACCTTCGACGGGGAGGACTTCCCCTTCTGCAGTGATCGCTGCCGCAAGATCGACCTCGGCAAGTGGGCCTCCGGCGTCTACAAAATCAGCTCCCCCATCCTCGACCCCGACGTCCTTGAAGACCTCGGCGCCTTCGGCGGCGGCCAAAGCAAACTCGGCGACTCCCATGACGAGTAAGGCCACTTCGCCAGTCCCCGTCCAAAACCAGAACGGTACGAAGTACTGGGCCTGGACCATCGCCACCTTCTTCGGCGCCGGCTTCGGCAAACCCGGCCCCGGCACCTGGGGCTCCGTCGCCACCGTCCTGCTCTGGGCTCTGTTCGCCTGGGCCGCCCACCCCACTCCGCAAATCCTTCTCTACGGCCTTTTTCTCCTCATCGCCTTCGCGCTTTTCCTCGGCATCCCCGCCGCCACCATCGTTGCCCGCGAATCCGGCCGAAAAGACCCTCAATTCGTAGTCATCGACGAGGTCGCCGGCCAGGCCATCACGCTCCTCTTCATGCCGGCCAATTGGCGCGGAGCTCTCCTCGCCCTCATCCTCTTTCGTCTCTTCGACATCACCAAGCCCTTTCCCATCCGCCGGCTTGAAAACCTCCCCGAGGGCTGGGGCATCGTACTCGATGACGTCGCCGCCGGCCTGTATGCTTTGGGTGTAGCATCTGTCTTACGCATCTGGATTCACTGAATCCGGATCAAAGTCTTCAGCAGCAAGGTCGATAGGAGAACAAAAAAACTGCCATCCTCAGCGAAAGGGGCCCCGAACGCCTTTCAGCTCGGGGGTGGTGAGTCGAAGGATCTGCTTCTGTTTTCCCAAAAGTTCATAGCAAAACAAACCCGGTCATTCTGACCGAAGCGGAGGGAGTCGAAGAACCTGCGGTTGCTTTTCGTTCCGCTCCGCATCAACCGCAACATCCAGGAAAATCATGCCCCGCCCCCGAACCCAATCCGTCCCTGAAATCCTCCCCGAGCCCCGCATCGACGACATCGTTCCCGCCGCCGCTCTCCCCTTCGGCGAAATCGAGCTGATCGGCGCACATCTCGGCCCGCTCAGCTTCGGCCCGCCCGCCGTCCTGGTCGACGGCCACCCAGCCCACGTCCTCATGAGCCGCCCTGAGCGCATCGCCCTCCGCGTTCCCGAGCTCTCCACCACCGGCCTCGTCGAGGTCCGCAACCCCTCCGGAGCCAGCAACGCCGCGCCCCTGCGCATCGCCCGCCAGCTTTCCGAGGGACTTCATCCCGTCACCAGCCCCGCCGTCAGCAAATCCGGCATGGTCTACGCCACCATCTCCGGCCCGCGCGGCAAAATGACCCCCGTCTCCGTCGTCCGCGTCTCCCCCGACGGCCGCGGAACCCCCTTCGTCACCGGCATCCTCAACGCCACCGGCCTGGCCTTCAATCCCGACGGCGACCTCTTCGTCACCTCCCGCGCCGAGGGCAACGTCTACCGCATCGACGCCGCGGGCGAATCCACCGTCTACGCCGAGGGCATGGGCGTCGCCACCGGGGCCGCCTTCGATCGCGACGGCAACCTCTTCGTCGGTGACCGCAGCGGCACCATCTTCAAGATCGATCCACAGCGCCGCATCTTCGTCTACGCCACCCTGGAGCCGTCCGTATCCGCCTACCACCTCGCCGCCGACGCCGAAGGAACCCTCTACGTCACCGGCCCCACGCTCTCCTCCAACGACGCCATCTGGGCCGTCAACACCCACGGAGAAACCCGCCCCTGGTTCCGCGGACTCGGCCGCCCGCAAGGCCTCGCCCTCTCCAAAGACGGCGACGTCTACGTCACCGCCTGCCTTCACGGCCGCCGCGGCCTCATCCGCGTCACCCCCGCGGGCGAAGCCACTCTCGTCGTCGCCGGCAACAACCTCGTCGGCGTAGCCTTTTCCCCCCTCGGCACCACCATCCTCGCCGCCAACTTCCAGGGCTCCCAAGAACCCAACGGCGCCGTGTATTCCGTAGACCTCGGCGTAGAAGGCCTCACGCTGTTTTAAATCAGATGACAGGTTACAGATTGCAGATGACAGCAAAGCCTTCACTGCGTTCTGTCACCTGTAACCTGTCATCTGCAATCTGTCACCTGAAACCTGTAATCTGTATACAGTTGGAGTTCAGGATCACCTGACCCCTGACCCCTGATCTCTGACCCCTGCCCTTATGAAATCCGAAATCATCGCCGTTGGCTCCGAGATGCTCACCCCCTGGCGTCAGGACACCAACTCCCTCTATCTCACTGAGAAGCTCAATGAAATCGGCGTCTCCGTGGCCTTCAAGACCATCGTCGGCGACCGCCAGCGCGACCTCGTCTCCGCCATCCGCACCGCCCTCGGCCGCGTTGACATCCTGGCCATCATGGGCGGCCTCGGCCCCACGGAAGACGACCTCACCCGCGAAGCCGTCGCCGAGGCGCTCACCCTCACCCTCCGCCGCGACGCCCAGCTCATCGCCGCCCTCCACACCCGCGCCGCCCAGTGGCGCATCTCCATGCCCTCCAACAACCTCAAGCAGGCCGACGTCCTTCAGGGCGCAACCATCCTGCCCAATCCCAACGGCTCTGCCCCAGGCCAGTGGCTTGACGTCACCTTCTCCGGCTATCGCAAACTCATCATGCTCGTCCCCGGCCCGCCCTCCGAGTGCCGCCCGCTTTTTGACTTGGAATGCCTGCCCCGCCTGCGCCAACTCGTCCCCGAGCGGCACATCGCCAAGCGCACCCTCCGCGCCGCCATGATTCCCGAGTCCCAGGCCGACAAGATCCTCGCCCCCGTCTACACCCAGTACAAAGACGTTGAAACCACCATCCTCGCCCACGCCGGCGACATCCAGCTCACCCTCATCTGCTCCAAATCCAAAATAGAAGTTGCGCAGCAACGCGTAGACGAGCTGGCCGGCAAAATGGAAGAAGCTTTAGAGGACTGGCTCTACTCCTCCGGCGGCGAATCCTCCGACTCCCTCGCCCAGATCGTCCTCTACTACCTCGGTCTCCGCCAGTCCACGCTAGCCGTAGCCGAAAGCTGCACCGGAGGCCTCATCGCCGAGCGCATCACCCAAGTCCCCGGCGCATCGCGCAGCTTCCTAGGCGGCGCGGTCGTCTATTCCGACGCGCTAAAGACCGCCTTCGCCCAGGTCCCCACCGGCCTGATCCTCCAACACGGAGCCGTATCGGCGGAAGTAGCCAAGGCATTAGCCGAAGGCATCCGCACCCGCACCGGCGCAACGTTAGGATTAGGAGTCACCGGCATAGCCGGCCCCACCGGCGCAACAGAGTCCAAGCCCGCCGGCCTCGTCTATATAGCGTTGTCCGACGCCCAAAAGACCGAAGTCTTAGAGAAAAACTTCCGCGGCGACCGCCAAAGAGTAAGAGAATGGGCCACCACCCAGGCCCTGGACCTAATCCGCAAACGCCTCATGTAAGTACCGCCATCCAATCGATAAGATTCGTTCCCGGAATTTGCCTCCAACTCCCAAAACAGGACCAACCAACGAAAGTCAATGGCTGTCGACTTGACTTTACCGGTATGATGACTTTATGTATCCATATGAGGGATCTTCAAGTGGAACAGCAGATCGGTACCTTCAAAGCCAATTCAGTATATGAGGGCGACTGTTTAGCCCTCATTCAGCACCTTCCGAATGAATCTGTGGACGTGCTCGTAACGAGCCCTCCTTATTGGGGTCAACGCCTCTCTTCCGGCACCGGGACCGAAGAAGATCCCCGAGACTATCTTGAATTTTTGACGAACACCTTTAAGGCGTTCCTACCGAAGCTCAAGCGGCAGGGCGTTGTTTGGATTAACTTGGGCGATGCCTACAACACTCCGGTGAACTGGCGGCAGGATGACCGGAAATATAGCAGCCTTGGAGCCGACAAGAACGGCTTGGCTGACGACAATTCGGCGTACACAAAACCTCGCGCAAAGCGAAAAGCGTTCATCGATGATGAAGCGGGGTGGTTGACCTACGGCAACCTTCTGGGACTTCCAAACCGCCTAATCATGTCATTGTGCAACGAAGGGTATTTGTTCCGAGGAGAAGTGATTTGGCGGAAACGCAACCCCATGCCCGAAGGCCGCTGCCGCCGTCCCCACCGTCAACACGAATCGATCTTCCTCTTGGCACGCGACGAAGGCCATGCATTTAGGGTTGCACCACCCGTCGGCAGCGTTTGGGATTTTGCGAATGAAAAGATAGATGGGCTGGCACACTTTTCACGGTTCCCCGAAGAGCTCCCCCGCCGATGCATTGACGCCTATGGTCAACTCGGCACGAGAACGGTTGTGCTTGATCCTTTCTCTGGCTCCGGCACAACAGGGATCGCGGCTATAAAGCTTGGCTGCAGCTATATCGGATTTGAAATCGATCCGGAGCAGGTTCTGGCTTCCAATGAGAGGCTGCGAGAAGTCGAGTACAACGACGCCCCGCTCTTCAGGATGAACGAAACGCTTGCCATCGCCGCAGAATAAACTGCGAAAAAGCGTCATCAGGATTCGCGAAATCGCAAACATGCACACGACGTTCTGCCGGGAGCGTCTCGGGACTTGGCCGCGTATTTTTGTTGTATGAAAAGCAGCCAGTAAAATATCCTTCGTCCTCGATATCCTTCCGCTTGGCGCTTCGATCTCCGTCCACTGCCCCAAGCTCCCCGCGATTAACTGGGCGCTCGTCAGGCGTGCTTTTATTGTCAAGCGTCCAAAGCGGGGACGTGTACCCGCCCTTCGTAAGAGCGCTGCTAAGTGGCACATCGTCCGTTCGACGCTCGGCAAAGCTTGCCTTCACATGGACGACTCCAAAAAAACGTGGCCCGTCCGGAGTGTCACCACTTAGTACGACATCAATTTTGTCGGCTTCCACTCTTTCAGACAACTTCAAAGAATTCACTATTTCCTGCTTAGCGGAACTAGCCGCAATGAACAAGTTCACGCCATGCCGCTTCAAGAAGGGACCATAGTGTCGAACAAGCACTACCTCAAGCGCCCAACCGCTCGTCCGCTTCCAGCTTTGGTCCAAGTTCAGGCGGGCAAATTGCGCGGGGTGATTGTACGGATCACAGAATGCACGTGACACCACGAATCCCCACAGATCGGATGGGTTCGCTTGTGGCCATAAGCCCACAGCCTCTAGAAATGCGCAGGCGACAGCATCCGACTTGGCGGCGCCGCTCGCTCCCTCTGCGATACTCGCCAACTTCGCCAGACCATTGCGCAAGGTCTTGATTACAGTTTCGAACTGCTCCAAAGTGCTATTCGCAAGAGTGTACTGAGCATCATGTTCCGCGTAATCGAAGTAAATCCGGATGTCGTCCCCGGCTTTCTCTGCAAAGATAACGCGTTCCACAGCGGCAGGTTCGGGAACTGGTAAACCGAGCACCAGCTCAGCGAGGCTCGAATTCGTCGCTTGCAAGATTGCCAATACCATATCGATGCTCGGGACTGTCTCGCCACTCTCGAACCTCGCGATCCAACCTGGCCCCAGGATTAAGCGCTCTTCTAGCCCGCTCTCGGTTAGGCCGGACTTCTCGCGAAGCCCCCGAAGGTTGCGAAGTAATGCCTTCAAATATCCGTGGACATCAGGCATTGAACAGCTCCCTTGCTTCCACGCCCAATGCTTCAGCAATTTTGTAAATGTTCACGATGCTGATGTTGCGTTCGCCGCGCTCTACGCCACCAATGTATGTCCTATCAAGGTCGCAGGCGAGCGCCAGAGTTTCTTGAGAAAGCTGTCTTTGCTTTCGGAGTTCTCGAACCCGATCGCCAAAGCTCCTTTGAATCTGTAGTTCCCGTGCGTCATCCATCAGGGGAATCAAATCACCGTAGATGACAATAAGTCCACGGACTTTACGTACCATCGGTGATGAATTGCACTTGGTTTTGAGCAGGCCGCCCCCAGCCTCGCCGGGTGCCCCCGGTTTCGCTTCTGAGACCGGGGATTCCACAACACCCCCGACGGAAACTCAAGCCGCCCGCTTCACCCGCCGCACCCGAATCATCTTCTCCCGCTTCCGCGTCTGCGCAATCTCATAAGCAGACTGCGTCCGCATCAGCGTACCCATCTTTACGCCAAACGCCTTCTCGATCCGCAGTGCAATCCCCCCGAAGGCTGCGTCTCATTTTGAATTTGTTTCAATCTCGCCTTCGTTTTCTTCTCTTTCACCGTCAGCAGCCGGTCGTTTTCCTCGGTTTCTATTTTTCCGCTGATCCGGGCTGCCAATTCCGGACAGCGCGTAGCCGATGATGGCACCAAAGATAGTCCCCAATGTCTCGCCTTGGATTTTTGATTCTAGGCTGAGGATTAGGACTGCTGGAACTATGAGACAAAGCCCAATAAGTTGAATTGCTCGGTCACCAATGCCGTACCCCATCTTGACCCTGTGGTAGAGTGTCCCGAGGATACCAAGGATCATGACGCCTATTAGTGCGCCATCCAACCAAAAATGTTCCACCATCGCTTAATCCCCCTTTAGTCTCTTTGAGGAATCCGTCTGCCGGGTGCATCAAGTCTCGCCACTGAGACATGGGATCGATCCACCTCACCCCGCGCAAGTCCGCCCCACCCGAATCAGCTTCTCCCGCTTCCGCGTCTGCGCAATCTCATACGCCGCAGCCATCCGCATCAGCGTATCCATCTTCACGCCAAACGCCTTCTCCATCCGCAGCGCCATATCGCCGGAGAGCCCGGCCTTCCCATTCAGCAAGCTCGACAGCGCAGGCCGCGAAACCCCCAGCGCCTCCGCAGCCGCCGTCACGGTCAACCCCGCCGCCTCCACAATCTCCGTCCGAATAAAATCCCCGGGATGGGGAGGATTCTTCATCGCCATGGCTTCATTCCCTCTCTTCTAGTGGTAGTCCTCTAAGTTCAATTTGAGTATTTCCCGCTTGACTTCATCAATCCGAAACGTCATGCGCAAATTGGCGGTCACGCTCAAGCTCCATGCCCCCTTGCGGTCGCCCGTTAGCACGTGGGCCTTCCACGTGGGCAGCGCCCGCAGTTCCTCGGGATCGTCCATGTCATCCAGAAACGCAAGCATCTTGCGCAGCTTGTCCACCGACCCCGGCGGAACCCCTTTCGCGCTGTCCTCTTCATAAAGCCTCTTCAGGCCCTTATGAACGAAGTCCCGTATCTTCATCTACGCAACTGTAGCCTGTTACTTTACGCTTGTCAATATCGTATCTATCTTCACGCCAAACGCCTTCTCCATCCGCAGCGCCATCCTCCCCAAGCGACCAAGCCCGCGCAAGCCTCCCGCGAGCGTCTGTCGCACCGCAAGAGGTCTAAAAAAATGTCCGGAGTTTGCATAGTATTAAGCCCGGTTGGCGCATACTTCTAGATAGAAGATCAGCAAGAGCGCGCCCAGGCACGCTGTTCAACCCCCAGAATCCTCAGAAACGCCCGTAACTCTCTCATTCTGGGTACTTTGACGATAAGCCGATTGGAATCAGGACTTTAGTCAAAAAGTACGGGGGAAGGGGGGGTACCCAAACAGCAAACACCCGGCCGCCGCCACCTGTAATCCGCAACCTGTCATCTGTCATCTGTAACCTGTATCCATGGTCTTCACCAAGCGCCTACGCGAGGGAGTCGTCAACGGGGACATCGCCGTGAGCGTGCGCATCTGGGCCAGTCCCCGCGTCAAAGCCGGCAACCGCTACCGCATGGGTGAAGGCGAAATCGAGATCGAATCCATCACCCCCATCGGTTTCCCGGACATCACCCCGGCCCTGGCGCGCGAGTCCGGCTTCACCGGCCTGCTCGATCTGCTCAAAGTCGCACAGCACGGCAAAGGGAACAACATTTACCTGATCCGCTTTCACTACATTCCGCCAAAGTCGAGCCGCTCGCGCAACCGTCCAGCCAGCTAACTTGCTAACGCGCGCGCAGCGCGGCTAACCCCGCTAACTGGCGCGAAGCGCCGCTAACTCCGCTGACTCGCTAACTCGCAGTCAACCAGATCGCCTGCCCGCCTGCTGAATCCGTCTGCGCCACATCCTGGTCGATCCCAATCCCGTTCACCGGATCGGTCACGCCCGTCTGAACCAACTGGTATCCACGCGCCGGCAGCACCGGCACTCTGCTCAGCGACTTCCAGTAATGCTGGTACTTCAGATCGTAAATCTGCTGCCCGTCCAGAATGCAGTTCGCGCCCACATACAACCCCGGCACAAACCCCGCCGCCGCCACCGCATCGAACCATGCATTGCAATAGCCGATCACATCCGGCGCAACTGAAGCCGCGTTCACTCCCTCCAGGTCGCACCAGATATTCACGCCCGCGGGAATGCCAATCTCTCCGGCATTGAATCCTGCATTGGCGCCATCCTGCTGGCCCAGCGCCGCGGTCGGCGACCACCCCGGCGCGCGTACATGCTGCACGGCCATCAGCGCCAGCCCCGCCCCAAGAATCGCATTCGCTTCCGCAGCGGAAAGATCTCCCGGCGCCTGTCCCTGCGTGCGTGACAAATACCGCACACAGAATGCGTAGCCCTGGCTCACAAACTGTTGCGCCACATTTGAAGAAATCGCTGTATCGGCATCAAAGCCGAGAGCGCCGTTCGGTGCAGCCTGAATGTTTCCTGACAATGCCATCCTCTAACCTCGTTCTTTGCTTTTCTGTTGTCCAGCACGATGCCAGTGCGAGCCTCCCGCGAGCGTCTGCCGCACCGCAGGTGCCTGGACGAAGAAGGCCCGGATTCAAAACCCCGGGCCCTTTCGTTCAGCAGATGTTTCCAAACATCGCTCTTATTTCACAATGGTCAGAGTGATCGGTACGGTATGGGTAATGCCTCCGCCCGTTGCCTTCACTGTCACTGTGAACGTTCCAGTGGTTGCCGATCTGCTCGCCTTGAGGGTCATCGTCGAGGTGCCCGAGCCAGGCGCCGCAATCGACGTCTTGCTGAACGACACCGTCACCCCGCTGCCCTCGCCGGATGCCGAAAGCGCAATCGCCGAGTCAAAGCTGCCAGACACTGCCGTCGTGAGTGCCACGGACCCTGACGTCCTCTGGGTTACCGACAACGAAGTCGGCGAAGCAGTCAGCGTGAAGCCGGCCGCCACATTGGAAGTCACGGTCAGCGAAACGGTTGCCGTCTGCGTAATGCCGCCGCCGGTCCCCGTCACCGTGATCGTGTAGGTGCCGGTCGCCGTGGTCGAGGCAACCGCCAGCGTCAACGAGGACGTGCCCGACCCCGTGATCGATGTCGGGCTGAAGGTTGCCGTCACGCCCGTGGGCAGGCCGCTTGCCGTCAGAGCGACAGCCGAGCTGAATCCGTCCACAACCGTGCTTGTAATGGTGGAGCTGCCACTGTTGCCCTGCACCACTGAAACGGATGCCGGCGAAGCCGACAGCGTAAACGTGGGACTGGTCGAAGTCGGCGCCAGTGCGTTGATCAGTCCGGCGTTGGGGCTGCCCCAGCCGGTCACCAGGTCGTATCCGGTGGTCGCCGAATAGCTGCCCGACGTGCCGCTGGCGATGTCGTGGAAGTCGGTGTCATATACCGACGTGATGTTCTGCGCGTAGATAGTCGGATTCAGGAAGCCGATCGTCTTCTCGCCGTTGGCCACCAGTTGCTGGTTCACCAGCGCGATGTAAGCCGCCCACATCGGCGCCGCAAAGCTGGTGCCGCCGTAGTCGTTCGCCAGGCAGGTCGTCTGGTCGGCGCAGGTGTAGAAGGTGAAGTTCGCATTGGCTGAAACGTCCGGCCCGTTGCGATAGGTCGTCGATCCCTTGTTGGTGGAGTTGATCACGCCCGAGAGCTGCTGCCACGCGGGAATCGCAATCTTGTCCGGCGAAATGCCGCCGCCCGAGTCCACCCACGCCGTCTCCGACTTCCACGGCCCCGCCGCGCTTGCCGTGGTCAGGTCCGTCCCGCCCACTGAAACCACATACGCGTCGTCCGCCGGCCACGCCTCATTGCTCGCCGACCAGGTCGAACTGTCGCCGGAAGCCGCAAAGAAGTTCTGCCCCTGCGACGCCATCTTCTCAAAGTACGGATCAAGCGTACTTGGATCGGCCGGCGTCCAGCCCCACGAGCAGCCGATCGTCGTCGGCAGCGGGCTGTGCGTCGTCATCGCGCTGATGATCGCCGTATCCGTCGAACCGATGTACACCACCAGGCTCGCCAATCCCGGCGCCATGCCGATGGCCTGCGTCATGTCCAGTGTCTGCTCCGTGTCGTCGCAGTCGCCGCCGGCGCGTGTATACAAGCAGGACGTGCTGGTTCCATCCGTCGAAAGCAGCGTGACCGGAACATTGTTGGTCTGGCCCACATTCTTGAAGTACGTAGTCAGGTCGGCAAGATCGGTGCCCTCGTATTCAAACAGGCCCAGGTTCTGTCCCGCGCCCGTCAGCGCTGTTCCGCCGTAGTAGGCCGCGCGCATATCGCTGCCCAGGAACGAAGCCGAAGGCCCCGAACCCGTCGTCGCATGCGACACAACCTTGGCCGCGTCAATCCCATGCGCCTGTGCGTAATCGCTCTTCTTCACCAGCAGCGGGTGCGGAATCGAATAGTTGTCAAGCCCTGAAACGTGCCACAGAGAGAAGGGCAGGCTGGTCACCGGCTCGCGGTCCGCCGCGTAAAAGATCCTGTCCTCGGTGGGGTGCTGGTACGTCCGCATCTCCACGTGAAACGCAGCCTCGATGGTTGAAACCCGCCCGCTCACCTGCACGTCCATGCCGTCGCGCGTTCCGCCCACAACCGTCAGGCCGTTTGCCTTCGCCCAGCTCACCACCGCCTCGTAATCCGCCTGCGTGGGTCCAAACTTCGCCGTAAACTCCTGCGGCGTGAGATATTTCCGGTAGCTGGGACTGGATGGATCGTAAAGTTCGCCCAGGAAATCCTGCAGGCCTGCGCGGTCGCGCAAATTCAGCACGATGTCGAGATTCATGATTCGTTCGGATGAAAGCTGCCCGACGGGCTTTGCCTCACCACTGCGAGTTGCCTCCCGCACATGGCGGGTTGAAATGGACTGCGCATTGGAATCGCTTGTTGCGAAACACAGCATCGCAACGGCTGTAAGCAGATACAGACCTATTTTCCGAACCATCGTCTCTCCTTGGAATTGGGGATTTCCTGTAGGGGCGTCCGGTGCGATTAACTGGGGATAGCCGCCCCATTTGTGACCGGAGTGTATCACCGGAATGTGTGATCGGCGAGTGAAATCTTCTCCAATCGCCGCCTTCCGTCACATCCTCCCGGAGCTGCCCGTTCCCGAGCCTGGGGAACCATTTCCCCTCTAACACCGTATGACCCCTTGACGCCTGTGCCGCAGTTCCCCGCCGCCGGCTCGCGTCCCATCCCTATTGGAGGCCCGGCTCATGGCAAGATTCACCGGTCAGTTCAGGCAGGTTGTGCGCAGGCTCCTTCGCGCTCCGTTATTCACCGTGATCACCCTGCTGACCCTCGCCATCGGCGTGGGCGCCAATACCGTCATTTTCAGCGTCGTCGACGCCGTGATCCTCAAGCCCCTGCCTTATCCCCACGCCGAGCAGTTGATCGGCGTCTGGCATCAAGCCCCCGGCATCGGCCTCCAGGAACTCAACATGGCCCCTTCCAACTACTTCATTTACCGCGAACAAAGCACCACCCTTGAGGACATCGGCGTCTACGACGGCGACGCCTTCAACGTAACCGGCTCAGGCCAGCCGGAACAGGTCCGCGGCCTCGATGTGACCGACGGCACCCTGCCCCTCCTCGGCGTCACTCCCGCCCTCGGACGTCTCTTTACGCGCCGCGACGACTCTCCCGGCGCGCCCGAGACCATCCTGATCTCCTACGCCTACTGGCGGCAGAAGTTCGGCGCAGACCCCTCCATCATCGGCCGCTCCCTCACCGTCGATGGCAAATCCCGCGAAATCATCGGCGTCCTGCCCCGCCGCTTTCAATTCCTGGATTACTCCGATGCCTCCATCTTCGAGCCGTATCAATTTGATCGCAGCAAAATCAAGCTCGGCAACTTCGGCTCCCACGCCCTCGCCCGCCTCAAGCCCGGCGTAACCATGGCCCAGGCAAGCGCCGACATCGCCCGCATGATTCCCATCGTTCTGCGCAGCTTCGCCGCCCCCGATGGATTCAGCACCGCCCTCTTTGAAAAGGCCCGCATCGCCCCCAATCTCCGCCCCTTGAAGCAGGACGTAATCGGCAACGTCGCCAACGTTCTGTGGGTCCTCATGGGCTCCATCGCCATGGTTCTGCTGGTTGCCTGCGCCAATGTCGCCAACCTGCTCCTGGTCCGCGTGGAAGGCCGTCGGCAGGAACTCGCCATTCGCGCCGCCCTCGGCGCCCCCTGGGGCAGAACCGCCGCCGATCTGCTCTTCGAAAGCCTCGTCCTTGGCTTCGCCGGCAGCCTGGTCGGCCTCGGACTCGCCTACGCTGCACTGCGCACTCTCGTCGCCGTCGCGCCCACCGGGCTTCCCCGCATTCATGAGATCGGCATCAACTTCACCGTGCTGCTCTTCACCCTCGGCCTTGCTCTCTTCACCAGCCTGCTCATCGGTTCGATTCCCATCATCAAGTACGCCGGAGCGCGCGCTGCCACCGGCCTGCGCGAAGGCGGCCGCGCTCTCAGCCAGAGTCGCGAACGCCACCGCGCCCGCAAAGCCCTGGTCATTGTGCAAGTCGCTCTTGCCGTGGTCCTGCTCATCTGCTCGGGACTCATGATCCGCACCTTCCAGGCGCTCATGCACGTCACGCCGGGCTTCACCGATCCCAATTCCATCCAGACCTTCCGCTTCTACATCCCTGAAACCCAGATCCCCGACACCGAGCCCGAACGCGTCGTCCGCATGCAGGAAGAGATCAGGAACAAGTTGGCCGGCCTTCCCGGCGTTTCCTCGGTCAGTATCGCCAGCCATGTCCCCATGGACGGCAACTCCAACAGCGACGTGCTCTTCGCCCAGGACCATCCCCTCGGTGAGGGAGAACTGCCCCCGCTCCGGCGTTTTGAATCTGTCTCACCCGGCTTCTTCGCCACTCTCGGTACAAAAATCGTCGCTGGCCGCGACATCACATGGAACGAGACCTACAGCGCACGCCCCGTCGTCCTCATCTCTGAGAATTTCGCGCGCGAATACTGGCACGACGCCAACAGCGCCCTCGGCAAAAAAGTCCGCATCGCCAGCACCGACGATTGGCGCGAAGTCATCGGCGTCGTCCAGAACACCCATGCCGACGGCGTCGACCAGCCTGCCCCTCCCACCGTCTATTGGCCGCTCATCAACAACAACTACGAGGGACAGAAGCACCAGTTCACTCGCGGCATCGCGTTTGTCCTCCGCAGCCCGCGCGCCGGCACGCAAGCCTTCTTCAATGAAGTCGAGCAACAAGCCTGGTCCGTCGACCCGGACGTGCCCCTCGCCAATCCGATGACCCTCGGCGAAATGTACACCAAGTCCATGGCCCGCACCTCTTTCACCCTGGTCATGCTCTGCGTTTCCGGAGCCATGGCCCTCCTGCTCGGCATCGTCGGAATCTACGGAGTCATCGCCTACTCCGTCTCCCAGCGCACTCGCGAAATCGGCATCCGCATGGCCCTCGGCGCACAGCGCAACACCCTCACCGCGCTCTTCGTTCGCCAGGGATTGTGGCTCACCGGCATCGGCGTCGCCTGCGGCCTCGTTGCCGCCTTCGCCACCATGCGCCTCATGTCCTCGCTGCTGTTCAACGTCAGCCCCGTCGATCCCATCACCTACGCGGCCATCACCGCCGGAGTCGCAACCACGGCCTGCTTCGCCTGCTACCTGCCCTCCCGCCGCGCCGCCACCGTCAACCCCGTCAACGCCCTCCGCTCGGAGTAGCCCGCCAGCCTCCCTCCCCGCCAGCCTGCCTCCCCGCCAGCCTGCCTCCAGGATTGGTGCCCCATCCTTGCGCCCTTTTCTTCGCGCAAACCTGGCGGGCAGTGCGCAAGTGCAACCCTCCCGCGAGCGTCTGCCCCCCCGCAGGTGGCCGTCCCGTAGGGACAGGATGACAATAGCCCAGGGCAAGCGCAGCGCAGCCCTGGGAAAACCGCACCGACGACGTTCGCGTCCTGGAGGGACGCGGTGAACCCCCACTCCGCCTTGCGGCTTCTTCCTGCCGCAAGGGAACAAGACCCGTGCGAGCGTCCCGCGAGCGACTGTCCCACCGCAGGTGGCCCGCCCCACCGCAGGTGGTTAAAACGTGACACGCATCACATATACCCAACCTCCGCAGGTGCAACCATAACCGGACAGCCTTCCCAGAGCCTGGTCGTTTCTGCGTCAAAGCAAGCACGGAGACAGTAAATGAAACTAGACCCATCGGCATTCCTCGCCAATCCCGATCTCGTTGAAGCACTCAGGAAGCACTCCGTTGAGGTTTCCTGCGGGGGCGAAAACTACCTTTTCCGGCAGGGTGAACCGCCCGTCGGCCTCTACATCCTCAACCAGGGCGAAGTCACTCTTTCCATGACCTCTCCCTCCGGCGAACTGCTGCTCTCCATGCAGGTAGGCGCCGGCTCGCTGCTGGGCCTTCCCGGCCTCATCAGCAATGAGCCCTATACGCTCACCGCCCTGGCCTGCGACGGCGCGCGGGTCAGCTTCGTCACCCAGGACGACTTCAAAGCCCTGATGCAATCCGACTCCGGCCTGGCGCTCAAGGTTCTGGAGGTGCTCGCCGCCGAGGTGCGCACCGCCCGCCATGCCGCCCAGGAACTCCGCCCCATCGCCCCATCGGTGCACTCCGCGCACGAATCCAAATCCCATCGATCCGCAGCCGACGCCAACTGAGCTGGGGTGTATGGACATCCTTGTTGGCTGCATCAAAGCGGCGCCCCTGCGCCTTTGGGGCGATGAATCGATGCGAAATTAGGTCCAAATGCGGCCAATATTGACCAGACCCGCCTCTTCATTCCGTCTACGTTCGCCTCATCGCACCCACTCTGTATCTGAAGGAGGCGCACAATGTTCACCCAATCCAGCCCGAATTTCCCGCACAGGCACAACATCAACGGCTACTACGATTCGATCTGCACCACGTGCCACCTGACGATTGCCTCGGCAAGATCTGAAGCCCAGTTGGACGACTATGAGCGCAAACACACCTGCAACCCGATCCGGCTCTATCAGCTCAGCGAAGACCGGCTCCATTCCCATTTACCGGCACAGTCGTTCTAGTCTCCCACCGGCTTCGCCGACCCGCGGAAAATGAGACTGTGCCCCATCCATCGAGAGTTTCTCGCTCGATGGGTGGGAGGAAGTTCGTGCTTGCGGTCTACCTTTTTGTTTAACTTACATTCCTGTTTCTTTCTAGAGCCCCGCGCCCCGGCATGCGAGCCCATCGCCGTCCCGTGCGAGCCCATCGCCGTCCCGCGTCCCAATCCACCCGCTCGCCGATTGACGCTCCTCGGTCCCGGCTGCGAAACTTACCCCATGCGGTATAGCGGAAAAGTGGAATATGCCAAGGAGCGAAAGATCCGCGAGAGCAACACCCGCGTCTACCGTCTCTGCCACTGGCCCATCTGGATCTGGGTCTACTTTCTCACCCCCGGGCCTCTGACCTTTTCGCTCTTTTCCCGCGGCTTTCACTGGGGCAACTGGGCCTGGCTCGCCGTCGTCCTCGTCGGCACCTTCATCGCCCTGGTCTGCGGCCAGCTTCCCGGCGCTGAACCCCGCCCCTACATCCTCCGCTTCGACGAGGACAAGCCCAATCCTCTCTATCGCCGCATCTGCTACACCTTCGCCTGGAACGCCGCCATCAACTTCGCCCTGCTCAACCTGGTTGGCGTCCTCGTCGCTGTCTCGACAGGCCGCTGGTATATGAAGCAGATCTTTACCTACGCCTACTTCCCCATCTGCGCCGTCATTCTTCTGCTTGGCGCGCTCGGCAAGCTGCCCCGCGTGGGCTTCTCCACCAAAGGCGAAGGCTCTGAGCGCCGCTACTTCTACGGCACCGTCTGGTCCGTCACCATCGCCCAGACCGCGCTGCTCATCGCCTGGCGGATCCTGCCCCACACCGCCATTGACCTCCCAGCCGCCAATCTCATCAAGCTTCTCGTCTACGTAGCAACTCTGGTATTCGTGGGTATCCTGGCCTCGCACGGCAAGCTGGGACGCACCCGCCCCATCCTTCCCGGCGAAATGATGGTGGAATAGGCAGCGTCGAGCTTACCGATAAACCCAGCTTGACGTAGGCGTGCGAAGGGGCACGACTTCACAGCCCGCCATGAGGGTAGTCGAAGGTTGCCATAAGTTGCCTAAAATGAGAGAAGGTGCTTCACAGGCTGCGGAAAAACCCTTCGGAGCCGCAAGAAGTGTCAGGGCACGACTTTAGTCGTGCCGATAAAGCCAATAAAATGAGTCGGGCTTCAGTGTCTGCGTGAGAACTCGCATTGAATACAACGAATTTTCGGAATCGAATCGATAAACACAACCCGTTGCAGAAATCGCTAGTACCGTGACCGCGTGAGGTCGTAATTGGATGAATGTAGCGCCGGCCTCCTAGCCGGCTGTAGCGTGGACCTCCCGGTCCACGCTCGTCCATGATGAATTACCAATTCATGCGGTCTGAGCACTGGTTCTCACGCAGACACTTCAGCCCCTGCGGCATTGCTTTTCGG
>Ga0302199_1000423_pt1 | contig 22060 bp, 33 predicted proteins | sample II_Bog_N2_3_FD_194588 | JGI IMG/M metagenome (GOLD analysis project Ga0302199, IMG submission 194588) | Peat permafrost microbial communities from Stordalen Mire near Abisko, Sweden - II_Bog_N2_3 | ecosystem: Environmental > Terrestrial > Soil > Wetlands > Peat | place: Sweden: Abisko, Stordalen... | reverse complement strand
TTTCGCCTTGAGGTAGGCATGATCCCAGTAGTAGCCGAGCTTGCCCTTGTCCTTGCCGGTAATGAAAAACGCAGGTGCTGAGCAACGTTTACGCCACCCCTTGCGGCCCATGCGCCGCAACTCGGCGAGCGAGAGGCGCATACCCTCATACATGATCCTGCCCTTGTGGAGTTTGACTTCGCAGATGCCATGCGGTCTCTTCGGATCGCCGCCGTTGCGCATGTCCTCAATCAGGAAAGTCCTGGCGCGCGGAACAGCCAGCAGCGCTTCTCGCGCCCACTTGTGCGTGATGTGCGAAGGGCACATCACGAGCGTGGCGCTTGGCTCCCCATCCGCCAGCACATGGATCGTGCCCAGCGCCATATAGGTCTTGCCGGCTCCGCATTCGGCAACAATCCGCGCTGACTTGGCTTTGCGCAAGTACTTCGCGGTTCCGGTGATGGCAAGCGCCTGGGCGGGGAGCGCCTTTCGCAGAAGCGTTGCAATGCGCGGCGCAACGGTATCCTTCGTGCTCTGAAGCGGTGGGTAGGTTTCGAGAATGCGCGAGCCGAGTTCGGCCGCGTGGGCGCGCAAGTAGTCGAAGGTGGTCTCCATGGAGATACCTCGTGGAATCTGGGTTGGTGGTTGTGTAGACGGGAATTGCAGAACATGCAAGAGGCGACGGAACACACGCTGTAAGGGAATCAGCCTCTGGATTGCGGCTCAGGAACAGACGGCTTAATCACCTATAGATCCCCCGGGGGGAGAATCGTGGCACCTGGTCCCTGGCTAATGCTTTACGGCACGCTGAACAGCCTTTTCGACTTGAGCATCAAGCTTGACCCAGATAATAGCTCCAGTCGGATGCTTGTAAGGGACCGGTGCTTTCAGATATTGAGGATTTGCGAGAACCCATGCGAAAGTATTCTTGTAGTATCCAAGGCTCACTTCACTCGGCTTACTACCTGCTTTTCGAGCATTCCTTCGGGACTGCTCGTCCGTAAGTATCGGAATGCAATCGACGACATCACACACGCCGATGATTGTGCCAGAACCACTGCGGACCAGGCCAACCTGTTCGCGAACATCGGTTCTTGATCCCCGGATTTCCCATATCTTCTTTCCATCAAGAATCTTTTCGATGTGCGGACTACGGATGAGAAGCGCTCTCATTACGTTCTTTTCTTGTTGCTCGTTGACGCGCTGGCTCAGATACTTGCTGTGCATATCCCGGATGACCCATTCCCCCACAGAATTACGCCGCTTTAGATCCCGGCGAACACACGCTTCGACAGAGACATGCGTGAAGCTCTTGATCTCGAACTTGTAACCGTACTCGTCCGCGAGTTGCCGATAACGAAGTTCATGAGGCGGGTGGAAGTGGGTGTTGTCGATGACGACCTGCAACCCAGCCTTCATCGCCTTTGTGACAAGTTCGGTCTCCCTGCGAATGACCCTAGTTTCGCTGTTTATGCCCTTTGCGCGAAGTCGCTTCCGTATTGCATCTTTGTTAGTTAGGACAGCTCTTCTCACCCCATCCCGGTTCAGAGTGGCTAGCTTCTTCTTTGCCCAAGTAGTCTTTCCGGATGCAGGGAGACCACGCAGAAAATATAGTTTCTTCATGAGGACAGACTCCTAACCGGGCGTTAGCCCACGTCTTTCTGATTTAGGAATTTGGGCGTCATACAGATCGCGTACGGCCTGATGAAGTTAGGAGCTATATTCTCTTGGGAACTGCGAAGTACCAATTCCTGCGTCTTATGCTTACCTCTTATCTTTCTGAGCCTATCCACAGAAAAACTAGTTGCGCCATTCTGCACGTGAACATCTGTTAGCAGGCCCCAGTACAACAGGCGGCTACAGTGCGCAGCGTCGCCGAACAGTACAGGCAGATATTTGTTAGCAGCGCGAGCATCATAGAACATTTTCTCTGCTGTCACCCACGGCCTCCTCTCCTCCCGATGAACTTCAAGCCCATCTTCAAAAAGGCGGTCGAGTTGAGAACCTTCGACGATTGTGTAAACACAATCCTTAGTCAACGAGCGCGGGATAAAACTATCTATCTGCTCTGTGCCCGTTGGCAAAGAATGATCTACGGTCGGCTTGTTGAGCCTATATTCGATGATCTTCCAAGGAATAATCTTCCGGATTGCAGCACATCGGGTAGCAGGATTGGGTTGCACAGAACAAGCGGCTTTCTGGGCATTCCGAACCACAGTCTCTGAGACTCCAGACGCTTCTCCTAACCACAGAACCATTTCGGGCGCCAGGAGGTGGTTGTATACAAATTGCGCAGTCCGGATGGAATCCTTGCGGCGATAGTATTTTGGTCCTTCGTACGTAGTTAGCCAGCCAAGCCAATGTTTCTTTAGGTTGGGAAGTTTTGTGCCGGCAGGGTTATTTGGGTCAAGACGCCGCAAAAGTCTCGTCAGTTCGGCTGTGATTGGGGCTCGATTAGGCAGGCTGGAAATCTTGGAAGCTAGCTCACATGGGGTCATGCTTCGTTCACCCTCCTGTTAATGCCACTGCTTTGATTATACGCTGTTTACGGGCAAATCGGAGGGCGTTTATGGTACTAAAATGAGGCGGTTGCAGAGTTCTTTGGGGATGGATTCTGAGATATTCGTAAGGGAAGTTGCGGCCAGTGAATCGGGCCATTTTTGACTGGAATACTTAGCGTCTTTGAGCGCAAGCCCTCCCCGATCCACTCAAGCATTTCTTCAGTCGTCGCGGAGATCAGCACTGGCTGGCAACCGATGCCGTCGAGTGGCTTGATGCGCTCTTCCGTTTCGACGACGCTGAGAACGTGCTCGGCCCACGACGGCTCGGCGGGAAGTCCGAGAAAGCTCACCAGCGTCGCCCAGGCTTGATCGCGCTGATAGCCAAGCAGAATAGTCCGTCCCACGCCTCCGTTCGTGTAGAGTGCTTCCGAGACGGCCACCAGGTGTCGCACGGGATGCTTACGGTCCGGCAAGCTCACAGCGCCCTTGTAGGAGGAGGCGTGCTCGCCGAGAGAGACCTCCTTCACTTCGCCATCCGTGAAAGTCAGCGTAAACGTGGCCTTCTCGTGAACCGCCGCCGTAATCGCGCCAACATCGGAATCGTTGCCGAAGACGCTGATGAGATGCGCCTGTTCGTCTTCTCCTACATAGCGGTCTACCCGCAACCGTATCCGCGTCGAGGTCTTCTCCGTCATGCGGTGATACTCAAGCAACCCGAGCCTCAGGTGCGCATTCTGCATCGGCCTCTCCTTCCGGCTTCGCCGGCGTCTCGGTTAGCTTCAGAGTCCGTCCATCGGCATAAACCAATCGCAACTCGTTTGCCCACCGTTCCCGGTGATGGATGATTTGCTCATCGCCGTTTTCCTCGACGAAGGTGGTCACATGCTTGACCGATCTCCATCGCGCGATGTGCCGGTCATCGCCCTGGCCGAAGACGCCATTCAACAGGCCCGCCGTGCACAGCAGCCCAACGTGGCCTCCATGCAGCGGCGTGATCGGCCGACCAGTGGCCACGTCCTCGCGTGGCATCAGAAAGGGCAACGTCTGCTTCCATGCACCTGAGAGCGGCAACAGATCTTCCAGCAGGTCATACGGCAGCCCGCGGTAACTCAGCGCGGCCTCGCCTGTCGGGGGAACGGAATATGGTTCGCACGCCTCCGGCGCCAGCTCTGGCAACGCCTGAAAGCTGCCATAGGGGCTGATACGCTGAAGCTGCCGCCTTGCCTCTTCGACAGCTACTCCCCGCACATTCCGGCGAACACCAAGCACCGCGATCTGCCGGAAGCGAACCGATTCTTCGTCGGTCATGCGGAAGATGTTCAGCCTGGTGAAGTGCGAACTCAGTACGCCGGCGCACTCATGCAGGCGCTCGAACGGAATGACCAGCACCAGCACGCCCTCCATTACCAGCCACCGGAAGGTGTGCTCCAGGAACAGTCGCTCCATGCGGCTGTTTGCCAATGGACCGATCTCAGAGTCGTAAGGCGGATTCAGGTACAGCAGCGAGAATGACTCGGGCTTGGCAATTGCATCAAAGGCATTGCCCTGAATCGTCTCGATGCCCTTGGCGCCCGCTGCCATTGCTCGCTCGGCGTCGAGTTCAACCCCGTAGCGGCGCACATTCGCGCCTTGGGTCAGCAGGTCGAGAGCTGTGCCTTGACCCACGCATGGATCGACCACAGATGCCGGTCCTGTGAAGGTAAGAAGCTCGCGAAGTTTGGCGCCTTCGCTCTCCGGGAGCGGGTAGTAACCCATCTTCAAACGCGCAGCACTGCGTGCCATAGGGCTTCCTCTCTGTTGGATAGAGATCGGGATTACAGCGGACTGCGATCAGTTGTGGCGGTAAGTACGGAGGCAACAGGGATGCTGAGGTTTCTCGCGGGGAACTGGCAAGCGATCTTCGAAGCCGCACGTCAACAGCGACTGTCGAATGCAAACGGACCCATTCCTGGCGTTTGGCATAAGTCAGTTGTTGAATCGGCTAATCGACCTGTGAGGGAAGTTGAACGGTCAGGCGACTGCTGCTTCCCGATCGGCCACAATTTCAACCTGCGTGCGCAGCTTTACATTGAGCGCATCAAGCAGCCGAATCGCACGCTCCAGCGTTATGCCAAAATACTCGTTCCGCTCATCTCGGGATACCTGGGATTCATGCACATTGAGTCTCTTGGCCAAGTCTCTTTGCGAGAGGCCTTGAGCAATGCGAATCGAGATCAGCAGGTGCCCCAGTCCGCGAAGGTTATCAAGCTCGTCAAATTCTCCCCGCTTCAGTTTCTCGTAGCTCTCCACCTCTTCCTTGAGCTGAAGGTGGAAGGACTCGAACGGGTCTATCACTCGCTTGATCTCCTCTTCCGCCAAGCCGGCCGTCTTCAGCCTCGCCTTATGCTCGACGAGGCGTTGCCGCTCCTGAGCAAGGCGCTCTGACGCTTCCTGGTATTCCGTCTCGTTGCGAATCATGGCTGACCTCCATATTTGATCTTCACGATCCCTCTGGACTTGCCATCGCGGCGCGATTGTCGAAACGCAGATGGAAACTCCAATTCATTGCCATACCGGTCGAGGATTCCGCAACCGATACCCATGCCGGGGATATGCGGGTAAAGCTCGATTCGATACCGGTGCCACATCGGGAGCTGCTTCTTGGGATAGCCACGATATGGCTTCCTCGATGCTGGTTCCCAGGTCCACACCTTGAACGGGTCAATCAAATTGAGCTGGCGCGTCAATTCGCCGCTGCTGAGTTGGAGAAGATCACACACGAAATAGCCGTCGATGTCATTGGGGTGATCTTTGTCCTCGGCGAACGAGCCGTCTGCGTAAATCTCCCGGATGCCAACCTGCCATAGCTGTCGCGTCAGGATTTCAAGGTTGTCAACGAGGTGCAACCGCCAAGCACGATCCCAATTGGGATAGTGTGAGGAATCATCAGGACCGAGTACCAGGATCGATTCGCGCAATTCCTCGAACGACACTTCATAGTCGCCCGATGGCAGGAGTCCGTCAGGCTCAAAAACGGGAATGGGTGCCATAGTTGTGACTCACGCCATATAAAACAAGGTAGTTCTACTTGACTTAAATGTCAAGCCGATCTTTCTTTGGTTCTAAAATTCGCCTCTCGTCCGGGCGATCTCGGGACGAATAGGCTGCCCATAGGGAACGATGCGTTCTAAGTTGTTTGGTTTCAGTGCATTGCTCAGAACTACGCGGCCCTGGCCAGCTCCAGATGGAGAACCGGAACGATGCCGCCTTGCGCGGCTGGACCCGAATCCGGACCAGCGGGCGGTTGGTTGACCAGCGTGGCCAGATGCAGGACAAGCTCGCTGCCACACTTGCCACATCGTTCACGGAGTGAATTCGACACTGTCTGGCAGTGCCGGCAATAGATGGCCTTCTCGACTGGGATGCTGACAAGGCTGTGTTCAGAGCGAAACCGCCTGACCTGACACATTGATTTCCTCCTGGTGAGAGCGGCGCTGCTAGGCAACTTGCTGGCCGCTGATGGATTCGAGTTCCTCAATCAATTGCTTCAATGCCGCCAGACTGGGAAGGCAAGTAGTGGTGGCAAACTTCAGGCTGTCCATGGCAGCGATGAACCGCGCGTCACCGGCTACCTCGACCAGCCCATGAAGCCGCTCAAATCCACGCGCCGCTGCCTGCATCCAGTCAACAACCGTTTTCTGGCGCACCGCATTTGGAATAGTCCTCGCATCGCGTGTGTGGCCTGCCCGTCGGAGGATTTCTTCGTAGATGTCGGCCCCCAGTACGCTGCGGAAGGCCTCGATCTCGGAGGTCAGCCGGTGATCGACAGGGCCGCGCACATCGACGGCAGGGCCGCTGATCGGCTGCGCGGTCACTCCCGGAGGCAGCGCCCATGTCGGCAATACAGGAAGCGCAACGGGTTCGCCACGCCGATTCAGGTTCACCCATGCCTCACCGAAGGAATAGAGATAGCGCCCAAGCCCGAAGCAACTGCAGGCACGCTTGAATGCTTGTGCGTCGGCTGCCGTCACCGCGTTTTCCCGGTCAGCCCACTCTTCTCCGGTTCCGACATGGCTGCCCAGCCTCGTGATAGTCACTGCGGTCGCCACCAGCACTTTGCTGGTTACGACCACTTTCCCTCTGTCCACGCGGGTCAGAGACGGCACAGTGGAAATTGTGTACTCGCGCGTCCATCCTGCCGGCGTAAAGAGTTGGTTGAGCCGGTCCGTGTAGGCGCGCGGATCGGCGAAGGGAAGAACCAGACCCGAGCGCCCATCGTTCGAGGTGCGCATGACCCGCCATTTGACCTGAGCTGGATCGAATGGCACTTCGAGCTGGGCAAAGAGTTTCTCTCGCTCGGCTCCTGCGAGCTTCGCTGTTGCCGCCATACTCAACTCCTTTCGTTGACTCGCGTGATGTAGTAGCCATGTCTGAGCACAGAACATTAAGAGCGCCCCAAGCGGCGCTCTCGGCAGATGCGTGGAAGAGGCGCATCCTAATAGGGAACTTCGTCGCGCGCAATTTCCTGCTCGTTACTGAACCCTTGAGGCGCGTAGCCGTTCCCGCTGTCATCGTGTGCCGGTTCGCTGGCGCCGTTCGAAGCGATGGCCGGGGATAGGAGGTTGATATCCGTCAGGACCACCTCCGAGCGGTACCTGCGCTGCCCCGACTCCCGATCCTCCCAGGAACGGGTGCGGAGGGCGCCCTCGACGTAGATCCGCGAGCCCTTCCTGACGTAGTCCCGGAGGATCTCGCCAATCCTCTGGTGCCCGACGAGGTTGTGCCATTCGGTGCGTTCCTGCCATTCCCCGCGGCTGTCTTTGAAGCGTTCACTCGTGGCCAGTGACAGATTGACCAGGGTTCCGCTCGGCAGAATGTGGACCTGCGGATCCTTTCCGGCATGGCCCATCAAGATGACTTTGTTGACGCACTTGCTCATGCTCTGCTCCTTCCCATCAGGTTGGGTTGTACATATGCTCGATTTCCGGTGAGTCGATGTTCTCTACGCCGCTTGCTTTATGCGAATCGGCCGGCCAAGCGCCGCGCGTATCTCATCCTTTGTGCAGCCGGCCCAGCACTTGTAGAAGCGTGAGTCCTTGATCTGGATTGAAAGGTTGTCGCCTGCCCGATCGCGTCCCACCAGCGTGCAGGATGGACATTTTGCCCACCAATTGCGGCTGTCTCTGCGCGTGGTGCGGACGTGTTCAAGAATCCGGAACTCGCGCTGTCCAGGCGGCGATGCGATTGGAATGTACGGAGCGGCGACGATTGGTTTATACGCTTGCGGGAAACTCATTCCATGAATGAGCGCCTTGAGCCTGGCCTCCGTGAGCTTTGGCAGTCGCTTGAGATAGGCAAGCTGCGCTTCTGGTCGTGGTGTGGTTGCAGGGAACCAGTACCGGAGATTCGTCTTGCGATGGACCCCAAGCGGCGCGCGGAGCGCGTTGCCGTACTCGCCCTCTTCAAGACGATCCTGACGCGGGAAGATCTCAATGCCGTCTTTGAGGCCGCATTTGACCAGAACTCCGAGCCGCAACGCCAGGTTGTGAATGTAGATGCGGAACTCAGAGGCCAGCAGTGGTGTGGCCCCGAATATCCAGAGATGACCGCCGCGGCGCGATTGCTCAAGTGCAGCTTCGACGCCGTCGTGTTTCAACTCCTGCTGCAATTCAATGAGCGACTGCATTGCGCCGTCGAAGTCGGCGTCGACGGCGATCCACTTCGAGCGTTGCGTTTCTGGATTGATCGCGAACAGATTGATGGTGAGATCCCCATTCAAGTGCATTCGCACGACATCCGCATCGAGAAGCTTTGGAGCCTTCGTCAACCAATCTCGCGCCAGATAGTACGGGACCGAACCGTTCGGCAACGGCCTTGTTGCCTGGACTCCGTAGGCGAGCCGGTTCACAAACAAATCGATGAAGTCGTTTGCAGTCTCCCGGCTCACACGGAACTTCAAATACATGGCGCAGCCTCCTCTCTCCATGCGGTGTTGTTGCGCCCCGACTGGATCAGATGGTCGCGGAGCTATGCTGTTCGGGCAGGCTGGTCCGTTCCTTGCGGGCACCGGGAATGATCCTGGCAACAGTGATTGTGTAGAGCCTGACCAGGTAGTCGCCGAGCCGCTGAAGACGATTGGCGACTTGACTGCATACGCTGCCGAGTCTCTCCAAATCACCTTTCTTCTGATCCGGCTTGCGGATCGCCAGATACAAGCCGCCGGTGATTGCAACGGCGGCAACGAAGATCAACAATCCAAAGATCAGCTTCATGGTGTATCGCTCCTTGTTTTGAACTGCATGTATTGCTACTGCGCGGCAAAGCGATGCTTCGCCGGTTGTCGGAATGTGCGAATCAGTTCCCAGGTCGTCATTCCGAAGAACAGAATGATGAATACGGCCATGAAGAAGTAGGCAAGCCTGAGCACACCGAGGTAGATCAGGCCGAGGACAGCGAGCAATGTAAGCTTGCTCATGCGACTCCTTTCAGCACGTTGTGAGCGTGCTTCTTTCTTGCGTGCATCTTGCGAAAAGGCAGATACGCCCACAGCATGAAGATGTTGAGTAGGGTATTGCCCAACGCGAAAATGACGGCGTTCGCGGAGAGGATGCCGTGGATGCCCAGATTGATTGTCTCCAGACCCAGCAGGCTGATGCCCTTGTTCCTGTCGATCCAATCCAGAGTGAATTCTTTGCGCCTGGTGGTCAGCAGATTCTTGAGCCACGGAATCTTGTCGGCTTTCAGGAATGCGCTCCAGGCAAAGATGCCTAGGCCGGCGCCGGCGACAAGATTGCCGGTATTAGACGGAGTCAGAATCATTGGTGTCCTCCCGCTTCTTCTGGTAGGCCTTGTAGATGGCCGATACAGAGAGTGCTACCGCTCGGGCTATGAGCAGCAGCTTGTAGATCAGAGGCACATTTTCACCTCCGTGGACATGGTCTTGCCTTTTGGCCAGACCCGCCTTAGTCCGAGCAGGATTGCGTAATCCATTGCCCGCGTGTTGGCAAGCCAGCGCAGGCCGGCGGCAATCCGTCCGGCCACGAAAGCCTGCGACTTCGTCGGCGTTCCCGCGGCTTTGCGCAGCCGCTCGTCGATGACCGGCAGACACGTCCGCGCAGGCCTCCCGTAGACAAGCAGTTCGCGTGTCTTGCCTCGATCGCGGAGTTTGCCAGCGATGAGGGCAGACCAGAATCCTGCCTCAAACGAAGGCAGGAACCACAGCAGCCATGCCGCCATTGGCTTTCTCCAGTTGGATTGAAAGATGGAAAGACAGACACTATCGGACGACGAAGCGCATCACCCAATCGTGGCCAGCGTGGACTAGACCGGATGCGGCTCCCAGCAGCACGAGGGAAACGATCATGCCGAGTAGAGCAGCTAGCAGCTTGAGGCCGGCCGGGATCTGCGTGTCCGGGACGCACAGGCTATCAAGATCAGCCAAGGCAGGTGCCTGGGCCTTGATGATTGCGATGTCCACGCCCCACTTCATAGCGAAGACCTGAATCCTGGCATCGGCCTTATCGCGCAACACAACGTAAGCTGGCGCCCCCTTGGGCAATCCCTTGGCCCGATGGCCATTGGCTGTTTCGATGATGCGAGCCAGCGACCGCTCCAACGCATTCTGATCCTGATGCCTGTGCCAGCGGTTGACCGTGCTGATGCCGCGGGTTCCCAATGAGCGAAGTCCTTCCCACACTTTGCCGCAACGGTGCATTGGACCGGCGGATTGGTCGATGATCGTCGTGCTCATGTTTTCCTCTCTGTGAAGCAACGATAAAAGCCCAGATGAAACCGGCATGAGTTGACTGCTTCTTGGGTGCCGAAAGCATCCCAAAGATCAGTGCGTTGAATCGGGAATTATTCACTTGGGGACTGTTTGCCTATACTAGAGCGGGAAAACCACTGCCCAAAAACAGCCAAAGTGTGTCGAAAGTATCAAGACTCGATCGGAACTCTAGGGATGTCCCGCCCCCTCGCATACAAAAACCCGAACCTCGATGCAAAACTGGATTCGCAGGAGATTTCGACGGCTATGGCCTCGGGTTGGCGGCGGATAAAAATGCCGGAAATAGCTGAGATGTTTCGCTTGATTGCCGCATTTTCTATCCGCGTTGATCGAAAAACTCGCCGGGCAGTCAAGGAGGCAAACCTGCCCGGCGTCCATCGCGGTGGAGCGCGAAGGAAAAGAATGGCTCGATCACCATCGAGAGAGTTTGCGGTTGAGCCGGCAGAGACTACTTCCGGCCGACTAACCCGGTTGAGTAAGCAAGCATATTGTCGGCAGACCCGATCACTTGGGGCGTCCGCGGCATAGAATGTCTGATCAGGAAGTCCTGAGCTGCAACGAAACGGAAATGGACGTTGCGTGAATACCTTTGTTGAGCGTGTGCGAGCATGGGCGAGGCTCTCCTCAAAGCCTGATTTGCTTGGTTGAATTGTGAAGGGTTTACCGCAGGATGGATGTAGGCTTCGACGGGCAATGTGCGGCGGAACGAGGGATTCAGCGCGGGTTCAATCTTCCTCCCGGCGGTGAATGAATATCCTGGCCTCGACGTGTACCCTGGCCACGGCGGTGATTAAGTCGAGAACTTGACCGCCATATTGCCTAACGATGTTCCCGCCAATAGAAGATGGCGACAATTACCGCAGCGAGCAAGCATTCAGAGAGCAGGAGCGGAATCAGATCGCTATGCTCCCACAGTCAGGTGGAAGCCCATTGAGATGCCACCGAGATCCACGACGAATCCTTCGGGGGGGTGATGATGTAAACATCGCCGGAAGGCATGGCTTTCTCCTTGAACGAGACGCGTTGCGTTGAATGGAAGACCTTGCCCATGTGATTCGTGGGAAGGCGAGACAAAACGCTTGCTAACAAGTGGCGACAACGACGCCCGCTGTGCGCTGCTTGTCGAGAATGACGGAGAGGATCAGCGCGGTAACGACACCGGCAATGACGCGTGCAAGGATGTAGCCAAGGAATTCAAGCATGGCTCTCCCCTCCTCTGGGAGATCCGTTCAAATGTTTGGGATTCGTCGCAGAATCGCGGCACAGAATACACCACAGGTAGAACCACGGCTCATGAGTCGAGCGTTCCTGGCTCGGCAAGATCTTCAACAGCGAGAAGTGCTGGAGACCACTGCCATACCCTGGAGAGACCAGGGTTCTTCGTCCTGCCTGACACAAGAAACCTCACACGCGCACGCAAAGCTCGCTACGCGGGCCACACGCAAAGCCGAATGAGGAACATGAAATCGATAGTGTACTGCCCCTTGGCGGAGTTGCACTTCCTGCAAAGAGGCTGAAGATTGTCAATGCCATCAGAGCCGCCCTTGCTGATAGGCACGATGTGCTCTTTACAGACAGGATTTCTCCAGCTATGTTTAGCGCCACAGCACAAGCACTTGTGGTCGCACTGTTCGAGCAACGCCTGCCATTGCTCTTTTGTGTGTTGCCCCTTCTGTCGGGCAGACCGCAGTTGATCCGCACGAGTTGGACTAAGTGCTTGATTGTCTGCTTGGTTGTGTAGTTTCCTACGAGGCATTCTTCTCCAGGCGTCCTACGCTCCAAGGCTCTGGTCCGCAGCGTGGACAAATGACAGTGACCGTAGTTCTGTCGTGCCCATGTAACCAGTTGATGAGCGACTACCAAACGCTTGTCGAAAGCCTCGCTCACATGCCTGTATCCGAAGCTGAAAGCTTCGGGACATAGCGGCTATTCGCAGCCTTTTTGCTGGCGGCAAGTTGTAAGCGTCAGTTGCATTGTCCTCTCGGCTATTCATGGCCTCGGGGTTGTAAGCCTCGATCAGACAAGAAGTCCCGCTTGGACACACTGACTCAGCCGATTCCCAGGCGAACCCGGTCATCAGGATGGGCATGACCCATCAAGGGCAGCATGAACTCTGCCCTTTCGGCCTTGTTGCACGGGGCCGAACCGGCTGTGTTGTGAAGGAGTGAAATGCTAGAGACCTGAGTCCTCATCAAACTCAAAGCCGCAGGCAGCCAGGGCAGCAACGTGCTGCGACTTGAAGTTCGATTTCAGCTCAGGGACGGCATCCGCGACACGGATGACGCCCTTGTCGGACATCATGTAGGAACCATCAGGGATGATTGGGTTGGGCCGCTGCGATAACTCGCGGCCGTTGCTCAGGTGGAAGATGTGGCCGCCTTCCGCCTTAACCAGCATCTTGTCGCCGCTGGCAAGCTTCTTGCGGGCATAGCCGTTCAGGTCGATGAATTCAACTTGGCCAGTCAATCCCATCTCCTCCTCGGCATCGAGAATGTCGTGGAGTATTTCGTTGATGAGAATGCCATCGCTGACCGACATGGTGAAGCCATCGTCGTCGAGACGTGGTTCCCTATCATCGGTATAGCGAGTGTTCGCGAGGTGAATCCCGATCTTTCGCCGGGTTTCCACGGACCACGGACTTCCACTCACGCTGAAGACCGTTCCTGAAACCGAGAACTGATTTGTGTAGAGGTCGATCAGACCAGGCTGGTGGATCTCCTCCAGCTTGATTCTGCCATCCGGCAACTCCACTTCCATCAATGAGGAGTAGCCGTAAGCAGCACGCTGAAAGGTTTCCGGTTGGATTGTTCCACCGAATTGTCTCCTCGCGCTGTCGAACTGCTCGCGCCACCAGTAGGTCAGCTCGGCGATGATGCGCAGAATCGCATCATCGACTGGATACCGATCGAGCAGCGCCGTTGCCAGCGGACGCTTGATGAGGTGCTCCAGTTGCCGATTGTCTTCGATCAGTTGATCGCGCCGCAGCCGGAGAGTGGCCAATGCGCGACATAGTTTGGTTTCTACCAGGACGTAGTCGCCGGCTTCCTGGCGATCCCTCGGGATTCTGGAGGCAAAGCACAGTGGGAAAATTGGAGTCTTGAGAGCCTCCATCGCATTGGCGACAAGATCGAGATACGTCGCCTTGTCGCCTTTCTTCATCTGCAGCCAGTCGATCATACGATCGGAATTGGATGCCGCCTTGGCGGTAACAAAATCCGCCTTGATATCGGTGAAGGCCGTAGCTACCTTCACAAATCCAGCCTCGGTGCGCTCGTACTCGCCAACTGCAGCAAGCACATTGTCACCGAGATAGCCGCCAAGAGTCTCCCAACTGGGTGGATTGAAATTCGTCGGCAACACATACCGCTTGGCCTCCAGGCAAGCGCGAATCGCAGGTTTGTGCTCGCCCGACAACAGCGTGTCGATCCAGATGAGGTTGATGATGCGGCCCAGGCTTTCGGAGCCGTGCTCAAACTCCTTCAACTGCTCGAAGAAGACGCATGGCGTCCACTTGTCGCCTATACCCTTCCAGCGAGCCTCATTGAGTTTGGTCTGCCCAGACTTGGCCTTGACCATCTGATCTTTGATTCGCGGCTGAACAGGGTACTGCATCTGACGAAACTTCTCCAGATACTCTGCGCCCCAGAAAACGAACAACATGTCGTCCATGTCTCCGCCGTTTAATTTGCCGAGAATGCTGCCAGCATCAGCGCCGAAGAACACACGCCCCTGTCCCTTGAAGTGCATCAGTTCAGGGAGATGGATGTTGCACACTTCGACGATTTCGCTGGAGTTGGTGTTGGGAGAACGCCCCACGCCAATCGGTCCTTCGGGCGCATCGGGAGCGCATACGCTTGGCAGGCCTTCCCGTATGCCGCTGATGGTGTCCTTTGACAAGTCAGGCAGGCCATTAGGGCCGTCTACCAGCGGATTGGGAAATGCGTATCCTCTGAAGCCATTGGGCAGCAGGATGCGCCCGCGCGCAATATCTACGGACTCCTCCGTTGCATGGTTGAACATACGCCGCATCAATGCCGGCATGGTTTTGCTCTGATGATCCAAGTGAATGGCTCGGATTAACGGCCAGACCGGTTTATCCGTATCGGCAGCCGAATCGACCGCCTTCACTGTTGCAGCAAAGTCGGCAATGATCGCGTCCTCGTCATCGCCAGAGTAAAGCTCGGCTAGCTCGTCCATACGATTCAACCCGGCCTTAACGGCCAGATGCTCCTCGTACAGACCGCTGTTGGTCATGGTTTGCAAATCCATTCGGAACGGATGCAATCCTGTATGCGAAAGCACGCCGAAGTAGACGCTGTGATCCTTGCCGGTGAAGACGACTTCTTTCTTCGAGTCGAAGACGACGAGGTCGTACATCCAGACTTGGGAATTGTCGTGAGCGATGCCTTTGCCTTGTCCCCATGGCCCACCGAAGGTGGCCGTAGTCCCGTCGAAGCCGGGGATGCGGCAGACGCATGAGCCCTCTTTGAGTGCGCGCTGGCGCTCATCGAGCACACTCATATCGAAGTCCAAAACGCTTAAGAGGCACCCGTCTTCCATCTGCACCGCGTACTGCTTTCCCAGCGGAGACTTGGCCCGGTCAATGACCCGGCCTTTCAGCATCAGGGAATGTGCAGAGAAGAATCGGCGCACACGCTTGGCCGCCTTTGGGTCGCTGGAGATATGGATCCCCAGATCGTCCGGGCCGTGGATGCTGCTCCTAGCGTCAACGAAGAGCATGAATCCGGTGTCCGCCGCGTGTCCATAGACGCAGCGAAAGCGCTTGCCATTGTCGGTCCAACCGCGAGAGAGATGCTCGACCGTTCTGCGCGTCTCTTCGCGTGCAGCCTTGCTTCCACCCTCAAAAGTAACGATGCCGTACTCAACACCATCGGGCATGCGATCATCGAGGATCTGGCGACTCTCATGCGCCATAAAGTCACGGCGCTGGTTATACGGTCGTGATGTGTCCCGATGAGGCCGGCGAATCACCGGATTCAATTTGCCATTGATGTCCAGGCGTCCATCGAAGACGATATGGAACGCCATGTGACTGGGAACATTCCATCCCGGTAGCTCATCGTTCTGGTTAGTGCTCAGAGCGTCTGCATTGACGCTCAACAGATTTGTCTCAGTAAACATAACTACTCCTTCCCCCCTCCACGGGGGCCGGTTAGGTGCGAATAGACTCTGAGTGATCTGGTTCGCAGGACTACAAAGCATGGGCTTCCTGTCGCCAGTCAGTTCCCATGCCCGGTTTGCGTCGTTGAGTTGTCTTAGATGGAGGCACGAGTTGCGGCCGTCTTCTTGGCGAAGAGGCCGGTGATCCCAGTCCATATGTGCTTGGCGGCCGGGATGGCGCAGATCTGCGCAGTGCCCGCAGCATAAGCAGTCTTGTCGGTTGCAAACTGAGTTGCATCTGCAATCCTGTGAATACCTTTGGAGACACGGTCACCAATGGCATGGATAGCGATGGAGCTGAATGCTCCATTGACCATCAGGTTGAGGACGGCAGTCTGTTCAGCCGTGAGCTGTTTCTTCGTGGTCATTTCATTCTCCTTGAATGGCAGCCAGTTGTAATTAGCCCCCGGTGGGCTCAAACCGAAAGAGCCTTTGACCAAGTGCTACTAACTACTGGGTCTCTTCATCGCCGAAGCATTTTCAGCCTCGCGCGGAGCGCACTTTGCCGCCCAGGGGCGGTGTAGCCACTCACCTGGCACTCATGTGCCTTTCGTGTTGATTGATCTCTCAGGAGGGACTTTCAATTCTCTGGCGTGCAACTGGAAATCCAATTCCAGATTGCTGTCAGAAGCCCTAACTCGATTCAGAACACAAAGAAATAGGCCCCGCGTGAGGGCCTTCGCCAGTTGCCGTGGATGTGTTTGGAAATGCCGTTGGAAGCCTTCTATTTGACAGGGTGCCTCCTTCGACCACGATGTGGCTTGAATTGAACCTTGACTCCTACGAACGATCCTTGTGCGCCAGGCATGCCTGCCGACTCTGGAGTAGGCTCATCCAAGTAACCCTGGCCGCTTTGACGATATGCATCGCGACCATGCGGGACGGGCTATTCAGCTGCCTGGGGTACGCACAAGACTGCCATGCCAAGACGGCAGCCTGGCGGTTCGGTACACCGCAGGACCGACCTTTAAATGGAGGAAACCCTTATGAACATTACACATTAGCGATTCTCAGAGTTTCTCCTATACTAGAAATCAGTGTTGCAGTGAAATATGCACCATTCTCCATGACGAGAACCCCCTCTGGGCCTTTGGACAATTCAGGCTGAATGAGATCCTGAAAGTGATCCAGGGCCGCCGACATGGCAACGGAAGCTAGACAGCGGCGGAGCCAGACACGATTGCCCCTGCGTAGAGGCAGGCCGGCTAAGCAGCAAGGCTGGATGCACCCAGCCATTTGAAGACCAGGGTGACGGTGCAATGCGCCATCCGAGGCAACAAATCCACGGTGAAAGCCGTGGCGTGGAAGCTACAAGCGGGTACAGATCGGTGAGTAAACACCGGGGCCATGGCTCGACCATGGCTGGAACGTCGTCAGCCCTTAGGCAAGGGAAAGAAAAGGCGGCAACCGCGTCAGGAAACCACGTTAAGCCTATCAAGGCGTTAAACAAGGTGAATACGGCTGCCGACAGCGGCAGCTCGCTCTTGGGGTAAATCCCCAGAGACTTGGGCCGGAGAGGATAAACCTCGATGGCAGAATCACCGACGCCCCATGATATGGGCAAGCTCCTGGCTAACCTCTGTCCTTCAGGCGGCGGCGAGACGGCGTACGTGATGACGGGATAAGGGAACTATATGCTTATGCCGTAGGTGCATTTAAGTACTGTAGCTACCTTATCCTTTTGCTCTGGCTCCTCAGCCAGTGATCTGGTTGGCAGATGATTGAGTACACTCGCAATGAGTAACGCTCAAACAGTAGCATTGAGTATCTCAAACATGCTGAACCGCGGTGACTCGGTCTTCGACCGATCACCTGCGGGCTGACAATCATAGCCAAGCATCCAGCTCCGCTCATTCGTAGGCCTGATCTTGGGAGGAACTGAAGGCGATGACCTGCCAGGCCAAACGATAATGAACAACCTCGAACCTGAACCACATGGTCGAGCTCCGTCGAGCCGACCACAGGCTGGGCAAGAATCTCTGCCATATCCCATTCAAGTGCTTTGGCCGTCACCGTAGCAGGAGGAGAATGTAGGCATGAAGCAAGTCACTCTCATCACCGACGGAGCTTGCATTGGCAATCCTGGCCCTGGTGGTTGGGCTTACATTCTGCGCTACAGACAAGACGCAATGGAGCGCGCTGGTGGCGCTCCGGACGCGACAAACAACAGGATGGAGCTTCGGGCTGCCATCGAGGGCCTCAAGGCCCTCCTGGAGCCCTGTGAGGTGCTGCTGTTCACTGATAGCCGATACCTTCTGGAAGGCATCACATCTTGGCGTCACAAGTGGCGTGTGAACGGATGGACCCGGCCGCGAAAGACAAAAACCTATTCGCTTGCCAACTCTGATCTGTGGGAAGAACTTGACCAGCTCGCCGAAAAGCACATCGTAAGAGGACAGTGGATCAAGGGGCACTCTGGGCACCTTGACAACGAGCGCTGCGACGAACTCGCAGCAGCTCAAGCCAGCCTCCATGTTCACGTGCCCTCATGGTCCAGCCTGATCGAAAAGGCTGCATAGAAGGCCGGAGTACATGGCACTCGGACGGTTGGCAAATCGAATCATCGTTTCCTTTCTTTAGGCCGACGGCCTGAACCACATGGCCCCGGCGGATGGGCTCCAACCATGCAAATGGTGAGCCGTGCCCTTTGAGAGCGCCGAACGATGACAAGGATCGAACCATGAGCAAACAAATCGAGTACGGCGGAACTACGCTGAGAAAACTTCTTGATGCGGCGCTGGCGAGTGATTGCGAATTCGAGACCAGACCCACCCAGCCGCCACCAAAGCTGAATATCGTAAGCCAGATGATGGCTTTGCTGCGTGACTCGAAAGCGCCGTACTGGTCCCACCTGTAACAACGGAGGCCTTCGTCGGGAGTGGCCTCCTGTCTCTCCAATAGGCGGCATTAATTAGTCGCTGCGGGAGTACACGAAGCAAAGGGATTCCACGTCGCGAGTGCCCAGGATATCTTGGTGTCAATCAAGCCGCATCCTCTCGTCTCTTGCGCCCGTCGAGAGTCAATCCTGACGCGCGTGGCGTGATCGTCACCGTGACCAACCCAGTGAATCCCCACACGTCGAACATCTCTTCCTCAAGAGCTGCAAGCAGTACGGACAGCTTTCGATCAGCCTCAATGTTGGTGAGCGCCGTCCTGATCTTCATTCGAACCACGAAATGTTGTTTCTCCTCACGGGTCAACGGGACGAATCGTTCATCCTGAATGTGTTCTCGTTGAGCTGGTGGCATCACCAAGACATTCGAAACAATCCGGTTGGCTTCGTCCGCGTCAATCTCTTCTTGCCGGTGGCCGTCAATGCCGATTGCTGATTCAATAGCCGCGATTGCTGGGCGGTACTTGCGCTGAGACAGGTCTATACCCTTCGCGTGAGCCGCCTGGATCACGGCGTCTGGTAGGCTTGCGGCACGCTCGTAGTCGGCGATGATGTTTCTGACGGTTCGTTCGTCGCAGCCCATAGCTACGGCAATCGATTCTGCCGCGGCCATCCAGCCGCGGCTGGCCATGAAAAGCGCACGATACGCGCACAGCGCCTTGCCAAGGTTGAATCGAGTGAGACGAAACTGTTCGATGGCTCGCACGACAGCAAGGCGCGCCTCTGCAATGGCCTCATTGCCCAACGGTCCGGCTTCGATGTGCTTGGCTTCAATCCCCTTGAGCGTCTCGGTCAAATTGGAAAATCCTTCCAATTGTGGCGGGTTCTTGCTGAGCTCCTTGCCATGATCTTCCGGCTCGTCGGTACGGACATTTGGAGTCTTCGGCTGTGGGGGGAGTTCCGGCCCGATTTCCCAGAAGTTCGCAAAGCCGGATTGGTTCACGCCATCGTCAGTCACGACCGGTTCCGCGCCTTTGCCATTTGGGAACTGCTCGATAAAAGACACTCGTTCTTGCTGATGTGAGTCGTCGGGATCGAATTCCCACCACGGAACCTCCGTCACTGGGCGATCCACTTCTGCTACCTGCTCATTGAGTGCTTCGAGTGTTTCTGGTTCAACTCGGGTAATGTTCATCTTTGCGCCGTCTCACTATGGGCTGACAGCCCGCCTTCCTGAGAACAGCTTCGGTCTTCCAGGCTTGCCAACAAATAAGGCGAAAGACCTAATAGGTTCACGGTATATATAACGCGATTCGCCGATGTAAGATGTGTTCAATCAGCTCAGCGAGAGAGCGGGCTAGAGAAAACCACGTAAGAGCCCGGAGACGGGCCGCCAAGTCGCCAGACGGGCGCATGGAACGCCGGACGGTTCAGAAGAACCCTATGAGTCTGCAAGTGGGCAGGACATGGCCGGAAGGGGCAATAGCGTTCGACCCGCGCCCCAAGCGGCAACTGCCAAATCTAGGCGACCGCAAGAGCAATTTACGTGAAATGTCGCGTCATCTCAACCCTTCCATCGGAAAAGGGTCTCACCTGTTGTGAGTCGGAAATCCTCTCTTTGCTTAGCCATGGAAAAGATATTCCCTCCATTGTCATCATTCTCAACAGCACCCGGAGGAGCACCCGGAAGACCGTTGAAGTTCACGTTTCCAATGTCAGACGGAAACTTGATCTTCACAACATGGGCGTGATCCTCCTTGCGGCCATTGAACTTGGCTTGGCACCGAGTCCTTGTGCCGATTGCCGTCTCCAGGAGGCCGCATGAGCGTTCTGCGAGAGAAGATTGGTTTGGCCGTGGCAACAATTGGCCCTCAGGATACGATCCGGGCACTGCGGACAGAACTGGTGACCGTTCAGGCCCAGCTTGCGGGTTTCAGGAACACGGAGAAGGAACTCCGCGAACTGATCGGAGAGGTGAAGAATCTCGCCGAAGGCGGGGTGCTCTGATGCGTTCAACACCTTCTTTGAGTCTGGTTAAAAGCCGTCAGAGTGCGCCTGCCACTGAGAATGCAGACGGACCGCTGGATATTCTTGCCGTGCTCCGTGCACGAATGACAGCGTGGCGTATCCCGGAGCTGACCAAGTTGCTCTCTCTGGGGCGGCGGACGCTCTACGATGTCGTTGACGCCGGGGATCTCCCGGCGATCAAGGTCAATACGGGTATCCGGATCAGTCCTTCGGATGCATTGGCGTGGGTTGAAGCTAGGACAACGGGCATTCGGCGCCTGACCGCCTAGCGCGGACGCTGATAACGAACAAGGGCCGGGAATTCGTGTCCCCGGCCCTTGTTGATTTGAATCCCTGTTTCACATCCAAACTACCGTTTCGATCTGCGCCTTGATGGCGGCATCGGCAGCAGGAGACAGGTAGCGCATCACCGAATCCAGGTCCGAGTGGCCGCTGAATTTCATCACAGTCCTCAAGTCCATGCCGCTCCTGAGCAGCTTGGTAATGCACGTCGCGCGGAATTTATGCAGAAACCAGCGCTCGCATTCTTTGTGCTCTTTGCATCCAGAGCATTGGCCGCAGTTCAATCCGGCAGCCTTCACCAGGCGCTTTAGAGTGCGCAGCAGTTTTGTATTAGGGTGATCCGTACGTGTGCCGGTCACGAGCCGTCCGTTTGGGTTTTGCTCTCGGTACGTCTTGAGTCGCTTCAGCAGGTCGGCTGGGATCGGGATATCGCGCTCCTCTTTGTCTTTGATCTTGAAGTCGTATTCGGGTTTCGATCTGACCTTGAGAGTTCCGCTTGCAAAATCGATGTTGTTCCATGTCAGGTAGACCGCCTCCTGATCGCGCAATCCTGTCTTCAACATCAACTCGAAGATTAGGTAAAGATGTTCATCCTTGATCGAGTAAAGAAAGGTCTTCAACTCCTCATCGGAGTAGATTTCTGGCACCGTCTTCTCGAACTTAGGCCGGCTTGGCGCGAGTTCCTTGACGTCGAGTTTGCAGAATCTCAGAAACGCAACCACGCTTGCATGACGATTGTGTATGGTGCGCTGGGAGCAGCCTCGCTTACGAAGTGCGCGCTGGTAGCGCAGAACATCCTCCGACGTAATCTCGTCGGCATAGACCTTGCCGACTGTTTTCAGGAACTCGTCGGCTGCCGTGCGGTAGACGGCGGCAGCTACATTCGAGCCGCGATCCTCCGCAGCTTGAATGAAGTGGTTGAGTTCGCGCGCCAGACTCAACCTTCCAGGCATTTCCTCGATCTTGACGCCGGCCTCTTTGGCAGAAGCCTTTGCTTCCAACAGGTGCTCAGTCTTCGTTCGGGCAGTCAGAGCAGCGGCGGCATTTTCACCGGCGTCCTTGTACACCATGCGAGTGCCTTCGTAGGTCCGAAGTTGGTAGCGCCCTTCTTTGAATTCGCGCTCCTGACCATCAACGATCACGAAGTTCGGCTTGATCCTGCCATTCTTTCCTACCGCGGCTGGGTAGCGCCGCCAGCCCTTCGCTGTTTTGCAAAGGCGCACCAGGATGACTTTCTTGTTGGCCATACTCTTTCCAGCCCCTCACAGTGAAGAATACCGCAGTTTACCTTACAAAGACATTACAAAGCTTATCACTGTGAAAGTAACCATTTTGTTATGTGCATATTACGTTATCTGCAATTAGAATCCCCCTCTCCCGCCAGAATTTAGAATCAACAAGATAAAGAAGATTTTTACTATCCTCTGCAATCGCCAACTTCTCAGTTTTTTGTACTGGAGAAGATTCTGTGGCGAACAAGACGGCGACACT
>Ga0302199_1000421_pt1 | contig 22175 bp, 20 predicted proteins | sample II_Bog_N2_3_FD_194588 | JGI IMG/M metagenome (GOLD analysis project Ga0302199, IMG submission 194588) | Peat permafrost microbial communities from Stordalen Mire near Abisko, Sweden - II_Bog_N2_3 | ecosystem: Environmental > Terrestrial > Soil > Wetlands > Peat | place: Sweden: Abisko, Stordalen... | reverse complement strand
CGATGTCGACGCGGAGGACGGAGTCGGCGGCGACTTCGACATAGTTGGCGTTGGCGGATGCCATGGCCACGGTGGGAAAGAGGTAGAGACGGACGCGGTCGCCAGCGGGGTCTGGCCGGAGTTCCTGGCGAGCGCAGTCGAACTCGGAGCCGTTGCGCAGGGTGATGTGCTCGGCGGCGAAGACGAGCGGACACGCAGTGGCGGCGAGGGCCAGCAGGGCGAGTCCGGTGCGGAGTGGAGCGGGAGGCAGCATCGCGGGGTCAGGTTCCATCCTACGACGACGGAGCGCGGGTGGGTAGGGAACTTATTGGTTAGACGAAGAGTGCAAGGGATTGTGGCGGTGGGTAGGCATTCGGGGCAGGTCTTTGACATCGGTTCCGGTGGCCCACTAGTATGCTCGCCACCATACGGCAAGCCCCCTGGATGGCTGCAAGTGTCTGGGCGATAGGCGTTTGCGATCTTGCTGTCGAAGTGAGCCCTACAAGCTGTCCGGAGGGTGAGACAGATGCCCGGTGGAGTGAAAGTGCGAGGGGCTATGGGAATCGGCAATCGTGTTCTGTTGGGCGTGGCGCTGGGAGGATCTCTCCTGGGAGCGGCGGTGCAAGTCCGCGCGCAGGCTCCGATGTCCACGCAGCAGCGCGAGGAGCACCTCGCCAGGCTGGCGCAGATTGCAGGCATTGCGGGCGATTTGTATTATCCGCGCGACACGCCGCCGGGGAAGAAGCTGCCGACGGTGATCTGGCTCCATGGATACAGCTACCCGCTGGGGTATATGTGGGTGTATCACTCCGACCTGCACCCGATCCTGGCGCTGGTGCATGCGGGATATGCGGTGCTGGCGTATGACCAAAGCGGGTTCGGCAGCAGGCTGTCGGAGACGGGAGCGTTCTACGACCGCTATCCGAAGTGGTCACACATGGGGCGGCTGGTGGAGGATGCGCACTCTGCCGTAGATGCGCTGAGCGGCAATGCGCTGGTGGACCCTGCACGGATCTATCTGTATGGGTATTCGCTGGGAGGGACAGTGGCACTGTACGAGGCGGCACTGGATGCGCGCGTGAAGGGCGTGGTGTCGGTTGCGGGCTTTACGCCGATGCGGACGGACACGGCAGACCGCGGCGATGGAGGCGTGGCGCGGTACAGCAACGAGCGCGACCTGATTCCGGCGCTGGGCTTCTTTGTCGGACACGAGGCGCAGATTCCGTATGACTATCAGGATCTGCTGGGCATGATTGCACCGCGGCCGTTGCTGGTGGTGCAGCCGCAACTGGACCGCGATGCGACGCCCAGGGATGTGGAGGCCACGGTAAAGCGGACGCAGGGCGTTTATTCGCTCTACGGCGCGGCGGACAAGCTGTCGTTGACGGAGCCGTGGGACTACAACCGGCTGCCGAAGTCCATGCTGGACGAGACGGTGAAGTGGATGGGAGCGAACCTGCCGTGAGCAAACCAGAGCTGGAGGTGACGCGGCGGGAGTTTGTGGAGGTGGTGGCACTGCTGACGGCCGGCGCCGTGGTGAGTGCGCCAGGGCTGGCGCAAAGCATGGGCGGTGCGAAAGAGCCGGCCGGGCAGGAGATTGCGATGGGGTCAGTGTTCCCGTACGGCGCGGTGTACTTTCGCAAGTCGAACCCGCCGGCGGAGGATTGGGCGCGCGACCATGCCACGGCGGCGCAGGTAGGAATGAACACCTTCCGCCACTGGTTCTTGTGGAGCGCGATTGAGGTTGCGCCGGGGAGGTACGACTGGGCGGACTACGACCGCATGATGGACCTGGCGCACGCGAATGGACTGAAGGTAGTGATTGCAGAGTTTACGACGTGCGCGCCGGAGTGGGCGTTTCGCCGGTATGCGGCGGCGAAGTACACCGCGAGCGATGGGTCGACCGCGGGCAGTACGATTGGGGCGAGCACGGCGGTGGGAGGGTTTCCCGGGCTGTGCCTGGACAATCTGGAGGCGCAGGCCGCCGCGGAACGATTTCTGACGGCGCTGGTGCTGCGCTACCGGAGCCACCCGGCGCTGCTGGGCTATGACATCTGGAACGAGAACAGCTATGACGGCGGCGGCCCGAAGAAAATGAACTGCTACTGCGAGGCCACCAAGCGCAAGCTGCGCGAGTGGCTGCGGGCGAAGTATGGGTCGCTGGAAACACTGGGCAAGACGTGGGGACGGTACAGCTACGAGACGTGGGAGGACGTGGAGCCACCGGGGGAGCTGGGTCCGTTTGCCGAGAGCCTGGACTGGCTGGAGTTCCGGATCGACGATGCGTTTCGGCTGCTGAAGTGGAGGGTAGACCTGTTTCGCAGGTTGGACCCGCGCCACTTGATCTGCGCGCATGGCGTAGCGGGGACGCTGGAGTCGTTGCCGTCGTCTGCGCACAACGAGTGGCGGTCCGCGGAGTTGATGGATGTGTGGGGGCTGACGTGGGTGGCATCGCGGCATGGGAATGCACCGTGGCTACAGTTTCAGGCAATGGACCTGGCGCGCAGCGGAGCGAAGGGCAAGCCGTTCTGGCACGCGGAGGCGGAAGCCGGACCGCTGTGGATGCAGCCGCAGGTGATTGGGCGGCCACGGGAGGATGGCCGGCAACCGGATGCGCAGGATGTGCGCATCTGGAACCTGATCTCGTGCGCTGCAGGGGCGCGGGGAATTCTGTATCCGCGCTGGAGGCCGCTGTTGGATGGGCCGCTGTTTGGGGCGTTTGGGCCGTTTGCGATGAATGGCTCGATGACACCGCGCGCGGAGATGGCCGGCAAGGTGGCGAAGTGGGCGAATGCGCATGCGGAGGTCTGGAAGTCGCGTCCGGTGCAGGGCGATGTGGGGCTGGTGTTCGTGCCGGAGTCGGAGCTGTTCAATTATGCGCAGCAGGGCGGCACGGAGTTTTATGCGCAGTCGATTCGCGGGGCGTATCAGGCGTTCTTCGACGCGAACATCCAGGCGGATTTTGTGGCGTTGCAGGATATCGATGCGTACAAGCTGGTGTATCTGGCGTATCCGGTGATGCTGAAGCGCGCGACGGCGGAACGGCTGAAGGACTATGTGCGGCGCGGCGGGACGCTGATCTGCGAGGGACTGCCGGGATACTTTGGCGACCATGGGCGGGCGGGGACGGTACAGCCGGGCGTTGGAATGGGGCTGGATGAGTTGTTCGGCGCGCGGGAGAAGGTTGTGGAGTTCGACCCGGACCTGTCCGAGCAGATGACGTTTGAGGTGAACGGCAGCACCGTCTATGGTCGATACTTCCGGCAGGATTACGAGTTGCATGGGGGGATGGCGGCGGGGCAGTATTCGAACGGCAATATGGCGGCCGTTGCGAATGACTATGGGCAAGGAAGAACGCTGCTGATGGGCTCCTTTCCCGGGGCCGGATACACCCTGCACCATGGCGCGGCGACGAAGGAGTTGTTCGCCGGATTTCTGAAGTTGGCCGGGCTGGCTCCGCAGGTGAGGATCGACGAGGCGACGGTGCAGGCACGGCTGCACCGCGAGCCGGGCGGCGGCGGCGGGGTGCTGTGGGTGACGAACCCGACACGTACAGAGAAGAAGGTGACGGTGACACTGGCGGCAGGGGACTTCCAGACCGCGGAGGACGTGTGGGGCGGGGTTGCGATTGGGGTCCAGGGGCGGGAGTTGACGATGACTGTGGCGGCACGGGATGCGGTAGTTGCGAGGCTGGTCTAGGATCGGCGCGGGGCGGTAATGTTGTTCTGCGGTGGCTTGCATGTAGTCGCGATCGCCTATACTTATCAGACGCATAGGCCCCTGCACGAGAGGAACCGGTTCGATGGAATTCAGTGAAACCCTCATCGCCCAGCAGCAGGTAGCTCGACTGCAGGCGTTGCTGGAGGCAAGCCGCCAGATTCACTCGACCATCCGTCTGGACGAGGTGCTGGATATCGCGTTGAAGATTCTGGTGCGCGAGCTGGAGTTGACCGGCGCGTTCTTCTCCACATTTGAGAATACGTATGGCGATGTCCCGGCGCACCTGCGGGAGCTGCTGCGCGACGACTCGATTGCGAATGGCTCCGACCCGTGCGGCGAGTCCTGGTTGCGGTTTCCCCTGTGCGACAAGAATGGCAAGCAGTTCACGGATATGGTGGTGGTGTTTCCGTCGAGCCGCGAACTGGACCTGGATGAGACGGATTTTCTGGAGTCGCTGGCGGTGCAGGCGGCGGTTGCGATTGAGAATGCCCGGTTCCACGAGCGCACGGTGCAGTGGCAGCGCGTGGAGGCAGACCTGGCGGCGGCGCGACTGGTGCAGATGAGCCTGGTCCCGCAGGAGATGCCGGAGATTCCCGGCTACGTGCTGGCGGCGCGCTCGCAAACCTGCTACGAGGTGGGCGGAGACTACCTGGACCTGGTGAGCCTGCCGAACGGCGAGACGATTATCGTGGTGGGAGATGTCGCGGGCAAGGGACTGGCTTCCGCGCTGGTGGGCATGTCGTTCCGGTCGGCCTTCCGGGCAATGGTGAATGCGAAGCTGCCGGTACTGGAGATTGCGACACGCATGAACCTGCTGCACTACAGCGAGGGCTCTGAGGCGCGCCACCGCTATGTGACCACGATGCTGATCCGGCTGGACGCGGCGAACAACCGGATGGAGGTGGTCAACGCGGGCCACAACCCGGCGTTCCTGATCGACGGCCAAGGCAACTTCACCAAGATTGCTGCGTCCGGCACGCCGATTGGCCTGTTGCCTTTCTCGAACTATCAGGCGGTGGAGTATGAACTGGATCCCGCAGCGCGATTGCTGGTCTACACGGACGGCATGACGGAGGTCTTCCGCGGCGAGGAAGAGTTTGGCGAAACCGGGCTGGTGGAGTTCTTTGTAACGTCGAAGGATCCAACGCCGCAGTCAACGTTGCAGTCGTTGTTTCATACACTGGAAGTTTTTTCTCACGGATATGAGCAGTCCGACGATATGACTGCTCTGGTCTTGTTCCGAAACCCACTTGCGGAGACCGCTGGCAATGGAACCAATGCATAGCAGCATCGAGCTGAGTCTCCCATCGCGGCTTGGCTTTGAGAAGATTGCGATGAACACGGCTGCCAGCGTGGGCAGGATCATGGGGTTTCCCGACGACCGCATAGAAGACCTGAAGACGGCCATCGCGGAGGCGTGCATCAACGCGATTGAGCATGGCAATAAACTGGATGAGAGGCTGTGCGTAAGCGTGACCCTGGCGATGACCTCCGACTCGTTGGAGGTGAGGGTTCTGGATACTGGAACCGGTCCCAAGTTTCCTGTGGAAGTGCCCGACATCGACAAGAAGATGCACGAGGAACAGAGAACGCGAGGAATGGGGATGTTTTTGATTCAGGCGCTGGTGGACGAGGCAGAGTGGGTGAGCACGCCATCATCCGGGAGCTATGCGCGCCTGGTCATCCGACTTCCGAAGGCACAGGAATTGCAGGTAAAGTAGAAGGAGCACAATGGCGGACAAGGGAACGCAAGTCAAGATGGAAGAGATTGCCGGGGGCGCGGGCCAGCCGATCACGGTCCTGCGCTTCGTCGGCGACATCACCAGCACATCGCAGGCGGCGGTGCTGGGGACTTACCAGGGCTTGCCCGACACGGCGAAGCAGATCCTGATCGACTTCTCCAAGGTGGAGTACCTGAACTCGAGCGGCATCGCGCTGGTGATTCAGATGATGATTGCGGCAAGTAAGAAGGGGCAGACAATCCAGAGTTTCGGGCTGACGCCACACTTTATGAAGGTCTTTACGATGGTGGGCATCACGCGGTATACGAAACTGCACGTGGACGAGGCGAGCGCTGTCGCGGCGTTTCCGGGGTAGGAGTTCCTTCCGGGATTCTACTGAGCGGTCAGTTCCGATTCCGGCTCAGGGAGTGCGACCGACTCCAGCGTGCGGTGGATGGACAGGACCAGGATGTCGTCTTCCTGGCCGAAGGTCTGGGCTTCGGTTGCCAGCTCAGCTGCGGAGATCTGCCGGCTCATCAACTCGTGCACGCGCTCGAATCCGAGCAACGCCCCACTCGCGTTCTGGGCTTCTGCGATTCCATCGGACATCAACACCAGCGTGTCGCCAGACTGCATCTGGAAGGTCATCACCGGGAAGTCCATTCCTGGAATGACACCGAGCGGCAGCGCCCCCTCCATCTCCATCTCTTTCCCATTGAGATAGGGCGCCAGGTGGCCGGCGTTGGCCAGCGTGACCAGACCTTCGGGGTCGATGCTGAGCATCAGGCCGGTTGCGGTGACTTGTTTGCGCTCGCACATCTGGTTGTTCACGCCTTCCAGGATGAGCTCCGGTTTGACGCCGTGCTGCACCTCGGTGCGAATGGCTCCGACGATGAGCGCGACCAGCATGCCGGCCTGGACGCCCTTGCCGGTGACATCTCCCAGCACGATGGAGACGCTGCCCTCGGAGGTGCCGGGGATAACCTGGAAGAAGTCGCCGCCGACCTCGCGCGCGGGGCGGTACTCGCTTTGGATGGTCAGGCCCTTGATGGCGGGGAGCTTGTCCGGAATCAGGACTTGCTGGACGTTGCGGGCCTGTTCGATTTCGAGCTTCCACTGTTCTTTCTTGCGCTCCGAGTGCAGGAACCGCCGGGAGAGCATGACGGTTACAAGCAGCAAAGCCAACATGGTGGAGACCTGGCCCAACGTGATGCTGAAGCCCAGGGCGCTGAACCGGATATGGACGCCGATCTGGCGCAGCTCGCGTTGATAGTTTGCGATCACGGCCAGCAGGATAGCCGGCAATGCCATCCAGCCCTCCGCCTTTTCCTTTCGGATCCCCAGGTAGGTGACGACGATGAGGACAGCGGCCAGGGCGAGCTTAATCACCAGGAGCGCAGTTTGAATACTAGGGCCGGCCGGCACGGGGATGACCTGCCCAAAGAACGGAGGGCGCAGCATCGCGGTGCCAGCGACCAGCAGGAAGACCATTCCCCAGACCACCTGATGCAGGCGCGCCATGCGGTTGAGGCGGAACCAATAACCCCAGAAGATGACCCACATGCCGATGTGGACCGGAACCAGGATGACCTGGACCAGGAGGATGGCCGGCGTCTGCCCAATCAGGGTGGTGTAGTTGATGAGCAGTGTGATGGCGTTGTCCAGCAAGGTCGCCAGCGAGACGAGTGCCAGCCACTCATACGCTTTCTCCGTGCGGTCCAGCCAGAACAGGCTGCCGGCGACGACCAGGGCCAGCAGGAGAACCAGGCACTCCAGGAAGCCGCTGCCCACGACGTGCGTGGTGTCGTCCCAGTCCAACTGCACCTGGCTCGCGATGATGGAGGCACTGCCCAGCACGGGCGGCGTGTGCATACCGCCTGCCTTGGGGCTGTTGTACAGCGTCGCGCTGTCCATCCACATGCGGATGGCGATGGTAATGACGCCGCTGCGGACCTTGGTGGGCAAGCGGAAGCCGCGCGGCTGGGCAGGGTAAGCCGTGACGCGGTCCTGCTTGAAGTAGCCAAAGTCCCCGATGCGTTCGCCGTTGACGAATAACTGGTAGGCATCGTCCGCGTTGTCCGGCATCTTCAGGGCAAGGCGCGCGCCGGAGCCCTGGACCTCCACCCGCAGGCGGTACCAGGCATAGCCGGAGTACCTGGGAAAGCCTGCCGCCGTCCATCCGGGAATGAATCCGCTGGTTCCCAGGATTGCGTCCGCCGTGCCAGCCGGGGGAGTCAGATCCATGGAGGCCCAGCTTGAGTCGTCGAAATCCGGCTGCGCCCATGCCAGGTCGTCACCGGTGTGAAACTTCCATGGTCCGTAGAGCTCGGCTGCGGAATCTCCCAAGGTGATGTGGCTGACCGCAGGCGAGGACGCAGGAGCGTCCGCAGCCTTCTGGGCCACGGCCGGGGCGCCGGTCGAAGAGACCAGCAAAGCCAGCGCAAGCAACATGCGGGGGACACTAGCCATGGGTGCGAGAGGTTCCTTAAGACCAAAAGACTACACGACTTGAGTGTTCAGCGGACACCCAGGACGAAGGCAATGTGAGGGTACGGGAGCTTTATCGTGACAGAAAGCCGACGGTGAACGCAAGCAAAAGAGGGATTCTATGCACTTTGGCACAGAATCCCTCCGTGGAGCTTGCCGAATTGTGGGTTGCCTTGCGATATGGCGAACGCGGTCAGGAGCGGAACGGATTGCGGAGCAACCGGCGGCGTTCCGAGTAGAGGAACAGGCCGAAGATGCCGGTTCCGGTGGCCAGGAGGATGGCGGAGTTGGGTTCGGGAGTCACGCCCACAACGCCCGCAACAGCACCGCCGGTTCCGAAGTCAGGATTGGGATCCCCAGGCGTCGCGTCTTCCACGATCACAAACGTATCACCAAAGTTGATGCTGCCGTCGAGGAAAGTGAGAGTATCGGTACTGCCGCTGGTCGTACAACTTGTGTCACTGAAGACGGATGGAGTTTTCGTGGTGCCGCTGAGGATGCTGCAAGGTTCTCCGCTCAAGCTGGGGTCGGAGAAGGTCAGGGTAATGCTGTCCCAGGTGGCGCCGTGGTAGTCGTCCAAGTCGCATTTGCCGTCGCGGTCATCGGAGTCTGGAGTGCAAATGACTTGCAGGTCTGTCCCCTCGAAGCACCCGCTGCCGACGAAACCCTGCTTTTGCTCCAACGCGGAGCAGGGGCTGAAATTGACATCGAATATGCTCGAGGTGAGAAGAACATCCACCGTGGGGTCTGGAAACGGATCGAGCACGTTCATCTGGAAGGCGCATGCGAAGTGGGTCAACCCCAGGCAAAGGGCAAGGATAACGAGATAGCGACAGCTCTTCATTCGGCGAACTCCTCTGCGGAAATTCAACTGGATTACTGGAACGGCAAGAATTGAATGGGATGCGCAAATGTGCGCACACACGGCTGGCACACTTGTGCAGTAATAAGCACTTTGGGGGCCGAATGGTTGACTTTGAATTCAGTGACTTGATGGGCGCCGTGCAAGAGAATGTGCAATCCGTTGCGCATTTTCAGCACGATTAATTCCACTTGACGCTGGATCCGGGGAGTGTGCAACAAATTGCAGCGGTCCGGTATCGACTGCGCAACGGAGGTTCTTAGCAGCTTTGCAGGTGGATTTGGACTGAACCCTCAGCCATGCGCTGGCTCGTGCCCCAGGAAATGGCCGCAACGGATGCGGATCGCACGGCCATGGCGGTTGCGAACGATCTCTAGGCGTCTTCGGCAGCGCCGACCGACGGATACATCTTCAGGATCTGATCGACCTTGGTCATCTCGAGCAGGGACAGGATGCGCTCATTGACGCAGGCCAGCAGAAACTTGCGGCCCTCGCCCTGCGCGGCGACAAAGTAGTTGGTCAGCAGGCCAAGTCCGGCCGAGTCCATGTAAGGAACTCCGGACATGTCCAGAATCAGGCAAGCGGGCTTCATCGCCCGGAACTGTCCCTGGAAGGCAAACATATTGCTGAGTGTCAGAGGCCCTTCGAGTGTGAGGATGACCGTGCCATCCTTCGCCCCGTTGGAGGTGGTGTAGGTGAGTGCTTTGTCGCTCATAGCAGGCAGTATAGAAGCCAGGTCCCAGGGAGTCTATTACGAGACGATGAATAGACCGCACGGTTAGCTCGAACTCTCAGCCAGGAATGCTTGGATTGGGTCTGTCCACCCTTTCAGGAGCGTCATTCTGATCCTGCAAAGGGTCGGAATCTCGGTCGTTGATGGCTCACTGAGGCAATTCCGGGGACTGCTCAAACCTGTCCTAGAGGACGGAGTTGGTCAGTGTGTTCCCGATGGTGTTGAGGTCGTTCTTGACGGAGTTGTCCAGGCCCTTGGTCGCAGCGCCAATGGCAAGTCCAACGCAAGCCGCAAGCAGCGCGTAGTCGATCAGGTCCTGTCCGGATTCGTCGTCGATCAGGTTGTAGAGCAACGGCTGCAAGGCTTCCAGATTCATGATCATCCTTGTTCAGTCTTGTACTAGGCCCTCTGGTTGGCGGCCCTCACTCATCTACCCAGCCTAGGGGAGAGGTACCAGATTAGAAATCCCCAAGAAGTTGCACTGGAATCTGTCCCATCCGGGTTAACGCACTTCATTTGCCTTCGCTTCCCCTTCATCCTCGGAGAGAACGGCAGAAGCTTACAGACTGCCCTTCTCGAACAGCCGAAGCGTTGTCTTTGCATTCTCGCGCATGTCGTAGCGCCGATGGAAACACCTGAGAGCTTGAGCTGCCATGGCCTCTCGTTCGGCAGGTGGCAACGCGGTCCATCGAGCCAGCAGGCGCTCGGTTCCCGCGGCCGTGTCTGTCTCCATCAGCCCGGCGCCATCCGCGGCAATCTCTGCCGCGATGTTCACTTTGTCGGAGAGCAGCACGGGTTTGCCGCACGCCAACGCCTCGGCGACTGCGATGCCGAAGTTCTCCTGGTGAGACGGCAGCACAAACGCTTCGGCGGCGCGGAAGGCGCCCCACTTCGCATCGCCGCGCAGCATTCCGGGCCAGTGGATTCGCGCTGCGATATCGGCGTCGGGGACGCTGCGCAGCAGCTCTTCGCGCCAGCCTTGTGCGTCCGGCCCGGCCATCACCAGGTCGAGTTCCGGATTTTGAGCCGCCACCTTCACAAACGCATCGAGCAGCAGATCGCATCCCTTCTTGCGGTCGATCCGGCCCAGGAACAGCAGAAACCGCCTGCCCTGCGCGGCCGGGCATGCCTGAAAGAATGCAGCCCGCTGACTGTCGGCATCGCCCTCCGGCGCGGTGGTTCCAAACGGCACAACCTGCGCCTTCCAGCGGTGCAGCCAGAAGCTACGCGTGGCCAGCTCCGCCTCCACACCGCAGGTAAACAGCACATGATCGGCATGGCGCAACACCCAGTACTCCACCGGCAGCCAGTAGAGCCACTTTTTCAACTGCTTCAGCGGAAACGCATGCTTGAAGTATGGATCCAGCATGCCGTGCGTGAATACCACATAGGGCACGTGGCCACGCATCGTCCTCCAGACGGCATATCCCGGATACTGCCACAGCCCATGCACCACCACTCCGTCGAAGCGCGAGCGGTTCGCCTTGAGCCACGGAATCAGCTTGGTACTGCGGGCGTACTTGGAGGTCGGCGGGCCCAGTGCATGGACGGGAAATGCGATCTGGCGGAGGAAAGACTCGTCCGGGTCGTCCAGGGTGACCACCTCCTGGTCACACCCTTCCGGGCCGTACTCCATCAGGACGCGCACCACCTCCGCTGGGCCGCCGGCCGCCGGATCGAGCGCCGAAATGACGTGCAAAATCCGCATCTAGTGGTCTTTGGTGCCAGTGGTCTTTGGTGCCAGGGCAGGCTACCGGGTTGCGAAGAGGTGCGAGGAGTCGACCCAGTTGGTCTTGAAATCCCTGGCTCGGCGCATCTCTTCAATGTGGATGGGTGCGGTGGGCCGACCCCGCTTTTCGAGCTTCATAAAATGGACTTCGACCAGAATGCTGCGCAGTTCGGGCGCTGACATCATGTCGCCCATCCCCTGCAGCACTTCTTCCTCAAAGCCCTCGACATCCACCTTGATCACGTTCGGTACTCGGCCCAGGCGTTTGCATACGGCATCGCCACGGCAGATCTCCACGGGCACGGAGTTGGCCTCTGCAGCATTAGAGTCCGGCGCGGTGTCGATGTGGTTCTCGACCGATTCCGGCCCCATCAACAGGCGGCCAGTCGTCTCGGTGTCTCCCAGTGCGACGTTCTCCACCTGGAGCCAGGCACAGTCCGGCAGCCGCTCCCGGATTTGCCGGCAGGAGTCGGCAAAGGGCTCAAAGGCGACGACACAGCCATCCTTTCCGACCCACTGGCAGAAAAGTTCGCTGTAGACGCCGACGTTCGCGCCGACATCCCACACGATGTCTCCGGGCCGTACGGCGGAGGTCAGCGCCTGGTGGACGCGCTGCTCATAGGGGCCGGCAGGCCGAAAGCGATTGATGATCCCAATGACCCCGGTCCTGCGTGCGAACGAGCGTAGCTTGATGACCCATGGTTTCACCGACCGGATATCCCCCGTAGGAAGAAAGTCCCACACGCTGCTCAGGAATTGGATGCCACTCCATCGCCTGGCGCTGGGTTTAGACTATCGCATCGGCGACGGCGAGCCAGCGCCAAGTCCAGGCCGCGGCGTGCGGCTCTGGTTTGGCCGACGTTGCGGAAATGGCTGGAGGGTCAGTCCGCGGTGCACAACGCAATGCGCACCGAGGCCAGCTCTTCCGGCGAGAAGCGGCAGCTCTCCACGGCCTGGATGTTGCTGCGGAGATGCTTCGGCTGCATCATCGCGGGGATAACGACGGAGACTCCGGTTCCTGTAAGAATGCTGTTGAGCACAACTTCGGGCAGCAAGAGGTCGTCGTCTGCGGCGAGCTTCAGACGCAGAGAATCGGGAAGAGCGGCGGATGTGCGCATCCGGGCGATGCGCTGCCTGCATTGGGTTACGCCGTCCGGGCCTCCGAAGGGGTGGTTTGCGACCAGGAACATCGAGGATGCAGCCTTCGCGGTCTCGCCGGTGAATTCCATGTTGAAGATATTGAGAGCGAACTGTGCGGTTTGCAGCACCGGCGGACGCTGCAAGAAGGCCGCAGCGACGACGTCCTGCTCACCGGAAATCCCGGCGACGCGCAGCTTGCCTGCATCGCGCATCCGCGCCATCTCTTCCATCAGGTCGTCCTGCGCCAGCGCGCCGATAGGCGCCGCGTGCAGCAGCAGGATGTCGACGTAGTCCGTCTTCAGTTCGCGGAGGCTGGTCTCCAGGCTGGACCGGAGGGTGGCGACCGAGAACTGGCCAGGGACAAACTGATCGGCGGCCTGACGCCTGGCCACACTGCGAAGGCCGGGAAAGACCTGGACCGCCGCACGCGCCAACGGCTTCAGGCGCTGTTTCCAGCCGGTGGGGTTCGCTGGGAGGATGCCGAATTTTGTGCATAGGAGGACGGATTCGCGCTTGCTGCCGGCGAAGAACTCGCCGAGCAGGCCCTCGCATGCGCCATAGCCATAGGAGCGCGCGGTGTCGTAGAAGGTGATGCCGGCGTCATAGGCGGCTGTCAGCGCGGACAGCGAGTCGCGTCTTCCGGTGCGGCCCAGCATGGCGGCACAGCCCAGTCCGAGAACGGAAGCCTGCGGCAGTTGCATTGGCGCATTGGGGAGTTTGATCGGCACGGTGCGCATAATCAGGACGCGCCTCCGGCGAGACGATTGGCGAGCCGCATGGCAAAGGCGACTGCGAGCAGGGTGGAGTTGGCCTGCCCCGTGGTGGGAAAGACAGCGGACGAGGCCACGTATAGATTATCCAGCCCGTGGATTTTGAGGTTGGCGTCCACCACGCTCTGGGTGGGGTCCGCCCCCATGCGCGCTCCGCCGACCTGGTGAAAGCCGTCGGCCGCCATCTGCCAGATGTGCTCACGCACGGTATCCGGGGGATACCAGTAGTTGAGGTGCCCGATGCCGTTGGCGCGGAGAGACTGATCCAGCACGCGGTGCGACTCCAGCACGCTGTCGACATCCTGTTCGGTAAAGCGGAGATCGATGCGGGCCCTGGGTACGCCGTAGGCATCAATCTCTCGGGTGAGCTGGATGCGGCTGGCCGCGGTGGGGATCTGCTCCGCGTGGTAGTGCAGGGCATACTTGCCGCCGCGGTTGCGCACCAGGAAGCCGGGCTTCCTGGGCTTGCGCAGGAAGCGGTCGCGCAGAATACGGACCATGTCCACCGCGCCGCGCGGCGCGCCCAGAATGGCGTTGCGCAGATGCGCTGCGAGCTTGTAAGGCCGAGGCCCGGTATGCACCAGGCGGATCGCCTCCGGCAGCAGACGGCGCCCCGTGGGAGGAAACGCCAGCGCGAGAAATACGGACGAGAGCACTCCGCTGCGATGGGCGGGATCGTAGAACGGAGGATTGTCTGGCCAGAATGCGGTGTTCAGCACCTTGTGCTGCAACTGCGCCTGGGTGGCCAGCATGAATCGCCGGCGATAGAACGCGCCGTTCGTATCCAGTTTGAAGTCGAGGTCCTGGAAGGAGTCTGGATCGTCGAACTGGATGCTGGCAATCTTGCCGGAGATATGGCCCATGTAGTAGCGACCCAGCGGCCCATCGAGACCGCCAAAGTGCGTGGGATAGCTCTGCTGAATATGCAGCAGCAGACGCGTCGTCTCCACGCCGCCCATGGCCAGGATGATCTGCCGCGCACGCACGGTGCTCGGTCCGGACGGAGTGGAGATGGCGAGGCTCTCCACCGTTTGCCCGTCAGCCGAGAGGTTCATGCCGGTAACCGTGCTCCGGAGGCTGATCTGGATGAGAGAGGAGCGCAGCAGCGCCTCGCGATGAACGAGGATCAGCCGCGACTCGGTCGCCCAGCGCTCCACCGCATCGAGGGTCAGGCCGTCGCTGAGCGTGCGCGAGTAGGGAATGGAAAAGGTATCGTCGCCGCACAGCAGATACTTGCTGGCGAGTTTGTACCAGGGAGCGATTTCTTCGGCCGCGACGGGCCAATGGCCGTCGGGAACAAAGTCGCGGTCGAGCCAATCGACCTGATCGTAGGGCACGCAACGGCCGCCCCACGTCCACGATGTTCCGCCAAGGGCGCGGCAGACAGCCAGGTTCATCTCCGCGTGGCGCTGGATATCGACGATCTCCGCGCCAGAGGCCTCCGCGATGGTGGCGTCGCGTTCGAGAGCGCCGGACTCCAGTATCAGGACGTTCCGGCCCAACTGCTCAAACTCCAGGGCAAGGGCCATGCCTACGGGCCCGGTCCCGACAACGCACAGATCCCAGACCGTGTCTCCGGAAGCAGGAGTCTCCAGGATCATAGGGGGCTATTCCGAGTCGAATCGATCACAGCGCCTTGCCGGAAATCGAGCATCTGCCTTCTTGAAAGAATGGAGCCGATGAGCGGAGTTGAACCGCTGACCTACTGATTACGAATCAGTTGCTCTACCAACTGAGCTACATCGGCTTACTTGTTGGCTGCCTGCGGGCGCGGCTGTTGGCAGCCACCGTTCAACGGGCTCACCGCAGAGCCTTCTCTATTGTAGCGTGACCGGCGAGGTTGGCAAACTTCTCATTTGGGCGATCGGAGCGGTAGCTCCGCGGGACAGGCGGTTTGTAGGACAATAGAGGTTTGGGCCGAACTGCCGAACCACCGAACTGTGGATAGCTCAATATCATCCAACTGTAGAGCTGGGTTGGGATCGATCTAGGAACCTGAAAGGGCGCGACACTTGCATGGCGGATGAGACAGCAGCACGCGTAGTCGGCATCGACCTGGGAACCACGAACTCGCTGGTCGCATTCCTGCAGGGCGATCAGCCGACCATCATTCCGGGCGAGGACGGCGACCGTCTGGTTCCTTCGGTCGTGGCGTTCGATCAGGAACGCGGGTTTGTGGTGGGCAACGCCGCGCGGGCGACTCTACTGACCGATGCGGCGAGCGCGGTCTACTCCGCCAAACGGCTGATGGGCCGCGGGGTTGAGGATGTGCAGGAAGAGCTGAAGCTGTTCCCGTTCAAGCTGGTTCCCGGCCTGCAGCCAGGCGACGTGCTGAAGCTGGAGGTCGGCGGACTGCAACTGACGCCGCCGGAGATCTCAGCGTACGTGCTGCTGCAGTTGAAGAAGAATGCGGAGCGATTCTTCGGTGCGCCGGTGACGAAGGCGGTCATCACCGTTCCGGCATACTTCAACGACGCACAGCGGCAGGCCACCAAGGACGCGGGCCGCATCGCCGGGCTGGACGTGCTGCGGCTGGTGAACGAGCCGACGGCCGCGGCGCTGGCGTACGGGCTGGACAAGCAGCGCGATGGGTTGATCGCGGTGTACGACTTTGGCGGCGGCACGTTCGACATCTCCATTTTGAAGCTGCACGAGGGCATCTTCGAGGTGATCGCGACCGGCGGCGACACGCATCTTGGTGGCGACGATCTTGACAACCTGCTGATTGCGATTGCGCTGGACGATATCGCCGGCGATGCGGAGCTGGGCGCGGACGAGATCGCGGCAAAGCCCAGCGGCGAACTGGTGCAGGCCGTGCGCAAGGCAGTGATCGAAGCAAAGATCGCGTTGTCCGATGCGGACTCGGCGAGGATCGATCTTGCACTCCCCAACGGCAAACGATACTCGCGCGAGATGACGCGGGCGCAGTTCGACCAGCTTGCGGCGGGCGTGATCGCTCGGACTGCCGGGCCGGTTCGTCAGGTGCTGAAGGACGCTGGCATCGCACCAGCCCAGATCGACGAGGTGGTCCTCGTCGGCGGCTCCACGCGCATTCCGGCGGTGCGCACGCTGGTCGACGAGTTGTTCGGCCTGAGCGTGCGCGGCAAGAAGCCGCATACGGAGCTGAATCCCGACGAGGTGGTCGCGCTGGGCGCCGCCGTACAGGCGCAGATCCTAGCCGGCGGTTCAGCAGCGGGCGGAAGCTCTGCGCTGGATGATTTGCTGCTGCTGGACGTGACGCCACTGTCGCTGGGCATTGAGGCGCTGGGCGGGGTGGTGGCGAAGATCATCGAGCGCAACTCAACGATTCCGGCGAGCGCGACCGAGCACTTTACCACCGGCGTCGATGGACAGACGAATGTTGCCATCCATGTGCTGCAGGGCGAGCGCGAACTGGCGAAGGATTGCCGCAGCCTGGCACGGTTCGACCTGAAGGGCATTCCGCCGATGGTCGCCGGATTGCCGCGCATCGAGGTGAAGTTCCTGATCGACGCAAATGGCATTCTGCACGTGAGCGCTCGCGAGCAACGCAGCGGCAAGGAAGCCGATATCGAGGTGAAGCCGACCTATGGACTGACCGATGAGCAGGTCGAGTCGATGATCCTGGCGTCGTTCGACCATGCGGAAGAGGACATCGAAGCGCGGCAGTTGATCGAGGCGAAGAACGAGGCAGAGACGATTCTTTCCGCCGTGGACAAGGGCAGGAAGCACGCTGCGTGGCAGCAGTTGACGGCGGACGAGATTGCGCAGGTGGAAGCCGGCATCGAAGCGCTGAAGACCTCGCTTGCGGGTGGCAACTACCGCGAGATTCGTCAGTGCATCGAACGACTGGACAAGGCAACACGACGTTTTGCCGAAGTGATGATGGATACGGAAGTGATGGGCGCAATGAAGGGCCAGACCATGGAGGCTGCCAGCGAAGGAATGGGAGGCGGACTGGGCGAAACTCCGCATGCGCCGCATCCGTTTGCAAAGGCTGAATTCAATGAGGACGAAGACAAGGACAGAACTTAACACCGATTGACACTGATGGAACCGATTTGATTCTCAACTGCTTTTGATCGGTGCTCGTCGGTGTAGATCGGTGTTAGGCCGTTGGCGAAGTTTAGAATGGAGCATATGGCTGAGCACGCAGTGGATTCTCCTGAAGTCGATTTGTCGAAGCCGCCCGCCGAGGGCATGGTCCGCGTGACGTTCCTGCCGGAGGGCCGAACGGTGGAGTTCGAGTTCGACTCCATGCCGTACGAGGGGCATGGGCGGCCCATGTCGTTCCTGGATGTGGCGGAGAACTACCACATCTTCCTGGACCACGCCTGCGGCGGCGTGTGCGCCTGCACCACCTGCCATCTGCACGTAAAGGCCGGCGCCGAAGGCATCAGCGAGGCCGAGGACCTGGAACTGGACCGGCTGGAAACGGCTGCGGGCATTGAGTTGAACTCGCGGCTGGGCTGCCAGGCCGTGATCGAGAAACCGGGTGCATATGTGGTGGAGATTCCAAAGTGGAACCGGAACTACGTGCAGGAAGGCAAGCCGGCGCACGGGCCCGGAAGTTAGGAGCATCTCCGCAATTTCCGCGGTCCTTTGCGAAACGACTCCTTTGCGAAGCAGATTTGTGGAGAACTAATCTATAATCAAGGTTCATCCCGGCGCTGCGCGGAAGCGGAGTTGCGGGGACGGTTGGAGAGTTGGCCGAGTGGCTGAAGGCGGCGGTTTGCTAAACCGTTGTAGGACCAAAAGTTCTACCGGGGGTTCGAATCCCCCACTCTCCGCCAGTAACCATTCTAAATCCTTTATAATCTTATATATACATCAAAACAAGCCACTTATAGCCAAGTGGCCTTGTCTCAAATTTCTCGAATTATGCCCTGTTTTGCCACCTTTCCCCTCAAAAACCGTATCACCGCCAAAAAACCGTATCACGCAGTTATGCCCATAAATGAAGAAAACGGGAAGCCTACTAGGCTCCCCGCATGGGTTTGAACTCCTTGAACTCTCCACCAGATCCAGGTGGTCTTCCCTGCTCGCGTTGTCAGTCCGCGATGCCGTGTGCGGCCCGCCATGATACGGTCGACCCGGCAAAACCGTATCATGCGCACTTCGAGCGAACCCAGGCGGCGACGCAGTACGGATCGAAGCGGATCGACCCGTCAAAGTTCATCGACGGAATGGTTCCTTTCCCGACCTTGGCGTAGATCGTCTTGCGGCTGAGGCCGAGGTAGCTGCCGAGTTGAAGGGGGCTGAGCGCACCTTTGTGGCGCTCGATCTGGTCGGCGATCGTGCACAAGGCGATGGGGGAGGCGGAGGCGGTGATCTGAGTTGTCATAAATCACACGGCTTGCTGGGCTCGTGCTTGAAAGCATCGGTTCGATTCAACGACCCAAAGTCTGAGTCGCCGCTTCCCCGATCTGGGTAACGCTTACTGGTGCGTGGTGCTGGGCTCAGAGCTGAAGTTGAAGCGTTGGCCAAATGGAGCAGCAGAGAAACGGCGGAGCATGGGCTCGCCATACTGCTCGCCCCAGACCTGCGCCAGAGCTGCCGGGCCCAAGTTCGACGTCATGATCGTCGCGCCGCCAGCCTCCTTGATCGCGTCGACCAATTCAAAAATCGTCTTACGCCGGAACGGGGTGGTCAGGTCAGCCTTGTCGATCTCCGAGAGGAAAAGTTTGGGAACCTGACCTTCGTCGCGGCGCTTACTGATGATGTAGCGGTTGATATTCAGGGCAGGCTGCTCCACGTCCATGACGTGTTCGTGGGCTTGAGCCAGGAGGGCGGTCGCGCTGTAGTACCAGATGGGACAGTCCGGCATGCCGGTGGCCGCCCAGTCTTCAAGCGCTTTGCGGAACAACGCCATCGAGTACAGGGTTTTCCCAGCACCGCTCTCGCCATAAAACAGATAGCTCGAATCCGGCTCGGCCTTTATGGCGGCGATGACGGTGGCCTGGCGGCCCATGTCCATGTCGGACTTCTCCGCATTTGGCTGCAGGCCTTCGAGCGTGACGCCTTGCCACTCGATGGCGACCTTGGACCAATGCCGCCAGAAGGTCTGCAGCTTTGCGCACTCGCAGGTGCTGCGGCCCATGTTTATCACTAGGCCGGTCACCCCACCGCGCATGGTGTCCTTGCAGCTGCCGACATCGTTGCACGCGGGGCAGTAGGTCTGCTTGCGACCGATCGCTTCAAGGAAGGCGGGGTCCCGCGTAACGATGGTAGCGACCGGATCCCGGTGCCAATCGGTCTCGGTCTTGCAGGCCGTCAGGAACTCGGGAGTGTACCGACCGGGGTGTTGAGGGACGTCGGAGTACATCGGGGGGACGTACGGCGAGGCACGGTTCGACGGGAGGTAGATATCTTGTGCTGTCCACTGCTTTTTCATTGCGGCCTCTTTCAACGACTATGGTGGTGGTCCCCGCACCCATCGGGTGCGGGGACGTTGGGTTTACTCGAACTCAAAAAACTTCTTCGCTTTGGCTTCGGTGAGCTGCACGACGGATTCAAATCCTGGCATCACCATGCGTGACGCAAAATCTACGCGCAGTTGGACCCCCGGGATGCTGCTGTCCAAGTGCTGCTTGCAGGCACCCACCTTCAGCACCCCCATCGACACCATCTCAGGCGTCGCGAACACATAGAAACAGTTGTCGAGGATGGCTTCCAGGCCCTCGTGCCGCGAGATGCCACGGAGATCCCAGACACCGTCGCGCTCTTCGGCGTCCTCGAACCCACGGCGGTTGCCGAGGATCGGCGTGACGATGGAGTAGTTGTGGCTGTGTGCCATCTGCCGGGCGTCGGCGGCCATCGCGAGCTTGGCACGGGGGCGGTCTTCGATGGTCGGATCCGGGTTCACCAACAAGAGTGAGTCGATGACGACCAGGTCGAGGGGGCGGATCGCGTCTTCGGCTTGGATGGCGGCGCGGATGTCCTTCCACAGGCGCGTCTCCTTCGGCATCACGATCGTGAGGTCGCGACCGACGGTCTCCGCATAGCTGGAATAGCCGGGGCCCCAGTCGTCGTGCGAGTGGAGGCGCTGGAATGCGGCGAGTTCCTCGTCGAAGGTGGTCTCGAGAGGAATGTAAAGGACGCGGGAGCCGTGCATGGCTGCGTTGTACGCGAGCGTCCGTGCCAGGGTTGTCTTGCCCTGACCGGTGTAGCCCAGGATGCCGCTTAGTTCCTTGCGGCGCAGGCCACCACCGTTGTCAATGGGGGCGATGCCAGTAGGGATCAGGAGGGTGCGGTCGATGGTCCGCTGCCTGACGTCGACCATTACGGCGTCGACGGTGAAGGATGATGGGCTGGTCGTACTCATGCTTGACATAGGAGCCTAACTTTCTTGGGGTTGTGGGGCGTGAGCTGCCGGTGCTAATCCTCGGCGAGGAAGCGCGACTTCTTCTTCGGGGCGGTGGTGGGTGAGGTGTAGGTTGACGCCTTGTAAGGCCTGGCAGCCTGGGATCGGAGACCGCGAACGCCAGTGGATCGCAGGAAGCGGCTGAAGGCGGCAATGGTGCCTCCCTGAGATTTGAGCAGGGCGTCGCGCCAATAATCATGGCCAGCGATGTAGCAGATGATCGAGGTGATCTCGGCGATGGGCATCTTCGCGGTAAGCAGATCGATCCCTTGAGCCCAGCGGATCCCATCAGCTCCGGACAGCTCATGGAGGTTGAGCGCAGCGGCGAGTTTGTCCGCTAGGAGGATGCCATCAGCGGAAGGCGCAGGGCGGTCGACGTCTGGCGCGACCTCCTTTGCAGCTTGTTGAAGGTGATGGGTATAGAGGCTGGTCTGGTTGATTCGATGTTCGACGGACAGGTAGCCCACCTGCTGCAGGCCTGGGAGCGCCCGCTTTACCGACGAGACGCTCGTGCAGGCGGAGGCGGCGATGGCAGGCAGGCCCGCATAGCAGGAGTCAGCCCCCGCCGCCATGAAGGAGACGATTGATGCGAGCGTCGCGAACTGGATTGCCGTCATCCCCTGCGCGTGCATCTCCGGACCCATGCGAAACACATCATGGATGAGGTTGTAGTTGATGTAGGTCCGCAGCAACGGAATCTCGGGATTGGTGGTGGTTGACATCAGCGTGTGAAGCTCCTTTGGGCACAGCTCTCCCGTTGCCGCTGACGCAGCGGTTGGGGGCGAGGCGATGATTATGGGTTAGGCGATGACGACCGGCAGTGAGTAACGCCGCTCGGCGCGGGTGGAACCGGGGGTTGTGAGGATGACGAGTCCGGAGATGCCGAGGATGCGCAAGGTGATATCCATTGCCTGAGCGCTTCTGATGCCGGTTTCAAGTTGGATTTCGGGGGCGTTCAAGCCCTCGACGGCTTTGAGCGCGAGCAAGGTAAGCCGCTCCGATGGCGTAAGGTGCATAGGTTTAGGCATGGATCCTCCTAAGGATCGTACCTGGGAGGTTGAGCCTCGCAGATGTTGGTGCACACAAAGATAGGCGCGGTTGTCGGATTGCACGACGACGCGGATGCATAAAGATCAAAGGGGGATTTATAGGAAAAGAGGAAGAACGGCCACTTCAGGGGGTTGGGGACCGTAATGCGTTGATGATCGCGGTGTGGCCTCAAGGACCAATCACTGCAGGTATTGATGAAGGTAGCAGAGCATCACGTTGTGCTCGACGCAAATTCATCGACACTACTATGACGCATCCCAGGGGTAAAAGTTCTGGCCAAGACGACAATTGTTTTTAGTGTCTCGTAATCGCACCAGCTTCAACCTTCGACGGAGTCTTGCCCATTGAGCCCAGGTACCGTCGGAGCGTGATCAGGCTGGGTTGGGGTGCCGGAGAGCGCGGACGGCGGCGGCGCGGGCGGGCGGAGTCAATCGTTTGGGAGCATTTAGTCCACGGGATATAGAGTGCTCAGGATTTGTGTTGAACTTTGACCTGCGGGCTTCGCGGGCTCAGTGCTCCGGTTTCAACGGAGTGCTGGGTCCTAGCTGTTGCCGTCGTCTGTTCCGGCTTCGGTTGTTGCCAGTTTTGTGTCCTGAAAGAGAGACCGAAGGGAATTTCACGCCCATGTTCTCTTACACTTTT
>Ga0302199_1000414_pt1 | contig 22284 bp, 19 predicted proteins | sample II_Bog_N2_3_FD_194588 | JGI IMG/M metagenome (GOLD analysis project Ga0302199, IMG submission 194588) | Peat permafrost microbial communities from Stordalen Mire near Abisko, Sweden - II_Bog_N2_3 | ecosystem: Environmental > Terrestrial > Soil > Wetlands > Peat | place: Sweden: Abisko, Stordalen... | reverse complement strand
CGCCAGCCCCACGCTTCACCCGCGGCGTCTTCGCCAAATACGCCAACACCGTCTCCTCCGCCAGCCAAGGAGCCATCACCTCTTAGCTTATGCAGACCGAGCAAATCCAATTCGGATATCGGACGAGTAACCGTCTTGTGCGGGTTTTTCAGGTGTTGTTCGTCCCTTTTTTTCTTGGCCTAGCTGGTGATCCGCACTCCCCATCTTTTTGGCTATTTGGTGTTTTGCTGATCGGATTTGAATTCTATGGCTCATTCATTGTCTTCGCGACTCTTGGTGAGGATGGACTTATCTATGAAAGATGGCGTAAGCCAATTCGCGTCGATTGGGATTCGTTTCAAATACCTAAACAACGGTGGGCGTTTTTCATCTTGATTAAATTGCATGAGAAGCCTTTTTGGAACCGCTATCTCCTTTTACCCAGCCCGAGGCCTTCATTGCATGAGCTTGCTCTTTCGTCACGCGCAGCCAAACGCCTCGAAGACCTTGTGTTGGCCCATAGATCCGGCAGAACTAATTAGTCGAAGTTGAACCTGTAGTGTCAGTAAAGGAGCACCCGATGCCCAATAAATCCAACCAGCACCCCACCCTAACCGGAGCCGAAATCATCTGGGCCACCCTCGTCGGCGAGGGCACCACCACCGTCTTCGGCTATCCCGGCGGAGCCATCCTGCCTGCCTACGACGCGCTGCGCAAGTTCCCCATCCACCACATCCTGGTCCGCCACGAGCAGGGCGCCGCACACATGGCCGACGGATACGCCCGCGCCTCTGGCAAGGTAGGCGTGTGCGTCGCCACGTCAGGCCCCGGCGCTACCAATCTCGTCACCGGCATCGCCACGGCCATGCTCGACAGCATCCCCATCGTCTGCATCACGGGCCAGGTCTCCTCCAAAGTCCTAGGCACGGACGCGTTCCAGGAGATCGATATCACTGGCATCACCCTGCCCATCACCAAGCACAACTTCCTCGTCACGCGCGCGGAAGACATCGCCCCCACCATCCGCCTCGCCTTCCAGATCGCCGCCACCGGCCGCCCCGGCCCCGTACTGGTCGACATCACGAAAGACGCGCAGCAGGCCACCGCGCCCTTCGACTTCGCCGCTGCCGCGCCGCCACCACATCGCCCGCACCCTATGCTGCGCGCCGAGTCCGACTCCATCCAGGAAGCCATCGCCCTGATCGCGGCCGCCAAAAAGCCGCTCATCTTCGCCGGCCACGGCATCATTTGCGCAGAAGCAACTGCTCAGGTCATCGCCTTCGCCGAGCGCCGCCAGATCCCCGTCGCCAGCACCCTGCTCGGCCTCGGAGCCTTCCCCACCGACCATCCCCTCGCCCTCGGCATGATGGGCATGCACGGCGAGTCGTGGGTCAACGAGGCTATCCAGGAATCCGACCTCCTGCTCGCCTTCGGTATGCGCTTCGACGACCGCGTCACCGGAAACCTCGCCAGCTACGCGCCCAACGCCAAGAAGATCCACATCGAAATCGATCCCGCCGAGATCAACAAAAACGTCCGCGCCGACGTAGCCCTGATCGGCGACCTCGCGCAGATCCTCGACACGCTTCTTCCGCTGCTCCCCAAAAAGTCCGACGCTTCGTGGATCAAGCAGATCCGCGCCCTCAAAGGCGACGCCAGCGTCCACGACATCATCAACCTCCCCGACAACGGTCACCTCTACGCCGCGCACATTATCCACGACATCTGGCGCGAGGCCCGCGATGCAGGCCGCCTCGCCCAGACCATCATCGTCACCGACGTAGGCCAGCACCAGATGTGGGAGGCCCAGTACTTCCGCCACGACACGCCACGCACGCTCATCACCTCCGGAGGCCTTGGCACCATGGGCTTTGCGCTCCCCGCCGCCATCGGCGCGAAGGCCGCGTGCCCCGAGAAAGACGTCTGGGTTATCGCCGGCGACGGCGGCTTCCAGATGACCGCCGCCGAACTCTCCACCATCCAGCAGGAGAAGATGGCCATCAACATCGCCGTCATCAACAACGGCTTCCTCGGCATGGTCCGCCAGTGGCAGGAGGCGTTCTACGACAAGAACTACGCAGAGTCGCCCATCCTCTCGCCGGACTTCGTCGCCCTCGCCGCTGCCCATGGCATCGCCGGAGCCCACGTCCGAAAACGCGCCGACGTTATCCCCACCGTGACACGCGCACGCACCAGCGCCCAACCCTTCCTCATCAACTTCCAGGTAGAAAAGGAAGACGGCGTCTACCCTATGATCGCCCCCGGCGCCGCCCTCCACGAAATGACCCGCCGCCCCACAAAAGACCCGTTACTAGAACTCCCCGAGGACGCATAACCTCGTTTTGTTTGTCATTCCCGAAGGGAATCTGCTTCTGTTGTTGCATTTGCTTCTGAGATAGGCCCACAAATGAACCCAATTTGGATTGGCTTCTTCGATGTCACGGTACCGCGCGACAATCCGATGCTCGACGGCAGTGTCGGCGCGTGTCTTTGGATCGCGGCGCAAGCTGAAGACGCAGCCAAACTCGAACTTCGAGCTACCAACGTCATGCGGGATCTGGGTTTGACTGTGGTCGAATCCGAGCAGTTGCAAGAAGTAGTCGACGAAGACGAACTATCAGAAGAACTGGCCGCTCTCATTCCCGAGGCAAAACGCAATGTTGAATCTGTTGTGTGTGGCACGTGGCACCGATTCAATAATCACAATGCATAGACGCCCATCCATCCCGCTGCTCCGCCTCCTTCTGCCGCTCCTCCTAATCGGCTGCAAATCCGCGCCCGCCCCAGCACCCACTCCCGCCGCCGAAACCACCCCCGCTGCAACCTACCCACCACGCCCCACGACCCCACCCGCCCCCTTCAAAATCTTCCACCACGCCAACAGCACCTTCACCATCACCGTCAAAGAAACCGCCACAGACAACGAAATCTCCGCCCTCGTCTGGCAGCTCCGCGACGCCGCCCGCACCCACACCTTCGACCACATCCACATCCCCCAAAAACAAGTCGACGCCGACGGCTCCAACGTCTGGTTCCACATCTACCGCGGCACCAAATGCGCACCCGAAAAGTACGCTCCCGGCGACCCCCCCTGCGGCGGCAGCTATCACGCCTCAGGCGACTACACCCTCGTCCCTCACCCCAAACCATGGGACAAGGGCCAGCTCTTCCACGATCAGGACCACCCCACCGACCTCTGGGATTCCGAAGCCCCCTACACACCACCCACCCCGTAACCAACCATTACCCCTCTAACCACTCACTAACCACGAATCACTATCCACTAAAATGCGCCTCCGCCACCACATCCCGCTGCTCCTCGCTGCACTGCTCTTCCCCGGAGCGGTCCTCACCCAATCCACGCCCGCGTTCATACCACCAACCCCGGCAGAAATCCGCGCCGCCGCCACCCCCACCTCCGACGAAACGTGGTGGAAGCACGCCGTGATTTACGAAATCTATCCGCGCAGCTTTCAGGACACCAACGGCGACGGCATCGGAGACCTCAACGGCATCGCGTCACGCCTCGACTACCTCCAATCCCTCGGCGTCGACGCCATCTGGCTTGCCCCGATGTACCCCTCTCCGCAAGTCGACTTCGGCTACGACATAGCCAACTACACCGCCATCGACCCGCAATACGGCACCCTCGCCGACTTCGACCGCCTGCTCGCCGCCGCCCGCGCACACCACATCCGCATCCTGCTCGACATGGTGCTCAACCACACCTCCGACAAGCATCCCTGGTTCCTCGACTCCGCCAGCTCCCGCACCAACCCCCACGCAGACTGGTACATCTGGAACGACGGCAAGCCTGCTCCCAAGCGTGCCGCCACCACCAGGCCCGGCCCCAACGAGCATCTCGGCCCGCGCGGCTGGGTCGTCCCGCCGAACAACTGGTCCTCACTCTTCCAGGGCTCCGCGTGGGAGTGGGTACCCGCCCGCGGCCAGTTCTACTATCACTTCTTCTACAAGCAGCAGCCTGATCTGAACTGGCGCAATCCCGCTGTCGAAAAAGCCATGTTCGACGCTATGCGTTTCTGGCTCGACCGCGGCGTCGCCGGCTTCCGTCTCGACGCCATCACCACCCTCTTCGAAGACCCCACGCTCCATAACGAGCCGCTCACCGGCAAGCTCGACGCCAGCGGCTTTCCCGAATCCAATCACACCCTCACCAGCGGCCTTCCCCAGGTCCACAACGTCCTCCGCCGCCTTCGCAAGATGACGGATTCTTACCCTGACAACCGCGTCCTCGTCGGCGAAATCTACGTCCCCCGCACCACCGAACTGCTGCAGTGGTATGGCACACCCGACGCACCCGAGCTACAGCTCCCCATGGACACGCTGGTCGGATTCCACCAGGAAGGCAACGGCGTCACCGGCGCTCCCAACGTCAACCTCAACCTCGCCCACTTCCGCCAATCCATTTCCGAAATGGAGACCGCGCTCGACAACCATCAGCCCCTGCTCGTCTTCGACAATCACGACAACACGCGTTCCTGGGACCGCTTCGGCGACGGGGCCACTCCCGAAAACAAACTCCGCATCGCAAAACTCATCGCCACCCTCCTTTACACCACTCGCTCCACCGCCCTCACCTACTACGGCGCCGAGATCGGCATGACCACCCACACCCCCACGCGCAAGCAAGACGTCCGCGACCCCATCGGCATCACCGGCTGGCCCAAAGAGAAAGGCCGCGACGGCGAACGCACCCCCATGCAGTGGACGCCCTCACCACCCGCCGCCGGCTTCAGCACCAACCCGCGCCCGTGGCTCCCCATCGGAGCGGACTACCCCACCGTCAACGTCCAGTCTGAGATGGGCCAACCCGATCCGCTCTGGACCTGGACCCACAGCATGATCGACCTCCGCCGCAGCTATTCCGCGCTGCGCGATGGCGGCATCATCATGCTCGACACCACCAACCCCAACGTCCTTAGCTACGTCCGCAAAGCCGCTGACGGGTCCGCCATCCTTGTCTCGCTCAACTTCACCGCGCAGTACCAAACCGTCCACCTCGACCTCGCCGCAGCCGGAGTAGGCAACCACTACACCTGGTGCTACATGGACGATAATGTCCAGTTCGGGCCCTTCTATACCCTTTCTCCACTCACACTCCCGCCTTATGCCGCCCTTATAACGGGGGTGAAATGACCATGCCCACGCCAAAACCCCGTCCAGCGTTTTTGTGTGCCATTCCCTTTCGTTCGTAGTCCCCTTATTTGTTTGTCATTCCCGAAGGGAATCTGCTTCTGCTCTTCAACCTCGACGCGCCTCGACTGACAATTGACACCTCCCTTGCTCACCGCTCTCCAACTCGAAACCCCACGCCTCATCCTCCGCCCCGCACGCGACTCCGACCGCGCGCCCTACGCCGAGATGAACGCCGACCCCGAAGTCATGACCTACTTCGCCTCAACTATGACGCCAGAAGAGAGCGACGCCTCCCTAGCCCGCTTCCAGGCCGCCTACGACCGCGACGGCCTCGGCTTCCTCGTCGCCGAGCTCCGCTCCACGGGAGCCTTCGCCGGAATCATCGGCGCTCAAACCATGCGTGACGCCGTCCCCAACCTCCCGCAGCCAGCCGTCGAAATCGGCTGGCGCCTCCCCTGCGCATTCCACGGCCAGGGCCTGGCCACCGAAGGAGCCCGCGCCACCGTAGAATTCTGCTTCAACCAGCTCAACCTCCCCGAGGTCGTGGCCATCACCGCCCTGGGAAACCAACCCTCCCGCCACGTCATGGAAAAGCTAGGCATGACCTACCGCCCCGACCTCGACTTCAACCACCCACGCATGCCAGCCGGCCATCCGCACCACCGCCACGCCCTCTACCAACTCCAGAATCCAATCGCACTTCAACAAACAACGTACGACTAAGAACGGACAACGACATGCTCCACACCTTCGTAGCACTAGTCCAAGACAAACCCGGCGTCCTCACCCGCGTCGCGTCGCTCTTCCGCCGCCTCAACATCAACATCGTCTCTCTCACCGTAGGCGAATCCGAACGCGACGACACCTCGCGCATGACCATCGTCTGCGAAGCACCCGAGACCGCCGCGCACCGCATCCGAGCCTCCCTCTACAAACTCGAAATCACCGTCGACGTCGACGAGGTTGGCCGCAGCGAAGGCGTCATCCGCGAACTCTGCCTCATCAAGGTCGCCGCCGGCCCCAACGAGCCCAATGGCCTCCACTCCCGCTCGCAGATCTTCGAGTTGGCCACCGTCTTCCATGCCCGCGTCGTCGACCTCGCCACCGAGTCCATCATGCTGGAACTCACGGGCTCGTCCAGCAAGATCGAAGGCCTCATCCAGGTTCTGCGCGAGTCCGGCTACACCATCCTCGAAGTCTCCCGCACCGGCCGCATGGCCATGCGCCGCGGCGTCCACACCAGCCGCGTCCTCGAAGCACTCGCCACCCCAAACGGCAGCCCCAAGCCAAAGATCGCCCCGCGCCCCAAACTATCCAAAGCCGAAATCATCCCCAACCAGTTCCCCGGCCTCGAAGAGGAGGAGGAATAGGTAGTTGTTGCTTGTCATTCTGAACGGTGAAGAGTCCCCGCATTTAGCTTTTGCTTGTTCTTTCCAAAAACACTGTCAAGCCCCCAAACCTGTTCAAAACCGCGAAAACCCGCCAACCACGCACCCTTTCGCAATTCAAATAGATAGCAGATGAGTTATGGTCAACAGCGTAGAATTAAAGTAGATGGAAAAAGGAAAACAACAGGACATCAAGCAGACGGGACATAAACCGCTTCCGCTAAGTCCAATCGAATCTTATTTTTACCGTAAGTCTTTTGGAATCTTATATTTGGAGACACCTGTTTTCGTAATTAACTCATTCCGAACCACTTAGCTACACCCACCCCCCCCCGGGGGGGTACTCTCCGACAGCCCTAAAACTCGCGACAATCTCACAAAGGAAAACACCAACACCATGGCAAAGACCTACCACGACGCAGACGCAGACATCTCACTGATCCAGGCGAAAAAAGTCGCCATCATCGGCTATGGCTCCCAGGGCCACGCGCACGCCCTCAACCTAAAGGACTCCGGCGTCGACGTCCGCGTCGGCCTCCGCCCCGACTCGCCCAATGTCGACCGCGCCCGTAAAGCCGGTCTCGTCGTCGGCACCGTCGCTGAAGTCTCCAAATGGGCCGACGTCATCATGAACCTCACGCCCGACCAGACCGCCGCCAAGGTCTACCATGCCGAGATTGAGCCCAACATGAAGCCCAACTGTACGCTCATGTTCGCCCACGGCTTCAACATCCGCTTCCGCACCATCACCCCGCCCGCCGGCGTCGATGTCTCGCTCGTCGCCCCCAAGGCCCCCGGCCACCGTGTCCGCGAAGTCTTCACCGAAGGTGGCGGCGTTCCCGCCCTCGTCGCGGTCGAGCAGGATGCCAGCGGCACTGCACTCGCCCTCGCCCTCAGCTACGCAAAAGGCATCGGAACCACCCGCGCCGGCGTCCTCCAGACCACCTTCACCGAAGAGACCGAAACCGACCTCTTCGGCGAACAAGCAGTCCTCTGCGGAGGCACCTCTGCACTGGTCAAGGCAGGCTTCGAGACGCTGGTCGAGGCCGGCTACCAGCCCGAACTCGCCTACTTCGAAGTTCTGCATGAGCTCAAATTGATCGTCGACCTCATGTATCGCGGCGGCCTCGCCTACATGCGCCACTCCATCTCCGACACCGCCGAGTGGGGCGACTATGTCGCCGGCCCGCGCATCGTCACACCAGACGTCAAGAAAGCCATGCGCAAACTCCTCGACGAGATCCAGGACGGCAGCTTCGCCAAGAAGTTCATTGAAGAGAACGAGACGGGCCGTAAAGAGTTCACCCGCATCCGCAAACAAGAAGCCGCCCACCAGATCGAATCTGTCGGTGCAGGTCTGCGCGCGGCCATGCCCTTCCTCGATCCAGTCAAGGTCGTCGACGGCGCCGTCCAGAAAGCATAAAGCTACTCCGCCCCACGCCGATTACTACCCAAATACCCCAACCTTCAAGCAGAAATGGCACTTGAAGGTTGGGGTTTTATCATTGAAAATAAGCATGTTAGCGTCACGGGATGAGCGCGGTAGATTTGCTATTCATCGCGGGCGCGCTTGTTGTCCATTTGTAAAATAACTTGTTACCAATTACCAAAGATAGGGACAAATCACCCCATTTTGATGGATGGGAAACTCTAGGGCCATGCTAGCTTCAAGTCAGTTCATATAACCCATACGTGTTAGTTCCCTGACCTATATGGGTAGGCCTGTACCACCTAAGGAGCACTCCCAATGCTGAAGTTGCCCCTCTTCCTCCTGGTTCTTCTCGGAACCTGTGCCGCTCAAGAGCCGCACACCCTTACCCAGCTCCAGAGCAATGCACGCATCTTCATGGTCTTCGCTCCTAACGCAAACAGTCCCAGCTTCAAGCGGCAGTTGGAAATGATTGAGCGTCATAGCTTTGAGCTCTCCATTCGCAACACGGTTGTGGTTCCGGTCTCCACCGCGTCAAAGTTCGGCGAAGACCTGTTCACCTTTGAAAACCTCCCCCTCGGCACCCCCAGCGAGCAGGCCGACGCACGCAGCCGTTTCCACGTTCAGCCCGGCGACTTCCTCGTGATCCTGCTCGACCAGCATGGCTCCGTGCAGATTCGCTCGGCCGCTCCGGTTGATATTCATGAACTTACCGCGAGCCTCGACTCTTTGCCGGACGGACATTAGCGCTAATCTCCCAAGTCGCGCTCATAGGCGTGGGCACAGCCCCTTAGTAAAAAGGCGGAGCGCACACGCCCTTCCTTTTGCCCGGTCGAGGTAAACTCGACAACAATGGAGACTCCTACCGAACTCGAAGTCGAGCCTGGACCCATCGCCGCAGGGCCTACTCCCGTCGCTGAAATCGTCGCCGCCCTGCGCAAAGTTGAAGGTCTCGACGGCCTCGCAGACCAGGACTATCTCTGGCTCGCGCATAACGGCACCGAACGGAAAGTCGGCCCGGGGACGCAGCTCTTCCGCGAAGGCGACCCACCAACCGCCATGAACATTCTGCTGGCGGGCGAGATCCACGTGCGCCGCAACCAGAGTGGCAGCCTGTCGCTGTTCATCGCCCGCGTCGGCCAACTCTCCGGCCTGCTGCCCTACTCCCGGATGAAGGGCTACGGCGGCAACGGCTACAGCGTCGGCTACGCCTGGTCACTCGATATAGCCAAAGAGAAGTTCCCTGACATGCTTGCCGCCATCCCGTCCATGGCCCAGCGTTGCGTCTCCGTCCTCCTCAACCGCGTCCGTGAGGTCACTCGCATGGAGATGCAGGCTGAGAAGCTCACTGCGCTGGGCAAGCTCGCCGCCAACCTGGCCCATGAGCTCAACAACCCCGCCTCCGCGGCCCAGCGTTCTGCCGCCAGTCTCTTCGGCGAGCTCCGCAGCTTCGGCGACCTGAAACAGCAGCTCGGCGCCACTCTGGCGGAGGCCGCACAGTTCGGCCAGTATCAGGACTGGGCGCGACGCACCCGCGAGAAGATGGCGGGATACAAGAGTCGCGCCATACTCCCGGACAATCCGCTCGATCTCAGCGATCGCGAGGAGCTGTTCCGCTCCTGGCTGGAAGCCCGCGGAATCCCCGAGCCCTGGACCATTGCCTCGGTCGTTGCCGAGTCTCCCATGACCATCGCGCACCTCGAAGAGCTCGCTGCGCTGCTCTCGCCTCAGGCTCTGGCCGTCTCCGCCGCCGCCTTTGCCAGTTCAATCCGTGTAGAACGTATGGCCGAGACCGTCGTCGATTCCACCGTCCGCATATTTGACCTCATCTCCGCCATCAAGGACTACTCCTACATGGACCAGGCACCCATCCAGGAGATCGATGTCGCGCAGTCGCTGGACACTACTCTCACCATGTTTACCTCACGCCTGAACCACGTCCACGTCGAGCGCGAGTATGACCACACCGTGCCCCACATCAGCGCCTACGGCAGCGAGCTGAACCAGGTGTGGACGGAGCTCATCGAAAACGCGCTCGACGCGATGAGTCTAGCGCCCGTCAGCAGCGGTGACGGTCTTGCCCGCGGTACTCTGCGCCTGAAGACCAGCCAGCTCGGCGATATGGTAACCATAGAAATCTGGAACGACGGCCCCGGAATCTCGCCCGAGATCATTTCGCGCATCTTCGAGCCGTTCTACACCACCAAGCCGCCGGGCCAGGGTCTTGGCCTCGGCCTCGACTCGGTCACCCGCATCGTCAACAAACACAACGGATTCGTGACAGTCGATTCCAAGCCAGGCGCCACCTGCTTCCAGGTCCGCCTGCCGATCGACCGCACTCAGGCTTACTGAGGCCATTAGACGGAAACTGGCACGCCTATCAGCTCGGCAAATTCAAACGTATTCCCATCCGGATCGGCCACGACGATATCTCGCAAACCCCATGGTTGCACTTTCGGGGACTGTCGCACGATTACGCCTGCGTCTATCAACTTGCCATATAACGAATCGAGATCGCTTAGCATGATGTGTGTATGACACTGGCCGGCATTCTCTGGCAGTACGCTGAGATGGATCTGGGCGGCATCCTGCCGGAGTACCGCAAAGGAGACCGGGGACCCATTGGTGAAGACAACACAAAAACCGAGAATATCTCGATAGAATTCAAGCGCCTGCTGCATGTCGCGAACATAGATGCTTGGCGACACTCGGCCAAATGCCACCATGACTAACCCTCGCTCCCATACATTCTTATGAACAACAGTTCGAGGCTCAGACCGGAGATTGGCCGATAACTACGTCGTCACTTCCACGCCGCGCCAGAATGCCACATGATGCTTGACACTCCGCGCCGCGGGCTTCGGATCAGGGTAGTACCACGCCGCATCCGGGTTCTCCTGACCATCGACAACCAAGGTGTAGTACCGGGCCTGCCCCTTCCAGGTGCAATTCGAAGTGGTTGAACTCGCCTTGAAATACTCCCGGTTCACGGACTCGTCCGGGAAGTAAATATTCCCCTCGACCGTCTCGTACTTCTCGCTCTCTGCGAGGGTCTGACCGTTCCACACTGCCTTAGCCATAGACAAATCCCGCATCCCTTCAATAAGTTACGGCCACATACCGGACCCGCCTACGAATACTGCGAGCGCTCGGCCGCAACTTGCGCGACTGTAAGTGTATCAGAAATGGTGCAGGATCGAAAAGCCCGGGTCCTCTGCCTACAGAGAAACCCCACCTTTCCAACCGGATAGACCGTAACCCATCTGCGTCCGTTGGCTAGGCCACGCTCTGCACCACCGCACGCGTCTTTTCCGGATCGGGGACAACCAGCACAGGAACCGACACCGGAGGCCCTATCTTCTTCTGGTAGCTGCACGCGGGCGCGGCTGGCTTCTCGTCCTCGGCTGCGCCCTTGCGCTTGCGGCGCTTCGGCAACGCCTCATGGTTGTTCGGGCATACCAGGTAAGTTCCCTTGGCGTTCGACACCTCAAGCAGATAGGCGCTGTCGCACTTCGGACACACCTCATTCACCAGTTTCAGGTTGCTGGCAAAATCGCACTTCGGATAATTCGTGCATCCATAGAAAACGTCGCCGCGCCTGGTCTTACGCACCGCAATGTCCCCGCCATCTTTCGGACACGGCACATCCAGCAGGTCCTGTTTCACATACTTACACTTTGGATAGCCGCTACACGCAATGAACTCGCCGTACTGGCCGTCGCGCAGCAGCAGAGGCTTGCCGCACTTCGGGCACATCTCCTCCAACTGCACTGGCGGCTTCTGCTGCACCTTCTGCGTCAATTTGCGGATCGTCCGGCACGGCGGATCGGCCGAGTAGTCCGGGCAGCTCATAAACGGGCCCCACGGTCCGTTCTTCAGCACCATCTCTTTGCCGCAGTTGTCGCAGAACTCCTTTTCCGGTACATCGTCCGCACCCGGGGCACTCAGGTCCGGCTTGGCGGCAAAATTCTCCTTGGTAAAGTCGCAGCTCACCTGTTCGACGATCACCTTCTTCGCTGCCTGCTGCGCCCGCTCAATCGCAACCGTCATTGCCTTTACGTCCGCGACCTCCTCGGAGAACTCAGTTACGTCCTCAATCATTCCCTTTACCGTCATCGGGAAGTGCAGCGCGCTGGTAATTTTCTTCGTCACCGCCTTCGCATCCTTCTTCCACGGCCCTGCCGCGACGGTCACCGGCTTCTTCTTGGTGAAATTCGAGCAGGAGTAGAAGCTGCCAAACTTGCCCCATTTCAAAATCAGAGGACTGCCGCACTTATCGCATATCTCGTTGGTCGGCTCCTCCATCCGCTTGATGTCTTCCATGTTGTTGGCCGCGACCACCAGCTCTTCTTCGAAGTGGTCGTAGAACCCGTTCAGCAGGTCAGTCCAGCGCTCGTGTCCTTCCTCGACCGCGTCCAGCTCGCTCTCCAGCTTTGCGGTGTACTGGGTGTCGAAGATATATGGGAAATTCTTCACCAGCAGGCCAGTCACAACAGTACCAATCTCCGTCGGCACGAACTTCGCCTGAATCTTTTTCACGTAGTCGCGATCCTGGATCGTGTTGATGATCGACGCATACGTCGAAGGCCGTCCGATTCCCCGCTCTTCCAACACCTTCACCAGGCTCGCTTCGTTGTAGCGCGGTGGCGGCTGCGTGAACTTCTGTTCCGGCGAAAGCTTCTCCAGACGCAGAGCCTCGCCGTCCGACAGCTCCGGCAGCCTGCGATCCGACTCGCCCTCGTCGTCTGCTGATGCTCCTTCCACCGCTAGGCCAGCCAGCCTCTTCTCCTGCGCAACCTCATCCTGCGACGCCTGTTTCTTCGCCGCTTCCCGCGCTCGCTTATCCTCTTCTTCAAACTTCAGGAAGCCATCGAACTTCAGCACACTGCCGGTCACGCGAAAGTCATACGAATGGTCCGCCTTCGCTTCAATATCAACGGTCGTCTGATCGAACAGCGCCGGCATCATCTGGCTCGATACAAACCGCTGCCAGATCAGCCGGTACATCCGGAACTGCTCATCGCTCAGATATCGGCGAATCGACTCCGGAGTAAACGCGACGCTGGTTGGACGGATCGCTTCATGCGCATCCTGTGCGTCCTTCTTGCCCTTGTACTCAACCGCCTTCTCCGGCAGATACTTCGGTCCAAGCTTTGCAATATACTCGCGAGCCTCAATCACTGCGTCCGGGCTCACGCGTATCGAGTCGGTCCTCATATAAGTAATCAGGCCGACTGTGCCCTCATTGCCAATCTCCACGCCTTCATACAAACGCTGCGCCACGCCCATCGTCCGCCGGACGTTAAAACCGAGACGACTCGAAGCATCCTGCTGCAGCTTACTCGTCGTGTAGGGCGCAGAAGGATTCCGCCTGCGCTCCTTTTTCTCCACCGAGCGCACGCGCCACTTCGCCTGCTCAAGTTGCGCAATCACCTCGTCCGACGCTTCCTTGTCGGGAAGCGCATTCGCGAGAAACAGCTCTTTCCCATCCTTGTCGGTTCCGTTCGCCACGCGCAGCGGCTCGCCGTTCACTCCAACCAGCTTGGCCGCAAACGTCTGCCGCCCACTCCCGGCATCGAGCTCCGCGTCGATCGTCCAATACTCCACCGGCTTAAAGTCGTTGATCTCCTGCTCGCGTTCCACAATCAGCCGCAGCGCCACCGTCTGCACGCGACCGGCACTCAACCCGCGCCGGACCTTATCCCATAGCAACGGCGAGACCTGATACCCCACCAGGCGGTCGAGCACTCGCCGCGTCTGCTGCGCATCCACCAGGTTCTCGTCGATGTCGCGCGCATGTTCAAACGCTGCCTTCACTGCCTTCTTCGTAATTTCGTTGAAAGTCACACGTCGCAGCTTCGACTTGTCTTTCATCATCGGCAGCAGTTGCATCGAAAGATGCGCGGCAATCGCCTCGCCTTCGCGGTCCGGGTCAGGCGCCAGGTACACATAGTCCGCTTTCGCTGCCAGCTTCTTCAGGTGGGCAACAACCTTTTCTTTGCCCGGGGACACAATCAGTGTCGGCTCAAACGTCCGGTTCACCAGCTCCACGCCAATGTCGTTCTTCGGCAGATCCATGATGTGACCAATCGAGGCCTCCACCACATAATCGTTGCCGAGATATTTATTGATCGTCTTCGCCTTCGCCGGCGATTCCACGATCACAAGTGACTTTGCCATTCGTTCCCTTCATCCATCAAACCAAGTTGCCAATACACAAATACTTTTCCCGCATCTTTCAATGCGAACCTACCACGGAACTCAAAAACATGCGAACCCACCCAACCCGGGAAAAAGTTCAGGGCCAGTCGAGAATCTACACCCATAGACTACTTTTCTTCAATTTCGTTTCACTCGCCGGAGGTCACGCAAGAGCTCTTCCCATGCTCTCCGGGAAGGCAAGCTCCTCTATTTACTCTTGTTCTATCGCCGTTTTCCGCGCAACTCGCAGCCGCATTCAGAAGCACCGCACATAATTCTTTCCCGGCAACTGCTTCACTCGGCCGCACAGCTCCAACTCAAACAGCGCGGTAAATATCTCCGCTGACCCCAGTTGCCCCTGTAACCCTTCGATCAGTTCGTCGAGCTGTACCGACTCATCTCTTCGCAGCCGGCCGAGCACTACTCTTTCATGCGCCGGGAGAGGTCCGTCGTCGGTTTCACCAAATAAGGATGCAGGTCCACCTGCATTCGATTCACTCTGTCTTGCAACCCCCATCTCTTCTTCGAGTTCCAGCTTCACCGTTGCTGGCAGATCTTCCCACACATCCTCCCAAGTCGCCGTCAGCTTGGCTCCTTGCTTGATCAGTGTGTTCGGCCCCCAGGCGTTCTTGTTGGTTACGTTGCCCGGTACCGCATAGACGTCGCGGTTTTGCTCCATCGCACAGCGTGCCGTAATCCGCGTGCCAGAATACTCGGCTGCCTCCACCACCAGGACACCGATACTCATCCCACTCAATATGCGGTTGCGCAAAGGAAAATTCTGCGGTGCCGGAAACGTCCCCAACGGAAACTCGCTCACAATCGTTCCGCCCGACTCCACAATCCGCTCGGCCAGCTTCTTGTTCTCCTTCGGATACACGACATCGATGCCTGTCCCCCATACTGCGACCGTCTTCCCACCGGCATCGAGTGTCCCCTTGTGCGCTGCCGAATCCACCCCGCGTGCCATGCCGCTGAAGATCACCAAACCGCGGTTTGCGAGATCGCGCGACAACATCTCCGCCATCCCCAGACCATACGGCGAGGGTTGTCGCGTTCCCACCACGGCAATTCCTGGCCGCGCCAGCAGCGCCGCATTCCCGCGAATCCACAATACCGCGGGAGGATCATAGATCTCCAAGAGGCGCGGCGGATACGCTTCATCCTCACGAGTGAGAAAGTAGCCGCCCGCCTCCGCAACTCGTTTGGCTTCGTCATCAGCCGCGTCGAAAGCCCGGCCCTCAAAAACGAACTGCGCCGCGCGTGCCGGCAGACCCACACCTTCCAACTCGGTCAGAGACGCTTCAAACACCCGCTCTGCTGCGCCCAGGCGCGTCATAGCCTTGGCGATGCGCGTCGGCCCCATCTCTGGCGTCAGCGTCAGCGCCATCCAACCCAGCCTGGCTCTCTCTTTTGTGGTCAGCGCGTACTGCTCTGCGTCGCTGCTTGTCGTCATCTCTCTCCGTCACACACGCTGCGATGCTCCCGCGCCGCGCGTCCTAATTCGGCTGTAACCCTGCTGTCCGCAACATCCCAAAAAACTCGCGCTGCGTAGACGAATTGAGGGACTCAGCAACAAGCTTGCCATCGCGATTGAAGACGAAGGTCCGGGGCAGGCCCTCGGGATGAAGCTGATCTACGTGGAACTCCTTGCCAACCTTGCCTCCGTCGTCAAACAAAACCGTCGGGTGGTATCCCTTCGACGCCAGGTAGGTGTTAACAGCGAAGGGATTCTCGCCCGTAATCGACAGGATCACCAGCCCCTGCTGCTGATAGTGCGTGGAGATCAGATCGAGATCCTGCATCTCCTGCTTGCAGGCCGCGCACTGAATCGCCCAGAAGTTGACCAACACAATCTTGCCTCGAAGCGACGAGAGAGTAACCTTTTTTCCGTTCAGATCCTTCAGTGTGAAGTCAGCCTTCGCCACGTCCGCGTCGTTTGCCGTCACGATCTGCGATGCCTTCGCCAGCATCGGGTCATTCAAGCTCGTCTTGATCCCCGTATACTGCGCGATCCTGGCAAGATCCATGTACGGCTGCGCCGGGCCCCCATCTTTGTCCGCCGGCTGCGGAGTCTCGGACAGGGCCTGGGCCAATGTGTCGGCGGTGGCCTGTAGCGCCTCGTTTCCATTGTCGCCTTGCACAGCGATCTGGGTTAGAGCCTCAGCGGCCTTCAGCTTCGGCCCCCCCGCAGGCAGAGTGCGTATATCTTTGGCGAGTTGCAGAATCGTTGCAGGCCGCTGGGGATCGGGAGCGGCCGTCGGCGCACTGGGCGGACCACCCGGCCCCATCGCACCAGGAGGAGGAGCGCTAAGGCTCTTCAATTGTTTATTGATGGCGGACAAGTTCGCCTGCCCCCACAGCGAGGGCGCAGCGAGCGAGAAAATGGCGAGAGCGATGGCGTATCTGCAATTGTTCATATAGGACTCACGATCAATTAATTTGCGACCCAATTGTAGCGGGTGCCGCAGCACGTTGAATAGGAATTCACGCCCGCCTGGTGCGGACCGCACTGCACACCCCTCCTCGTCCGCATCGCATAGACTAATCTCTTGGGCCTGCACACCTCAAATCTCGTACGCGTCGCCGCCATCGATTTCCTCAACCCCGCGCCGCTCATGTGGGACTTCGAGCATCCGCCCCACAACACCGCACTCGCCCAGCGCTACCAGTTGCATTACACGCAGCCTTCCTTGTGCGCCGACGAACTCCACGCCGGTCGCGCCGACCTCGGCCTCATTCCCATCGCCTCGCTCACGCCCGATCTAGCCATAGTTCCCGGCTGCACCATCGCATCGCTCGACCGTGTCCGCTCCATCCAGCTCATCGTCAAGATCAAAGATCGCACCGCGGAAGACGTCGACCAAATCCTCAACGCTGTCCGCACCATCGCCGCCGACACGGCATCCCGCAGCTCGCTCGCCTACGCGCAGATTCTCTTCAACAAATTCATAGGTGCCGAGCCCGAGTTTGTTCCCGCACCGGCCAATCCGATCGTCATGCTCGCGGATGCCGACGCCGCCCTGCTGATCGGCGATCCCGCTCTGCTGGCCCTCGAATCGCGCGACCGCATCGAACAAGCCGCAGGCCTCTGCCTGTGGATCGACCTAGCCCACGAGTGGCGTATCCGCACCAACCTGCCCTGGGTAGCCGCCGTCTGGGCCATCCGCCCCGAAGCTCTCACCGCAGCCACTATCACCGCGGAGCAGTTGGTGGAAGACTTGCAGCAATCCCGCGACCACGGCCTCGCGCACGTCGACTCCCTCGTCGCCGAATGGACCCATCGCATCGCCATCCCGCCCGAAACGATCCGCCACTACCTCACCCGGAACATCCACTACACACTCAATGACGACTGCGTCGCCGCAATCGAACTCTTCCGCAGCTATGCCGCGGAAGCTGGTATTCTGTCCCCTCTTCCTCAGCTTCGCTTCCTCTAAATCGAAATATACCGCGACTTCCGCCCTCTCCCGCGCGTCCTATCCCTGATGACCTTATCTGCCGCAGCTACGACGATCTCGTCCCGGTTCATTCTCTGGGCTCTCGCCGCTGCCACGCCCGCAGTTGCCGGTCACCCCAACACGCTCATCCACATGCTGCTCTCCTTTGGCATCGTCGGCGTATTCCTGGTGTCCATCGTCGACTCATCCTTCGTCCCGCTGCCCATCCCCGGCATCACCGATCTGATGGTCGTAGTGCTGGCCGCGCAGCACGCCAACCTCGTCCTGCTCGTCGGAGCCGCCACCTTTGGCTCATTCCTCGGCGGCTTCTTCAGTTACAAGGTCGGCCAGTCTGGCGGAATGGCCTTCCTCGAAAAGCATGTGCCCCCGCGCATCTTCAAACCCGTCTGCAGTTGGATGGAATCGCATGCCATTCTCTCGGTAGCATTGCCCGCCGTCCTGCCGCCGCCCATGCCGCTCTCGCCTTTTGTCTTGGCCGCGGGCGCACTCAAGATGTCGCGCAACAAGTTTCTCGCCACGTTCACCGTCAGCCGCTTCCTGCGCCACACCGCATTTGCCGCGCTCGGCGTTTACTTCGGCCCACACGTGCTGCACATGTGGAACCGGTTCAGTCGCAAATGGGGTACTGAAATCCTCATCGTCGTCTGGAGCGTCATCCTCATCAGCCTCGCCATCGCCTTCTGGAAGCTCTACAAAACGTCGCGCTCAGCCTCGGGCTCCCCGTCAGATTCAGGTGCCATCATCCCACCCGCCGAAGCCTGACCGTCGCCGCCTTTGCTCTCGCTTTTACTGATCACTGACCACTAACCACTTTCCTGCCTACATCTCCCACTGCAGCAGCGTCGCGCCTACAGTAAACCCGGCGCCCACACTCGCCAACAGTACCAGGTCGCCCTTCTTCAGCCGCCCCTCGTCGAGCGCCGTCTGCATCGCAATCGGAATCGTCGCCGCCGTCGTATTTCCGAAGCGGTCGATGTTGATAATCACATTCTCCAGTGGCATTCCCAGTCGCTCCGCCGTCGATAGGATGATCCGCTTGTTCGCCTGGTGTGGAATGAAGCATGCCAGGTCCTTGCCCGTGACGCCGTGCCGCGTCAGCACCGTCTCCGCCGCCTCAGCCATTTTGCGCACCGCAAACTTGTACACCGCCTGCCCATCCTGATGGACTACGTGCATATTCGCCGCAACTGTCTCCGCCGTCGGAGGATGCAAACTCCCGCCTCCCGGCATGTTCAACGCTGGCGCGCCCGAGCCATCAATCTCATGGAAGTAGTCGATCATTCCAATCTCGCCGCCTTCGCACGGTTCCAGGAGAACCGCGCCCGCGCCGTCGCCGAAGATCACGCACGTCGACCGGTCTTTGTAGTCGATGATCGAGCTCATCACATCCGCCCCAATCACCATCACCTTCTTCTGCATGCCGCTCTCGATCAGCTTCGCGCCCATCTGCAGCGCATACGGAAAGCCCGAGCACGCCGCCGACAAATCGAATCCCCAAGCCCCCTTCGCCCCGATCTTGTCCTGCACCAGGCACGCCGTCGCCGGAAAGAACATGTCTGGAGTCACCGTCGCTACAATAATTACCTCAAGATCAGTCGCCGCAATCCCACGCTTGGCGAGGCACACCCGCGCCGCCTCTGCCGCCAGATCGCTGGTAGCAATTCCCTTATCCACAATGTGACGCGTGTGAATTCCCGTCCGCTCAGTGATCCATTGGTCGCTGGTAGCGACCATCTTCTCCAGGTCCGCATTTGTAAGCAACCGCGGAGGAACATACGTCCCCACACAACTGATCTTCGCCCGCACCTGGTTGTGCGGCTTCAACGTCAGACTCAAACTCTCACCTCACTACATCTTCGCGACTCCATAATGGAACCGCATCTACACCAACAGAGCTTCTGTGTGGCCCGGGGATCATTCTCTCTGACCCGCACGCTAAGAACAAGTGCAACGCCGCCTGTCGACTTCACGACGCATCGGTTCCATGCAGCACAATTCCCTTCACGGCAGTCTCCTCGCCGCGAATGTGCCCTCGCATCTTCCCTAATTTGTTCAAATGGGGCAATACCGAACAGACAACCTCAGTCGCCACTAACTACCAGCAACTAACAACTGTCCTTAAAAGTACCGGGCGACCTACTGCGCCCATAATTACCCGTTACCGTTGCTTCCTTCCGGACCTGGCGGGATTGGCGGGATTACGTCGCGTAGGACCCGGCACTCCCTAAGTCTACCATCTCCCGTCTTCGCCGACAGCTGACTGCCGATCCCTGAAAGCTGTCTCGAAAACATTGCCTCTGCTGCATTCCCCGCGATACCCTCATCCGCATGAACCGCCTCGCGCTCGTCGCACTCTTCCTCACCCTGCTGCCTGCCTTGGCCGCCGATGTCCACGTCCGCGTGGACCCCACGGCCCGTGCCGCCGCGCCCGGCAACGAGAACCTCACCGTCTTCCCCACTATTGTCAACGCGCTCGACCATCACCCCTTCGCCACGCCCAACCGTGATGGCACACCCGGCCGAGTCTTCATCGAGATAGTTCCCGGCACTTACCACGAGCGCGTCATCGTCACCCAGAACCACAACAACATCACCCTCATCGGTCTCGGCAAAACGCCCGCTGACGTCGTGATCACCAACTCGCTCAACGCCCGCGTCGCCGGCGGCACCTTCTTCACCGAAACCGTCGAGATCAACGGCACCGGCTTCGAAGCGGACAACATCACCTTTGAGAACGCCGCCGGCAACACCGGCCAAGCCGTCGCCGTGGCCGATCGCGGCGACCGCAGCATCTTCAAGCACTGCCGCTTCCTCGGCCACCAGGACACACTCTTCGCCGATTACGGCCGCCAATACTACGTCGACTCCTACATTGAGGGCGGCGTCGACTACATCTTCGGCAACGCCACCGCCGTCTTCGATCGCGACGAACTCCACTCCAACGGCCCCGGCTTCGTCACCGCGCAGTCGCGCACCTCACCCACGCAGACCAGCGGTTACGTCATCCTCAACAGCAAAGTCACCGACGATCTCACCGCCCCGCCAATCGATCCCAACGCTCCCGGTGCAGCCTCTACCGCTGCCGCCCGCCGCATGATCGGCCTCGGCCGCCCCTGGCGCACCTACTCGCGCGTCATCTACATCAACACCTCACTGCCCGCCGAAATGAACCCTGTCGGCTGGAACAACTGGGGACAAACCGCCAACGAGTCCACCGCCTACTACGCGGAATCGAACTCCACCGGCCCCGGCGCGTCGCCATCCACCCGCGTCGCCTGGTCGCACCAACTCACGGCGATCCAGGCCAGGAAGTATCTCCCGCAGACCTTCCTGAGTGGCCCATCTTCCGGCCCCAACCACTGGAACCCCATCGCCGAAGCCGCCAAGCTGCCCTGAACATCCCTTCGCCCGTCCCGGAATGTGGCGCCCACCTGTAACAATTTGGGATACAAACCGTCTCAAAGGAACTCCACCGAGGTTTGCCGACGTATAGATACAAAGGAGTTCCCCACTCCCATCCCAAACAAAAACGAGTTGCCACGATGCCCCAGCTTGTCGCTCGCACACTGGACTCCCGCCGAAACTCAGTTCTTCTGATGTGTCTCACCGCAGCAGGCCTGGCCCTTACCGCGCCTCCGGCTCCGGGCCAAACCGACCCGGCGCCCGCGCTGCCGACCACCGCCAAGCCCCTGGCTTTCGACGCCATCTCCATCAAGCCCGACAGCGGCGGCACGCACCTCACTAGCCAAATCGTCAACGGCGAAGCCATCATCAGCTCCCAATCCATGTTCAGAAACACGCCCGACGGAATCAACTATGCGAACGTGACCGCAAAAGCCCTCATCGCCACCGCCTACAATATCAAGGGCGACCAGATCTCCGGAGGCCCGGATTGGGTCGGCTCAGCCGGCTTCGACATCCAGGCCAAGGTCACCAGCTTCGACCCACCTGACTCACACCAACTCACCAAGGACCAGCGCAGCCAGATGCTCCAGTCATTGCTCGCCGACCGCTTCAAACTCGCCATCCATTACGAAACCAAAGAAGCGCCCGTCTATGAGTTGACCATCGCCAAAGGTGGCCCGAAGCTCCACGAAGCCAAGCCCGGCGATACCTATCCCAACGGCCCCAAAGGCCCCGACGGCATCTCCCACGCCGGCATGATCATGTTTAATGGCCCGGGCCAGTTCACGGCCCAGGCCGTTCCCACCTCGAACATCGCCGATTTCCTGGCGCCGACGCTCCACCAGCAGGTCATCGACAAGACCGGCCTCACCGGCAAGTACGACTTCACCCTTCAGTTCACGCCAGACAACATTCCCGCCGATTCCCCCAACGCCGACGGCCCCACCATCTTCACCGCCGTTCAGGAACAGCTCGGCCTCAAGCTCGAATCCACTAAAGGCCCAGTCAAGACCCTCGTCATCGACCACATCGATCCGCCCTCAGACAACTAGCGGTGTGCGTCAGAAATAAGGACACCTATGGGGTGACCCGAGATCATGGTTTTTCGGAGTAGCCGCGGGCTTCAAAGCCCACGGCAAGTGGCATATGAATCGGCAGGCCTTTAGCCCCGGGCCCTGCTTCACCGCTGATTTAGACGCGGATATGTGGCAATCTGCCTGACGCATTACACTAGCCGCCCCGGCCCAGCTGCAGTCTCTTCCTG
>Ga0302199_1000392_pt1 | contig 22870 bp, 19 predicted proteins | sample II_Bog_N2_3_FD_194588 | JGI IMG/M metagenome (GOLD analysis project Ga0302199, IMG submission 194588) | Peat permafrost microbial communities from Stordalen Mire near Abisko, Sweden - II_Bog_N2_3 | ecosystem: Environmental > Terrestrial > Soil > Wetlands > Peat | place: Sweden: Abisko, Stordalen... | reverse complement strand
AGGCCTCGCAGCGTTACGCGGTGCCGCAAACGTGGCTGGATATCGGCGTCCGCCGCTGGGGTTTTCACGGTGCGAGCCACAAGTTCATCGCCGAACGCTCGGCGGAATTGCTCGGTCGTCCCGACGTCGCCGAACGCGCCCGCCAGCTTTATGTGAACAATGGTTCCGCGAAAATTTCCGGCGCGCCGTTGCGTGTAATTTCCTGCCATCTCGGCGGCAGTTCGAGCGTGACGGGCATTTTGAATGGCGCGTCCATCGGCACGAGCATGGGCATGAGTCCGCAATCCGGTTTGCCGCAGAACAATCGCGTCGGCGATTTGGATGCCGAAGCGATTCCTTACGCGGTGAAAACTTTGGGCATCACGATTGAAGAAGCGCAGAAACAATTGACCAAGCAAGCTGGCTGTCTTGGCGTCAGCGGCGTGTCAAATGACGTGCGCGACATCACGGATGCCGCCAGCAAAGGCAACGCCAACGCGAAGCTCGCGCTCGATGTTTTCGTAGCCAGTGCGCGGCATTGGGTTGGCAGCTACTTTTTGCAATTGAACGGCGCGGACGCGATTGTGTTCACTGCGGGCACCGGCGAGAACCGCGCGGAATTGCGGGTCGCCATTTGCGCGAATTTGGAAAATCTCGGCATCAAGATTGACGCGGAGAAAAATAATTCCTGCCGCGCGACGGAATCCGTCATCAGCGCCGCCGATTCCGCCGTGAAGATTTTTGTGATCCCCACAAATGAGGAACTCGTCGTGGCGCGCGAGGCGAAACGCTTTTTAGAAGCCAAGAAAAACTAGATTTACCAACAACAACTCTCAACCAACAACCAAAAGTAATTATATGCCACAAGCCATTGGAATGATCGAAACCCGCGGACTCGTTGCCCTCGTCGAGGGGACGGACGCGATGCTCAAAGCCGCCAACGTCGAGCTCGCCGGCCCGATGATGCAGGTCGGCAACGCCCTCGTCACCGCGTGTGTCGTCGGCGATGTCGCCGCCGTCAAAGCCGCGACCGACGCCGGCGCGCAGGCCATCAAAGCCATCAAAGGCGAATTGGTCAGCGTCCACGTCATCGCCCGTCCGCACGCGGATGTGGAAGCGGTGTTGCCGAAAAAGAAGTAGTTAGAAGCTGGAAGCTAGAAGTTGGAATGGCGCACCGTGCGCCAGAAAAATTCTAGCTCCTCACTCCTAACTTCTAACTACCAAAAACTATGTTCCTCGCCAAAGTCGAAGGCCAGGTGGTCGCCACCAAGAAAGACCCGAACATGTCGGGCCGCAAACTGTTGCTGCTCCGCCCGCAGCTCGTGGACGAGAAAGACCCGACGAAGTTCCGTCCGGGAGTCAACACCATCGTAGCCGTGGACAATCTCGGCGCCGGCGAGGGCGAACTGGTTTTGTTCTGTCAGGGCAGCAGCGCCCGGCTCGCGCCTGGCATGAAGGAAGCGCCGGTGGACGCCGTCGTCATAGGCCTCGTGGACAGCGTGGATGTTTTTGGAAAACAGATTTTCAGCGCAAAAGTTTAGCCACAGATGAAACACAGATTGAACACAGATAAAAATTCCGTGTTGCATTCGTGTTCAATCCGTGGCCAAGAAAAAATATGAGTGCCGTAAATGAAACTTTAATCCGTGATGTGGTGGCCGAGGTGCTTGGTAAGTTGGGCAGCAGCACAGCGACTGCAACCACCAAACCTGCTCCGGCTCCGTCCGCGCCTGCGCCGAAATCGGATTCGTGCGGCTGCAGCGTGAAGAAATCGTCAGCGACTCCGGCCTTGCGCGGTAAGTTCGGCGTGTTCGCCATGGCGGAAGAAGCGTGTGGTGCGGCTCAAGAAGCGTTTTTGCAGTTGAAAGAAAAAGGCGTCGCTGCCCGTCGCAAGATTGAAGAAATCGTCAAGGCGATGGCCGAGAAAAATGCCGAGCAATGGGGCAAGATTGAATTTGATGAGACCAAGATCGGCCGGCTCGACCACAAAATCGCCAAGCTGGGCTTGATCAAACTGGTGCCCGGTGTGGACTGGCTCCGCCCCGACGCCCGCAGCGGCGATCATGGTATCACGCTGGAGGAATACACGCCGTTCGGCGTCGTTGGCGCGGTCACGCCCAGCACACATTCCATTCCCACGTTGAGCGGCAACATCGTCAACATTTGCGCCGCCGGAAATTCCGTGGTCTTCAATGCGCATCCCAGCGCCGCCCGCTGCGCGGCGATTGCCATCCGCGCTTACAACGAAGCGATTTATCGTGAAACCGGCATTGAAAACATCGCCTGCATTATTGAAAAGCCGACGCTAGATTCGTTCAACGCGCTTTGCAAGAATGAAAACACCCGCCTGCTGCTCGTCACCGGCGGACCGATGGTCGTTAAGGCCGCTATGCAGACCGGCAAGCGCGCCATCTGCGCCGGGCCCGGCAATCCGCCCGTGTTTGTTGACGATACTTGCTGCCCGACGCGCGCGGCGAAGGCGATCATCTCCGGCGCGGCGTTTGACAATAATCTTTTGTGCATTGGCGAAAAACAGGTTTTCGTCCTCGACCAAGTCGCGGACAAACTGATGCAGAGGATGTCCGAGAACGGTGCGGTCAAATTGAACCCGTCGCAATTGGAAAAGCTCACCAAGGCGGCGTTCACCATCACGCCCGGCCAAGGCGGCGGTTGCGCGCAGGCGCACACCAACAAAGATTACATCGGCAAAGATCCGTCCTTTCTGGCGCAGGCTGCCGGAATCAATCTGCCGTCCGGCACGCAGTTGCTCTTCGGTGAAACCGATGCCATGCATCCGTTCGTGCAGGAGGAACAGATGATGCCCATGCTGCCGATCGTGCGCGTCAAGAGCGTCGAGGAAGGCATCGAGCGCTCGCTGCAATCCGAGCATAATTACAAGCACACCGCCATCATCCACTCGCATGATGTGGAAAACATCACCGCCATGGCGCGCGCACTGGACACAACATTGTTCGTCAAGAACGGCCCGTCACCCGCCGGCCTCGGCCTCGGCGGCGAAGGTTATCTGAGTTTCAGCATCGCCACGCCCACGGGCGAAGGCATCACGAATCCCCGCACGTTCACGCGCGTCCGCCGCTGCGTGATGGTGGATAATTTGAGGATTTATTAAATGCTGCTCGCCCGCGTCGAAGGCAACATCGTGGCGACTCGGAAACATCCGAGTCTCGATGCGTGGCGTCTCGTGATCTGCCAGCCGATTGGCAAGAGCGGCGAAGCCGAAGGCGCACCGATCATCGCGATTGATTCGCATGGCGCGGGCATGCACCAACAGGTGGTGATTTCGTCCGACGGCAAGGCGGCGCGCAAGGCCGTGGGCGTGGATAAGAGTCCCGTGCGCTGGCTCGTCACCGGCATCGTGGATGAATCTGAACCGGGAGTGAGAATTTGAAACTGGGCACCGTCATCGGCCGGGTCACGTTGAGCAAGTCGGTGGAGGTGCTCAAGGGCGGACGCTTTCTGGTCGTCAGCCCGTTGAGCCGTGAGCAATACCGCAAGGGTCTTGACGCCAAGCCAAGCATGGGCACCGATCCGAGCCTGGTCGTGTATGACGACCTCGGCGGCGGTGTGAATGACATCATCGGTTACGAAGAAGGCGCGGAGGCGGCGCAGCCGTTCGCAGTGCCGCCGCCGATTGACGCGATCAATTGCGCGCTGGTGGACGAAATGTTTTACAACCCGTGGAAGGGTTAACTTAAAATTTATATGAGCCAAGTTATCAGTGTCCGTGACATCCAGGAAATGATCCGCAGCGGTCAGGCCGTCAGCATCCCCGACGACGCCATCGTCACGCCGTCGGCGCGCGAGCTGTTGCAGGACATCGAGACCAACGGCGCCCGCGTCATCGCCACCGGGGCCGCCGCCGCGTCTGCCGGAACCGACAAGCTTTCCCCGCCCACCAAGAAGCTCAACTCCAAGTCCTCGAAGGCGGAGTTGGACGCCTTCTTCGCCTCGCCTTACGCGCACAGCTTGAAGGAGCAGATCTGCGAGATGGGCCACCGCCTCTGGAAGCGCGCCTATGTGGACGGCAACGGCGGCAACATGGCCATCCGCGTCGGCGAAGACATCGCCATCTGCACCCCCACGCTCGTGAGCAAAGGTTCGCTCAAGCCATCCGACATGTGCCTGGTGGACTTCGAGGGCAACCAGCTTTGCGGGACCAAGAAGCGCACCAGCGAGATCCTGATGCATCTTCAGATGATGAAGAAGCAGCCCAAGGCCGTCGCCACCTGCCATTGCCATCCGCCTTACGCCACGGCGTTCGCCGTCGTCGGCCAAGCGCCGCCCACCTGCATGTTGCCGGAATACGAAGTGTTCTGCTCTGTCGGTGTCGCGCCGTATCGCACGCCCGGTTCGCCGGACATGGGCAAGCTAGTCGCCGACCTCACTGACGATTACAACACCATCCTCATGTCCAATCACGGCGTCGTGACGTGGAGCCACAACAACATCGAGGAAGCCTACTGGCGCATGGAAATCATCGAAGCCTACTGCCGCACCATCGTCGTCGCCGGCCAGCTCGGCAAGCCGATCAACACCTTTACCGGCCCGCAGATGAAGGAGATCATGAACATCAAGCAGAGCCTCGGGTTCGTGGACCCGCGCATCGGCATGAAGGAATGCGAACTCTGTGACAGCGGCGAATGGCGTCCCGGCGCAACCAGCCAGACGAACACCTCCAGCGAACTCACCGTCGGCCTCGACCCCGAAGCCGAAGCGGCGGTGAAGGCCATCACCGACCAGATTCTCTCGCAGATGAAGTGAAGCTGCCGAGCGGCGAATGAAAATAGCCCACGACTTCAGTCGTGGGTTTTTTCATGCCTTTGCGCCAAGTCCCGCAGGGACGAAAGGAAGCTTCTGCCGTCCCTGAACGGGACTTTTTAATTCCTAAATCCGGTCAACCCGAAAGCGCCGTCGCCGCTCCGCTCTGCCGGCGCAGTCCAAAAATTGTCCGACTGGTTCACAGTTGCTTGGATGATGACCGTGCTTGGCCGGAACTAGATGCCGGCGGCCGTGACCAAGAGTCCACAATTGCGGAACTCGACTTCAATTGACCAAAACTTGAGGGTTGCGCCGCGCCACTGGACTCCAGTTTCATTGAATTTACAGGCGAATCTGCAAATGCCGCGCCGGTATATGTAAAACACGACATGGAATCCACAGAATTGAAGTCGGTATTTGCAGGTTTGTTCAGGCTATCCGCAGATTGATGGGCGGTATCTGCCGAATTGTCATGGAACCTACAGATTTGCTGTCCGCTTCTGTGCATTTGCAGCCCAAATCTGCAAATTCTGGAACATCATTTTAGGATTTGGCAGGCTGATTTACGGTCGGCTTATCCCGTTTGACGGAACTGGAACCGGGTTTCCAGGAATTGTCTTCCCGGCGGGTAATTGATAGGTTCAGGCATGAGCAATGACCTTCCCCTGCCCGCCGCTCTGGCTCCCATTACTAACGCCCCGGCGCTCATGCACGCGCTAGGCAGTCCGCTCCGCTGGGACGTGATGCGCAAGCTGGCGCTCGACGGCCCGCAATCGGTCACCAGCCTCGGCGGGCTGATGGATCGCGCGCAGGATTCCATGTCCCGGCATCTGACGGTGCTATGGCAGACGGGCGCGGTGGTGGGCATTGAGCCGCCGGACGGCGACACGCGCAAACAATTTTATGCCATTCCGCCGGCCCGGCTGCGCACGGTTCCGGGCGGGAAGGAAATTGACTATGGCGTGTGCGTGTTGCGCTTTCCGTGAGGGGCGAAGCGGTCGCGGCCGGCAAAACTGTTTTGCCAGCGCCACCGGTTTTGTTACGCTGTGCCGATGCGAATGACTTTATGGATGGCCGGACTGCTGCTGGCCGGGAAGGTTTCCGGCGCGGAAATCGCTTTCAACTTCAGCAGTTATCCCGAAGGCACGACGCCGACGAACTTTCAGGCCGTGCTCGCCGGCGGCGGCCAGCCGGGCACCTGGTCGGTGGTCAACGCCGAGGTGCCGCCGCTGCTCGCGCCGTTGACCGACCGGGCGCTGGTCGTCGCGCGCCACGGCGTGCTGGCGCAGACATCCGCCGACCCGACGGATGAGCGGTTTCCCATGTTCATCTACACCGGCGAGAAGTTCCGCAACTTCAAGTTCACGACGCGGTTCAAGGTTGTCAGCGGCGTCACCGAGCAGATGGCCGGCGTCGTTTTTCGCTATCAAAATTCCTCGAACTACTACGTCGTCCGCGCCAGTGCGCTGGGCAATAACGTGCGGTTTTACAAGGTGGTGGACGGTGTGCGCTCTGACCCCATCGGACCGGACCTGGCCGTGACGGTCGGGGACTGGCATACGCTCGGCGTGCAGTGCGACGGCAATCAGATCATCGTGACGTTCGATGGCAAGCCCGTGATGCCCGCGCTCGGCGACAACTCCTTCACGGAAGGGCTGGTCGGGTTCCGCACCAAGTCGGACGCGGTCTGTTATTTCACCGACGCGACGGTGGATTACACGCCCATCGTGCCGAACGCGCAGATCATCCTGAACGGCATTCTGGAAAAGGAGCCGCGCATCCTCGGCCTGCGGATTTACACGGCGCAGACGAATGGCACCACCGCCGTCATCGCCAGCAAGGACACGGCGGAATTCGGCAAGCTCGGCACCGCAGCGGAAGCCAAAGCCATCAATGACGGCACGGTGTCTTTCGGCCGCGAAAAGGGCGCGGTGGTGATGACGCTGCCGCTGCACGATCGCAACGGGGATTTCATCGGCGCCGTGCGCCTGCGGCTGAAGTCATTCTTCGGCGAGACGCAGGACACCGCGCTGGCGCGGGCGCGGATGATTGTGACCCAGATTCAAGACCAGGTGCTGTCGGACAAGGATCTGTTGTAGCCGGGGAAGCGTTATTCGGACCGGACTTCCACGCTGACAATCTCGCCGCCCTTGCACGCGGCCACCACCTCCAGCGGTCGACAACAGATTTCGCAATCGGTCGTGAAGACCTGCTGCGCAACACTCGTGTCCACGACCACCTCAAACGTCTGGCCACAGAACGGGCACTGGATGTCGGTGAATTCTTCCATGCCGGCAATCTAACGCCGCACCGGGAAAACGCAATGGGGCAATGCGGCCGCTTTTCCGGTTTGCCACTGTCGCCGGATTAAGAGATAGTAGGCCTCCGTTTTTACGACCATTTATATGAAACCCCAAGTCGAAATCTACGACACGACTCTGCGCGACGGTTCGCAGGGCGAAGGCATCAACTTTTCGGTGGCGGACAAGCTCCGCATCGCCGAGAAGCTGGACGCGTTTGGGGTTCATTACATCGAAGGCGGCTGGCCGGGCAGCAATCCCAAGGACATCGAGTTCTTTGCGCAGGCCAAGAAGAAGAAATTCAAGAACGCCCGCCTCGCGGCGTTCGGCTCGACGCGCAAAAAAGGCGTGCCGGTGGAAGCGGACGACCAAGTGCGCCTGCTCATCGAAGCGGAAACGCCCGTCGTCACAATCTACGGCAAGACTTCCATGCTCCATGTGAAAGAAGTGCTGCGCTGCACGCCGGAAGAGAATTTGGCCATGATCGGCGACACGGTGAAGTTCCTGAAAGACCACGGCAAGTTTGTCATCTACGACGCGGAACACGCGTTCGACGGTTACAAGCTCAATGCCGAATACGCGCTGGACACCTGGCGCGCGGCGGAAAAGGCCGGCGCGGATTTCGTGGTGCTCTGCGACACGAACGGCGGCTGTCTGCCGGGCGAAATCGCGGCCATCACCAAAACCGCTGCCAGCAAGCTGAATTGCAAGATTGGCATCCACACGCACGACGACATCGGCTTGGGCGTCGCGAACGCGCTCGCCGCGCTCGAAGTGGGCGCATGCCATGTGCAAGGCACCATCAACGGCTACGGCGAGCGCACCGGCAACTGCAATCTGACCAGTGTCATCCCCTGCGTCGCATTGAAGCTGAAAAAAACTTCCGTGCCGGCGAAGTCGCTGGCGAAGCTGAAAGAACTTTCTGCGTTCGTGGACGAGGTTGCCAACTTGCGCCACAATTCGCGCCTGCCGTGGGTGGGCTCGTCCGCGTTTGCGCACAAGGGCGGCGCGCACGTCAACGCTGTGCAGAAACTTGCATCCAGCTACGAGCACGTGGATCCGTCGCTCGTCGGCAACGAACGAAACATTCTCATCAGCGATCTCGCCGGGCGCAGCAACATCGTCATCAAGGCGCAGGAACTGGGCTTCAAGCTCACGAACGATACGCCGGAGCTGAAGCCGATTCTTAACCGCGTCAAAGAGCTTGAAAACAAAGGCTACGAATACGAGGCCGCCGAAGGCTCAATGGCGCTGCTCATCAGTAAGGCGCTGAAGAAACGCGAACTGCCGTTCACGGTGGACACGTATCATGTTTCCATGCGCCGCGACGAAAAGGGTTCCGTGTGCGAGGCGACCATCAAGGTTCGAGTCGGCAAGAAACGCGCGCAGACCGTGGCGGAAGGTGACGGCCCGGTGAACGCGCTCGACGCCGCGCTGCGGCTGGCGCTCGCGAAGTTTTTCCCGCAGCTCAAGCGCATCACGCTCACGGATTACAAAGTGCGCATCCTCGACGGCGTGGCCGGCACGGCGGCGAAGACGCGCGTGCTCATCGAATCCACCGACGGCAAGCGCGAGTGGGGCACGGTTGGCGTGAGCGAGAACATCATCGAAGCCAGCCTCGAAGCGCTGGTGGACTCGATGGAATTCGCGCTGCTGAAGAAGTGATTTCTCAACATTCAACGCTCAACTTCGAATTTGGTCCATTGAGCGTTCGGTGTTGAATGTTGAGCGTTGAATGTTTTCCTTTTTGATTTATGTCCGAGATTTCCAAAGCCTACGAACCGCAGTCCGTCGAGGACAAGTGGTATGACTTCTGGCTGAAGCAGGGTTGCTTCACCGCCGACCCGAAGTCCGCCAAGCCCGCGTATTCCATCGTCATCCCGCCGCCGAATGTCACCGGGATGCTCCACATGGGCCACGTCCTCAACAACACCATCCAGGACATCCTCAGCCGCAAGGCGCGCATGGACGGCAAGGAAGTCCTCTGGCTGCCCGGCACCGACCACGCCGGCATCGCCACGCAGGTGATGGTGGAAAAGCAGCTCAAGAAGGAGGAAAAAAAATCCCGGCACGATCTCGGCCGCGAGGAATTTTTGAAACGCGTCTGGGCGTGGAAGGAAAAACACGGCGATATCATCATCAACCAGCTCAAGAAGCTCGGTTGCTCGTGCGATTGGACGCGCGAACGCTTCACGATGGATCCGGAGTATTCGCGCTGCGTGCAGAAGGTGTTCGTGGAGCTTTACAAGAAGGGCTTGATTTATCGCGGCAAACGCATGGTGAACTGGTGCCCCGTGTCGCAAACCGCGTTGTCGGACGAAGAAGTGGAAATGAAACCGCAGAATGGTTTCATGTATCACTTCAAGGTGCAGGTCGCGGAAGCGCCGGACACCTGGCTGACCATCGCCACCACGCGTCCCGAGACCATTCCCGGCGACACCGCCGTGGCCGTGAATCCGAAAGACCCGCGTTACGCGCATCTCATCGGCCAGCACATCGTGCGTCCGCTACCCGCCGAATTGCCGCGCGAGCAGAAGCTCATTCCCATCATTGGCGACGAGCATGTGGATTTTGAATTCGGCACCGGCGTGCTCAAGGTCACGCCCGCGCACGACAAGGCGGACTTCGAAATCGGCACGCGCCACAAGCTGCCGCTCATCGAAGTCATCAACGCCGACGGCACGATGAACGCCTTAGCAGGCGGGCCACTGGCGGGGTTGGATCGCTTCAAGGCCCGCAAAGTCGCCGTGGAAATTCTCACGGAACAGGGCGCGATGATCGAAGCCAAGCCTTACGAGAACAACGTCGGTTTCAGCCAGCGCGCGGATGTGCCGATTGAACCGCGTTTGAGCGAGCAATGGTTTTTGAAATATCCCGCCGTGCCGGAATCCAAGGCCTGCGTGGCGGAAGGCCGGATGAAATTTCATCCCGACCGCTGGGCGAAAGTTTACGACCACTGGCTGACGAACATTCAGGACTGGTGCATCAGTCGCCAGCTTTGGTGGGGGCATCAAGTTCCAGTTTGGCATCAGCCGGAAGATTGGGGAACGATGGAACAAATCACGGGCACTCTCAATTATTTGAACGAGTTAAAAGCTGCCAATCGCAAAGATGTTGTTGCTCGTTTTCCTGAAACTGGAAAAAACTCAACTGATGACAAAGACGAACCGCTGACTGGAATTAAAATTGAAGTTTGTCTTGCACCTTCGGCAACCGATGTTGCGAAGAAGCTCGAAGAATTTGGTTTGGCTCAAGACCCCGACGTGCTCGACACCTGGTTCAGCTCGTGGCTCTGGCCGTTCGCCACGATGGGCTGGCCGGAACAGACCGAGACGTTGAAGAAATTTTATCCGACCACCGACCTCGTCACCGGGCCGGACATCATTTTCTTCTGGGTTGCGCGCATGATCATGGCCGGCTACGAATTCATGGGCGAGGCGAAGTTCGCGCTCCCGGATGCGATGCCGTTCCAGAATGTTTATTTCACCGGCATCATCCGCGACAAGCAGGGACGCAAGATGTCCAAGACGCTCGGCAATTCACCCGACCCGCTCGTGCTCATCGGCCAATACGGCGCGGACGCCCTCCGCTTCGGCACCATGCGCAGCGCGCCGCTCGGCCAAGATGTTTTGTTCGATGAAAAAGATGTCGAGCTTGGTAGGAATTTTTGCAACAAACTTTGGAACGCCTGCCGGTTTAGACAAATGCAGGGCGGCGAAACCGAAACGGAAATCAATCCGTCGCTGCTCGCTTCGGACGACAAATGGATTTTGGTGCGGCTCGACCTCGCCATCAAGGAAGTCAGCGACGCGCTCACGACTTACAATTTTGCCACCGCCGTGCAGGCGCTTTACCGCTTTTTCTGGAGCGAGTATTGCGACTGGTATGTGGAGGCGAGCAAGGCGGCGTTCTTCGGCACCGATGCCGCGCTCAAGGCGAACAAGCTCGCCGTCATTGACTTCGTGCTCGCGCAAACCTTGAAAATGTTCCATCCGTTCCTGCCGTTCATCACGGAGGAGCTCTGGCATGGCATGGGTTTCAACAGGGAACTGCCGGAAAATCTTGGCGGCAGAACCATCATGTTCGCCGCGTGGCCGAAGCCGTTCAGCGCGGAGGAAAAAGATTATTTCGGCCTCGACGACACCGCCGACAAAGTTGCCGCCGCCAAATACGAACTGGTTTCACTTGGCCGCAACCTGCGCCGCGAATTGAAGCTCGACCCGGCGAAGAAACTGAAATTCATCCTCAAGCCCGCCGGCAATCTCGCCGCCGCCGAAATTGAGGTGTTGAAAATTCTGCTCAACGCCGAAGCCGTCGAGGTCGTCACGCCAAACTGGTCGTCCGCCAAAGGCACGCCGAGCGCCGCGAACGCGCTGGGCGAAATTTTCCTACCGCTCGAAGGGCTGATTGACATCGGCGCGGAAAAATCGCGGCTCACGAAGGAAGCGGAGAAAATCCAATCCGAAATCCTGAAGGTCGAGCAGAAGCTGGCGAACCCGAACTTCACGCAGAAAGTTCCGGCGACTGTCCTGGCCGAACACGCGCAACGGCTGGCGGATTGGAAGGCCAAGCTGGCGCACACGCAGGCCGCGCTGGACGCGCTGGGCTGATTTGCCGGAGAGTTAAACCGCAACAAGACATTGATGTCGGCAGCGGGTTTTCTTTTCTGGAGGCTTGCAACCGGCAGTCAGCGGCGGTTTAATTGCTTCCATCCTCCATGAAGCACAAACGGATCATCTTCATCCTCTCCGCCGGGCTGTTGCTGGTGGTCGGTATGGCGGCGTTTTTAGTTTTCAATTTTGTCCGACCCGTGGGTAGCGGACCAGCCGGACCGCAGGTCAGCCGCGACCTTTTTTCTCAACCATGGAGCTCCCGCCCGGTGCTGCTGGTGGGGTTGGGCGACAGCGTGACGGCCGGCTTTGGCGCGCCGAAAGCATATTCCTATTTTAACCGGCTGGCCCGGAATCCCGATGATGAATTTTCGGATTTGCAAGGCGTCTGCCTTGCGGCGGTGTTGCCAAATCTGACCGTGACCAACCTGTCGGTTTCCGGCAGCACATCCGACGAGGTGGTTGGCCGGCAATTGGCACTGATGCCCACCAATGACGCCAGTGTGCACGGTTTGGTGATCATGACGACCGGCGGCAACGACCTGATCCACAATTACGGTCGCACGGCTCCGCGCGAGGAGGCCATGTATGGGGCAACCTGGGAGCAGGCGCAGCCGTGGGTGGAAAACTACGCGCGGCGGCTGGATGAAATCGTGGAGCAAACCCGGAATCGTTTTCCCGGCGGCTGCGATATTTATGTGGCAAATATTTTCGATCCCACCGACGGCCTGGGCGATGCCGAACGTGCCGGCCTGCCGCATTGGCCCGATGGGATGAAAATTTTAGCGGCGTATAATGCGGCGATCCAAAGTTGTGCAGGCCGGCATCCCGAGGTGCATCTCGTGGACATTCATCAGGCGTTTCTTGGCCACGGCATCCATTGCCTGCAATTTTGGCGGGAACATTTCGACTGGCATGACCCGCATTACTGGCTCTTTGCCAATCTCGAAGATCCGAACGAGCGTGGCTACGATGTCATCCGCCGGCTGTTTTTAACTGAAATAGCCAAGACCAGAAATTCATTTAACTGACACTCACTGGCAGAAGCGGCAGGAGACAATTTTCTTTTCCTTAATTCCTGCTTTCCTAATTCAATTGCTCGTTTAATTTTTCGGGCAACATGGAGCACGGACTCGTTACCGACATCGCCATCTGCATTATCGCAGCTTGGCTGATTGCCGTGGTTTCCCAAGTGGCGCGGCAGCCGCTGCTGCTCGCGTATCTCGTCGCCGGCTTTGCCGTCGGCCCACACGGCTTCAAGTGGGTCACGGATCCCGATTCCATCCAGACCATTTCCGAAATCGGCCTGTCGCTGCTGCTGTTCATGATCGGGCTGGAGATTGACCTCAAGCGGATGATGAGCGCGGGGCGCGTCATCACCTTGACGGCGGGCATACAAATCCTCGGCTGCGTGCTGCTCGGCTGGCTGGTGTTTGGCGTCATCGGGCCGGCGGCAAACAGTTTGGAGGCGCTGTATCTCGGCGTGGCGGCGGCGATGAGCAGCACGGTCATCATCGTCAAAATCCTCTACGACAAGCGCGAACTGGAAACGCTTGCGGGCCGCATCACGCTTGGCGTTTTGGTGTTGCAGGACGTGTTCGTCATTTTGTTCCTCGCCGTCCAGCCGAACCTGAAAAATCCCGCCGTCGCGCCGCTGCTGCTGGCGTTGGGCAAGGTGATTTTGCTGCTGGCCGTCGCGTTTCTGGCAAGCCGTTTTGCGCTGCCGAAACTTTTCAAGCTGATCGCACGGCAGCCGGAACTCGTCCTCGTCGGCGCGCTGGCGTGGTGCCTGGCGCTCGCGGGTTTCGCCGGCTGGCTCGGCCTGTCCACCGCGATGGGCGCGCTCATCGCGGGCATGATGATTTCGACCTTTCCTTACACGCTGGACGTGGTTGCACGGGTCACGAGCATCCGGGATTTTTTTGTGACGCTGTTTTTCGTCGGGCTCGGCATGGAAATTCCCCTGCCGACGTGGGGCTACATTTTGTGGACGATTTTTCTCTGCCTGTTCCTCGTGGCGAGCCGGCTGGTGACGGTGTTTCCGGTGCTCTACGCGCTGCGCCAGGGTTTCCGCGTGAGCCTGCTGCCGGCCATCAACCTCTCGCAGTTGAGCGAGCTTTCGCTCGTGCTGCTGGCGCTCGGCCTGAAAAGCGGCGACGTCTCGGCGGACACCGTCGGCATCGCGGCGTTTTCCTTCGCGTTCCTCGCCGTCGGCTCGACCTACGGCATTTTGCAAAGCGACGCCCTGCTCCGCGCCGTGACCCCGTGGCTGCGCAAAATGGATTTGAAAGACCTGAATCAGGGCGCGAACGAACCTTCCGGCGGCGAAAAATCCAAACGCATCTGCCTGCTCGGCTTCTCGTGGACGGCCAGCTCGCTGCTCGCCGAAATCGAGCGCAACCGCCCGGATTTATTGGCTGAAATCGTGGTCATTGATTTCAATCCCGTCGTCCACGAAAGGCTGAAGGCGCACAAAATCCACGCGGTTTATGGCGACATCACCGCGCGCGATGTCCTGCATCACGCCGGCGCGGGGCACGCGGAATTCATCATCTGCTCGCTGCCGAACATGGTGTTGAAAGGCGCGGACAATTTGAAAATGCTCCGCCAACTGCGCGAGTTGAATCCCGGGGCAAAAATTATCGTCCATGCCGAGCTGCTCGCCGACGTGCCGAAACTTTACGCCGCCGGCGCGAGCTACGTCACCGCGCCGCGCCTGCTCGAAGCCGCCGACCTGCTGCAAGTCGTCGAAGCCCATGAACAAAAACTGCTCGAACAAAAACAGCACGCGCAGCTCAAGCAACTCGAAATGCGCCCGGAAATCATCCCGTAAATTTATGAAACCCGTTTACCTCAAATCTGCCCTGGCCGCCGCCGTCAAGGCTGCGCGCGCCGCCGGCCAAGTCATGCACGCCAACTGGCACAAGCCCAAGCGCGTGAATTCCGCCGAGGCGCACGACATCAAGCTGGAACTCGACGTGCGCTGCCAGGCGCTCATCGAAAAAATTCTCGCCGGCGCGTTCCCGCAAATTCCCGTGCTCGGCGAGGAAGGCGACACCGGCGACGTGAACGCCGAGTATCGCTGGGTGATTGACCCGATTGACGGCACGGTGAATTATTTTTTCGGGATGCCGCACGCCGCCGTTTCCATCGCGCTGCAACATCGCGCAGAATCCGTTGTCGGCGTGATTTACGACCCGTTCACCGATGAAATCTGGACGACGACCAAAGGCCAGCCGACGCGGCTGAACGGAAAAATTGTCCGTGTCAGCAACCGGTCGAAGATCGAAGACTGCATTATCGCGATGGGCTTTTCCAAGAGCCAGGACAACCTGGAGAAAAGCCTGCCGCACATGATCCGCCTTTCGCGCCGCGCGAAGAAAATCCGCATTATGGGTTCCGCCGCGCTGGAATTGGTCTATGTCGCGAGCGGCCGGCTCGACGCCTACATCGAGCGCACCATCAATTTGTGGGACGTGGCCGCCGGAAGTTTGCTCGTGGAAAATGCCGGCGGGGAGTTCTACACGCTGCCCGCGCCGCACGGCCAACTGCGGATGTGCGCCGACAACGGGCGACTGCGGAAGAAACTTCAGATCGACAGCCTGCTGAAATAGTCCTTCAGCTTCGCCAGCGCCTTGGCGCGATGGCTTAGATGGTTTTTTACGTCCTCGCCGAGTTCGGCGAACGATTGTGCAAATCCGTCCGGCACAAACAGCGGGTCGTAGCCGAACCCGCCCTGCCCGCTGGCGGTCAACTGAATCCGCCCTTCGCACGCGCCGTCGAAAATCTGCGCTTCAAATTCATCCGCAAAACAAACGGGCGACGCGCCCTCAACTTTTCCGGCGGGCACGGGCACCAACGCGATCACGCAGAGGAATCGCGCCGCGCGCTTTTCCAGCGGCACGTCTTTCAACAGGCGCAGCAGCTTGGCGTTGTTGTCCGTGTCGCGGGAGTTCTCGGTTTTGTCCAGCGCGGCGAAGCGCGCGGAATGCACGCCGGGCGCGCCATCCAGCGCGTCCACTTCCAGCCCGGAATCGTCCGCGAGCACATAGTTCGACGTTGAAAGTTGAAAGTTGAATGTTGAATGTTTCCCCGTCAGCCACTTCGCCAGTTCGGCTGCTTTCTTCGTCGCGTTGCCGGCGAAGGTGTCGGCATCCTCCACCACGGCGGGTGCGCCGGGAAATTCCTTCAGTGTAAGGCAGCGGAACTGCGCGCCGAGGATGGCCTGGATCTCGCCCGCCTTGTGGGCGTTGCGCGTGGCAATGAGCAGCGTCGTCATGCGCCAAGATTAGCGGAGTTTTTTTCGCTGGCGAGCTTGACGCGATAATTTTCACCGGCAGAATCATTCGATGCAATTACGCTTCGCCATCGCCCTCGGCCTTTCGCTGGCCGCGCTTGCCCCGCAACTTATTTCCGCCGAAACGGTCTGGCTCGACGACCTGAACCTCGCCGCCGCCACACAGGGCTGGGGCGAGCCGCAGAAAAACAAGTCCGTGGACGGCAAACCGCTGGCCATCGGTGGCCAGGCGTTCACGCGCGGGTTCGGCACGCACGCGGAAAGCAAACTGCGCGTCAACCTGGACGCCGGCGCACAGAGTTTTTCCGCCAGCGTCGGCGTTGACGACGACGTGGTCGGCAACGCCGCCGCGAGCGTGGAATTCATCGTAGTGGGCGACGGTAAGGAGCTGTGGAAAAGCGGCGTGCTGCGCGCCGGCAACGCCGCCAAGGATTGCACGGTCAATCTCACCGGCGTGAAATCGCTGCTGCTGGAGGTCACCGACGCCGGCGACGGCATTGATTTCGACCACGCGGATTGGGCCAATGCGAAATTTGAGACGGCGGCGGGCAAGCCGGAGACGGTGGCGGGCGAGCCGGCCATGGCGGCGGTCGCGCCCTTCATTTTGACGCCTGCCGCGCCAGCCACGCCGCGCATCAACGGCGCCAGCGTCTTCGGCGTGCGGCCCGGCTCGCCGTTCCTGTTCACGATCCCGGCGACGGGCGACCGGCCGATGGCATTCTCCGCGAAGAACCTGCCGCGCGGTTTGAAGCTCGACATCCAGACCGGCCACATCACGGGTGTGTTGAAAAAGAAGGGCGAGTTCATCGTCACACTGGGCGCAAAAAACGCGCTGGGTGCGGCGGAAAAAAAATTCCGCATTGTCTGCGGCGACCAGATGGCGCTCACGCCGCCGATGGGCTGGAACAGTTGGAACTGTTTCGCCGGCGCGGTTTCGGAGGAAAAGGTAAAGAGCGCGGCGGAAGCGATGGTCAAGAGCGGCCTCATCAACCACGGCTGGACTTATATCAACGTGGACGACTACTGGCAGAACCACCGCGACTCGAAAGACCCGACATTGCAGGGGCCGTTCCGCGACACGAACGGCTTCATCGTCCCCAACTCGCGATTCCCCGACATGAAAGACATGGCGGAGTTCATCCACGATCTCGGCTTGAAGGCTGGGTTGTATTCTTCGCCCGGCCCGTGGACGTGCGGCGGCTGCGCGGCCAGCTGGCTGCACGAGGAGCAGGACGCGCAGACCTACGCCAAGTGGGGCTTTGACTACCTGAAATATGACTGGTGCAGCTACGGCACCATCGCCTCCGGCGGCGACCCGTCCGCCAAAGACATCCCGCTCTGGGGCAAGACGGCGACGAACGACGCGGGCGCGGTTTATCCTTATGCGGTCATGGGCAAATTTTTGCGCGAACAAAACCGCGACATCGTCTTCAGCCTATGCCAATACGGCATGGCCGACGTGTGGAAATGGGGCGGCTCGGTGAATGGCAACTGCTGGCGCACCACCGGCGACATCACCGATTCCTGGCACAGCATGAGCAAGATCGGTTTCAACCAGGATCCCGCTGCGCCCTACGCCCAGCCCGGCAACTGGAACGACCCCGACATGCTCATCGTCGGCGAAGTCGGCTGGGGCAAGACGCATCCCACGCGCCTGACGCCGGACGAGCAATACACTCACATCAGCCTGTGGTGCCTGCTCTCCGCGCCGCTGCTCATCGGCTGCGACATGACCAAGCTGGATGATTTCACGCTGAACCTTTTGGAGAACGACGAGGTGCTGGCCATTGACCAGGATGAACTCGGCAAAGAAGCCACCTGCGTCATCAAGGACGGCGACTTGCGCATCTATGAAAAGGAACTGGCCGACGGCGGCCGCGCGCTCGGCTTTTTCAACCTCGGCAGCGAGCCGGCGAAACTGGAGTTCAAGGATTTTGCCACGCTCAGCCTCACCGGTGTGCAGCACGTCCGCGATTTGTGGCGGCAAAAAGATCTGACCAATGTGGACGCCGCGAACGGAATTTTGCCACTCACCATTCCCGCGCACGGCGTGGTGCTTTACAAGCTGACGGCGGCGAAGTAATTCACGCCAGCAGCTTTGCCAATTACTCGTGCTTCTGCTTGAGCCCGTCAATAAGGCGGTTGTGATGCTGTAGCCGGCGCAGCGCGTGTAGCAAAGCCGCTTGAGGCAGGCATCACGTTGGATGCTCTTGGTTGAATTGGCATTGTTTGGCTTGAATAACAAAAATTTACCACACTGATTAAACTGCGGCCATTGAGCGTAAGTTTAATTGAAACCTTTCGGCGCGAACGGTTCAGCCACCCCCGGCCTGAGTGGCCACGCGGATGGCTAGGCATCGGCCGGTCGCCGCCGCGAGCGCGACGACGGAACATTGTCGGCGACGATTCATGCGCCGCCACCTGTCCACGCCGCCCGAAATTGGCAAAATTATTCTCCGATGAAGTGCAACGCCACGCGGCGCGAATGCGGCTGCGTGCGGTGTTCCCACAAATAAATCCCCTGCCACGTCCCCAGCGTGAGCTGGCCGGCGTGAACCGGAATGGAAAGGTTCACCGCCGTCAGCGCGGTGCGGAGGTGCGCGGCCATGTCGTCGTCGCCCTCGGCGGTGTGGACAAAGAGCGAGTCGCCGTCCGGCACGAGCCGCGCGAAAAAAGCGTCGAGGTCGCGGCGCACATCGGGGTCGGCGTTTTCCTGAATCAACAGCGAGGCGGAGGTGTGGCGCAGATGCAACGTGAGCAGACCGTCGCGGAATTTATTCTCGGCCACCCACTTTTCCACCGCGCCGGTGAAGTCCACCAGCCCGCGCCCGCGCGTGGCGAGGACGAGTTCGTGGAAGGCTTGGCGGAACATTTTCTGAAAACATTGAACATTCAACATTCAACGCTAAACATCGAAGGCTGGGCATTCATGGGTCATTGGAAGTTCAATGTTGAATGTTCGAAGTTTCCCCCGGCTTAAGGGGCGACGGGCGCGCCCTTGTCGGCGAGCATCTGCTCGAGGTCGGCGTTGCGCGGTTGGCCGGCGGCGAGCGCCTTCTGGTAATGCCAGCGCGCCAGGTCGGGCAGCGGCGGCACCTGGCTCAGGTAGATCACGGCGAGGTTGTTGTGCGCGGGCGCGTAGTTGGGGTTCAGCTCGAGAGCGCGGCGCAGCGCGGCCTCCGCCGCCTTGCGCTGGCCCTGATGGCTCAATGTGACGCCAAGGTAGTTCTGGATTTCCGGGTTGTTCGGGTCGAGTTGCGCGGCGCGGGACAGGGCGTTCAGTGCGTCGTCAAATTTCTCCTGGCGGAACTTGAGGTAGCCGAGGGTGGACAGGTTATAGGCGTCGTTGGGGCTTTGGGCGAGCGCGGCGGTGATGTGTTTCTCGGCGGCGTCCAGCTTGCCCTCCTGCAACTCGATGGTGGCAAGGTTGGCGAGCGCGATGCCGTTGTTCTGGTCGCGATCAAGAATCTTCAGGTAGTCGGCCTCGGCCGCGTCGTATTCCTGATGGACAAAATGCGCCTGCGCGGAGGCGACCAGCACGGCGGTGCCGGCGGGCATCTCGCTGATGGGGGTCTTCTCGGCGTTGGGATTGGTCGGTGGCGTCACGGGCGCATTGAACAGAGCCAGTTCCTCGGGCTTGTAGGGCACGGACGCCGCCTCGTCCGCCGCCAGGCGGGAACGCAGGACGGCCACCTCGTCCTTGAGCGCGGCCGTCTGGGCGGAATTGTCAACAGACTTGGTGCCGGCATTATTCTGCTTATTCGCCTGATCCAGTTTCTCAATTAAATTATCCCGCTCCTGCGTCAGGCTGCGGAGGCGTGCCTCGTAGTCCGCGACGTTCGCGCCGGCGTTGGTCGCCGTCAGGGCCGCCTGCAGCCGGTTTTGCAGCGCGGTTTTTTCCAGCGCAGCAATCTGCGCGTCGGACTGCAAAGTGGCGACGAGCGCCTGCGCCTGCTTCAACTGCGCGACCAGCTCGTCACTGCCGTTCGCGGCGGGCGGCGCGGCGCGCAACGCGGCCAGCTCGGTCTTGAGCTGGTCGTTTTCCGCGCGCAAGGCGGCGAGCGCGACGTCAGCGGTCGCGGGCGGCGCGGCGGCATTCGTGGCGGCACCGTTCTCCAGAAGTTTTTGCAGCTGCGTGGCGAGCTGCTCGGCGCGGTCATGTTCCGCGTTGTAATTTTTTACGGCGGCGGCGCGGTCGAGCTGCGCCATCGCGAGCGCGTTGGTGTCCGCGACGGTGACGGTGACGTAGTTGGTGACAATCATCGGGACGGTGTTGGTCGCAAATACTTCGGCCAGGTTCGTGACCACCATCGGCTGACGGTTGGTGACCAAGACGGTCACGACATTGGTGACGAACTGCGTGACGGGCGTGACGGCGCCGGCCGGGCCGCCGGCGCTGGCGTTGGCCAGATCAATCTGCTTCATCAGCGAGCGGATTTTCTCCTGCGCCTTTTCCAGCTCGCGCGGGTCCACGGCGGCGGGCTGGACGGCGAGCGCCTCCTTCAGCTTGGCCTGCCAGATTTCGTTGGCCGCCTGCGCGACCTGCAGCTGGGTGCGCAGGTTGTCGAGTTCCGTCGGTGTTTCCGGGGCCGGCGGCGGCGGGGCGGCCGGCGTGTTCGTCATGGCCTGGACGGATTTATTGGCGGAGGTGACCATCGCCGTATGGCTCTGGAGTTCGGCAATTTTGTCGGCGAGATGGTCGAGCCGGAAGGCGACGATGTTGGGATTCCAGGCGGGGAACTCCTTTTGAAACGCCTGCAACTGGCGCTGCGCGTCGTTGCACGCGGCCAGCGCCTCGCCCGGGTCGCCCAGCGTGGCGAGATTGTCCGCCTGCTGGATGAGGCTGTAAATGCCGATGTATTTATCGTCCGCCTCCGACTGGGCGCGCGCGGTTCCCAACAGGCCGGCGCACAGCACGATGGCGACACAGAAAAATTTCATGCCGCCACAATGCCAGAGGCCAGCGGCTTTGGCAACCGCGCCGCACGTCACGCAACTGTCACTTGCGGAACCATTGACCGGCAGCAAAAGATTTGCTACTGTCCCGGCAGTTGCGTCATGAAATCCGCACTGAACCAGCACGTCTTGGTTTTGAACCGCCTCTGGCAGGCCGTCAACGTCTGCACCGCCCGCCGCGCGCTCACCCTGCTCTTCCAAGGCCAGGCGCAGGTGGTGATGAACAATCCCGACGGCTCGTTCCGCACGTTTAATTTCCAGGAGTGGCGCGACGTTTCCGCCGACGCGCCCTCGGACGATTTCCTCCATACCATTTCCTTCCGCATCCGCGTGCCGAAGATCATCCTGCTTTTCATGTATGACCGGATGCCGAAGAAGGAAGTGAAGTTCACGCGGCACAACATCTTTGAGCGCGACAAGGACACCTGCCAGTATTGCGGAAAAGTTTTTGACCGAAAAGACCTGAACCTCGACCACGTCATCCCGCGCGACCGCGGCGGCCCGACGACGTGGGAAAACATCGTCTGCTCCTGCATCGCGTGCAACACGCGCAAATCCAACCGCACGCCGTTCGAGGCCGGCCTGAACCTCGTGCGCAAACCCAAGCGCCCGAAATGGCGGCCGTTCGTGCAGATCAACTTCACGCTGCACCGGCACGACATCTGGAAACATTTCGTGGACCTTGCCTACTGGAACGTCGAGTTGGGCGAGGACGTGGCACCGTAGCCGCGCATTGACTTCGCGGCGCAGGCGGTTAGAATTACATTTCTTGGCGTGCTCGTCTATCGGCTAGGACAACGGATTCTCAATTCGTGAAGACGGGTTCGATTCCCGTGCGCGCTACCACTAAAAACCTTTATTTTTAAGGTTTTTTCTGTTAGAATCTGTCTTTCCAGACAGTTGCGGCATGAAATTGCCGGAGTTTCCAAAAGAACTGAAGCGGGACAGCGTGAGTGTCGTCATCTACAAAACGCCGTCCAAAGGCTACGACACCTTTACGCTCGCCTACTACCAAGACGGACACCGGCGGCGCGAATGCCGAACTTCGCATCGCAAAACCAGTCTGGACAGCGATACTGCGCGGCGAGCGATTCCCAAGTCGGCTGATAAAGGCCGACGGCAATTTACCGCGCCGGCGGCAGATTGGTCTGGGCAAAATTACTAACCGCCGCCAGCAGAAGCGCGGTCAGGCACAATCTTGAAAGCATGAAGTTGCACCGAGCAAGCTCACCACGGCCCCGTGCCGGTGGCCACCGGGGCGTCGAAATACCACTGACCATTGTTATTGACCGACATCGCGACGATGCCCGTATTTCCGCCGAATTTCACCCATTCCACATGGCCGTCCTCGTAAAGAAAATTTCCACCAAGCGGAATGCTGTTTTTTCCAGCATGATTTGAGGTCGGGCCGCTATAGGTGGTGGTTCCGACAATGCTGTTATTCCAATTATTGGCCCCGCTAGTTTCCATCGCGTCGGCCATGACGGGTGCATTGTGATATTGCCCACCCTGCTTTTTACGGTAATACCATTGGCCATAGTTCGTGCTCACTGAAGCGTAGCTGGCTCCGCCACAATCTATGCGCGCCGGCAAATAATGATAACCAATCAAATTAACTGCTGGAAGATCCAATTCCGCACTGCGATGCCAGGTGTCCGTAGGACAGTAAACAACATCGTTCTGGCTACGGATTCCCGTGGTGGCCGTGCCCGGCTTGTTCTTGTATAAATAGCCATTAAAAAAATTGGTGAAGTTATTTGCCACCCAGCCTGGACCAAAAGCCGCCCCATATATACTTGTCGGGGAATTGGCCGCATTGTCAGCCCCGCAGTCGGGAAAATAATCGGCAAAATCACCGGCATACATAGTGACGGCAATCCCCCACTGCTTGAGGTTGCTGGCGCACTGAGCCTTGAACGCGCTCTGCTTGGCGCTGGATAGCGCCGGGA
>Ga0302199_1000385_pt1 | contig 23126 bp, 18 predicted proteins | sample II_Bog_N2_3_FD_194588 | JGI IMG/M metagenome (GOLD analysis project Ga0302199, IMG submission 194588) | Peat permafrost microbial communities from Stordalen Mire near Abisko, Sweden - II_Bog_N2_3 | ecosystem: Environmental > Terrestrial > Soil > Wetlands > Peat | place: Sweden: Abisko, Stordalen... | reverse complement strand
TCGGAACGTCAAGCCTATCGGTACTTGGCGGAGGCGATGCGCATGAAGTGTCCGGTCGAGGTCTCCGAAGTTACGGTGCCGATTACGCTCAAGGTTCCAGCAGGAACAGCACGTCTGCTTCGAGCGTATGCGAGAAGCAGCGGGCTGACGATTGGCGCGATTGTTACACGCGCATTGGCTGCGTTTCTGAGTGGTCAGAGAAGGCATGGCTAAGCCGCGCCCAACGCCCGGCCCGCTTCAAGTTCACGTTGAGTATTTGTTTGATCGCCTGCATGAATCAAAACTCGTCCAGGCATACAGTCTTCTTGTGCCCATTCGGGAACGTCCCATTGGCGGTAGTGTGAAGGAGCTTGATCATGAGGATGGCAGCAATCTACGCACGGGTATCTTCCGACCAGCAGCGGGAGGCGAACACGATAGCGAGCCAGACTTCGGCGCTGATCGAATTCGCCCACGAGCGCGATCTGGAGGTACCCGATGAGTGGGTCTTTGAAGATGATGGCTATACTGGAGCAACGCTGGAGCGGCCGGGGCTTGAGCGTGTGCGGGATCTTGCCGCTGAAGGGCAGATCCAGGTTGTGCTGGCGTACTCGCCGGACCGCTTGAGCCGCAAGTATGCCTACCAGATTCTGCTGATCGAGGAACTGGCTCGTAATGGAGTTGAGACGATTTTTGTCAAAGCCCCGCAGGGAGCCAGCGCGGAAGATCAACTGCTGGTGCAATTCCAGGGGATGATATCGGAGTATGAAAGGGCACAGATACTGGAGCGGTCGCGCCGCGGCAAGCGACACCGCGCTCAGTCCGGTGAAGTCAGCGTGATGAGTGGGGCTCCGTATGGCTATCGCTATATCCGCAAAACCAACGAGGCACCAGCTGCCTACGCCGTGCTTGAAGCTGAGGCTCGCGTGGTCGAGCGCATCTATGAGATGTACACAGTGGAGGGCCTGAGCATCGGCGAGATAACCCGCCGGCTCAACGCCGAAGGCATCCCCACTCGCAAAGCGAGCGCGCGGTGGGAGCGGACGACTGTCTGGGCCGTGCTGCGCAACTCTGCCTATCGTGGCATTGCTTGTTTCGGCAAGACGCGCGCCTCTTCCCGAACACGTGTTATGCGTCCGCAGCGTCGACGGGGTGTGATTACACCCAGCATGACCGCAGGCCATGAACGGCCTCGTGACGAGTGGATCGAGATCCCCGTGCCGGCGCTGGTAAGCGAAGACAGCTTCACTCGTGCCCAGGAGCTTCTCGAGGAAAATAAGGTTCGATCACGTCGCCGCACCATCGAGCCAAGCATCGTGCAGGGGCTGGTCAGTTGCCAGAAGTGCGGCTATGCCTTCTCGCGCTCATCGACGCAGACAAGCGCCCGCAAGATTCACTATTACAAATGCATTGGCTCGGATAGCTGGCGCAAGCTGGGTGGCCCTGTTTGCGACAACAGCCGCATGATCCGGCAGGACCTGCTCGATCAGATCGTTTGGGCAGAGGTCATCAAACTGTTGGAAGACTCCACGCTCATACAGCAAGAGTTGGATCGACGGCTGGCAGCAGCGCGCTCGTCCGATCCGACCAAAAAGCGCGAGCAGAGTCTGCAAAGAGAATTGGTGCATGTGGGTAAAGGCATCGAGCGCCTTCTCAGCGCCTACCAGGAGGCACTCATGTCGATCGAGCAGTTGCGGGAGCGCATGCCTGGGCTACGCCAGCGCGAACAGGCGCTTCGTGCGGAGTTGCAGGCAATCGCCGACCAGGCAAATGATCGGGCTGCCTTTCTGCGCCTGGCAGAGAATCTTACCGCGTTCCTTGCCCGTCTGCGTGGCGCCGCTGATACGCTGAGTATCACTGAGCGGCAGAGAATCGTCAGGCTGGTTGTAAAAGACGTCTTGATAGGAGACGACTCCATCACGATTCGCCATAGCATTTCAGTCCCGCAGCAGAGCCCTACGCAAGGCGGCAATCTGCCGCCTCGCGGGACTGACGGTCGAAATTACCTTTTGTGTAAGGGGAGTGAGAACTCCGCCTTGTGGAATTCCAGAATTCGCGCTTGCAAAGAGCTCCTGAAGCTCGGTTTTGAAGCTCTCCAGGTTTCCGAGTTCCAGGTCGAAAGATTGCCTAAGCAGCGGTAGCAGTGATCTCTGCCGGACCCGTCTTGAAAACTTAGTCCAGAGAACCTCCCTATCCACTGCTCCAAAGAAGTTTATGATGTCGGCTTCGAAGTAATACTTGTGGCCCTGCTGCACAAGTTCTTGAATTCTCGTCACCGCTTTGTTCACTCCACGTCCTTTGATGAATGCGTAGCTGCATTCTTGGTCTAACTTTTGAAAAGTCGGGCCGATATGCAGTGCAAGTGCCTTCATCACAACACGATCTCTGACCGTGGCAATCTGAAGAGGGCGTGGCTTAGAGCAGCCGGCTTTTTTGATCGGGCGAGCACGAAGTTTGTTGAATTTGAATTCGCCTGCCCTGATTTCCTTGCTGATTTCTTCTAAATTATTGTCTAAGTTGTTTTTGAAGGATTTGATGGTTACGTTATCGATGCCCTTTGATTGCATGTTCTTCTTTGAAATCTGGCGCCATGCTTCGCGCAGCGAGCTTGTCGAGGATATTTCGTAAATTGCGGAAGTATTTTTCATCTGGCTTGAGTGTTGCAGCCTGCGGAGAAATTTCGGATGCAGGCTGCATTATCGCAGGCATTGCGAGAGCATTACGAAGAATCTCCGTAGGCTGATCGCAGTCGCCTTCGCATCGCGCCGAAGCGACGCCTCCACCAAGACTCCCCCGAATCTCGAACCGGATTCCCAGGTCGAGCGTCGTTATCGTCGTGGTGATTGCCACAAGTAGAAATAAGATCGTACGGGCCGCTTTGAGTACCCTAAGCGCCCCATTATCTATTCTACTCGGATTGGTTTTTTGTCAAGTCCTTTCGAACTCCGCCCGCCGACCGCCACCTGATTCATCTTGCTAGCCATCGCTCTCCTTAAATCCCCGACAGCGGAATTAGGTGTTGCGAGATTAGGCTGTCTCTGACGACCGGCCCTCTTCGCAAGCAGTGGATGTCCCTTCTGCGGACTCGCAGGCATTGCGAGAGCATTACGAAGAATCTCCGTAGGCTGATCGCAGTCGCCTTCGCATCGCGCCGAAGCGACGCCTCCACCAAGACTCCCCCGAATCTCGAACCGGATTCCCAGGTCGAGCGTCGTTATCGTCGTGGTCACCAATAAATGAATGATACCGCAGGTTTAGGCTCTGGTAAACGGAAATCTGCGTTATGCCCACTCAAGTATTTTGAGCGGTATGAAGTTCATGGAACTGACTGCTAGCCCAAGAAATCTCTGAATTGCCATCGACGACAAGAAAGCATCGTGACGCCAGCTTTGCATGGCTTGTCAACTTTCACCCTCACAAGGGCTATGGCGAGCTTCTCGATGTACGGCTCAAATCCGAAAAAGTGACCAGTCCTGCCGGTAACCTACTAGAATTGCATAGAGTTGGCAGTGTCATTTTTGGCGGCTCATAACGCCCCTGCAGGATGTCTCTGAATCGGCAAATCAAGAGGAACGCAGACAAACGATGGACAACCAATTCTTTGAGCATCCGATCCTGAACTCGCCCTATGAGTACCCTGCCCGCCACTGGGAGTTGGATACGCATGGGCAACCTACCCAGCAGATCGTCGAGAATCGCCGCAAGGCTGAGTTCATTACCCCCATTCCCAAACCAAAGAAAAGAAAGAGTCCCGAAACACAGGAATCGATCATCTTCGATGAGGGTGCGGGCCTTTCGACCCAAAAGCAACTTTACGACCCGACCCCGATCATTAACGACCTTCGTAGGCAAATCGACCAGTGGCGGCAGCTCCCCAGCCCCAACGATTGGCTTGTTACGCCTGAAACGGCGCGCCTGCTCCAACACTGGCGCCAACACAAATTTCAAAGTATCAAACCTTTTTTTGCCAGATAGAAGCAGCCGAAACAGCAATTTGGCTAACCTCGATCCTCTGAATCTGCCAACCCAGCTTTGCACCGCCCTCGACGCGCTTTACGGTCACTACAAAAAGACTTTCGATATATGGCAGGAGGCAGGCACCAGAGTGCCGCCTTGCTTCATTGTTGTCTGCAATAACACCTCCACATCGAAGCTCGTCTACGACTACATCTCCGGGTTCTTTCGCACCAACGAGGACGGCACAACCCAACTCGAAAATGGTCGGCTGGAGTGTTTCCGGAATTTCGACGAACACGGCAATCCCTTCCCGCAGCCCAGAACCTTATTGATCGACAGCGAGGAACTGGAATCTGGCGACGCACTTGACCCTAAGTTCCGAGAGTTCGCAGTGGACGAGATCGAACGCTTCCGCCGCGACATTCTTGAGCGCACTGGCGACCGTCAGCAAGCGGACAATATCACCGATCAGGATTTGCTGCGCGAGGTGATGAACACCGTGGGCAAGGAAGGCAAACTTGGCGGGCAGATTCGCTGCGTTGTTTCCGTTTCGATGCTCACCGAAGGCTGGGATGCGAACACTGTAACGCACGTTCTCGGCATTCGGGCCTTCGGCACACAGCTTCTATGCGAGCAGGTCATAGGACGCGCCCTGCGCCGTCTCTCCTACGATCTCAACGAAGAGAATCTTTTCAATGTTGAATACGCCGACGTTCTCGGCATCCCATTCGACTTTGCCGCCAAGCCGGTTATCGCACCACCTCAGCCGCCGCGTCAGACCATCCAGGTCAAAGCCGTGCGCCCCGAACGCGATCCCCTGGGAATCAGTTTCCCGCGCGTTACTGGCTACAGAGTGGAACTCCCGGACCAGCGGCTCACCGCCGCGTTTACCGATGATTCCGTCTTCGATCTCACGCCAGAATGGACCGGCCCATCTATTACGCAGAATGCGGGCATCGTGGGCGAGGGCGTCGATCTGACCGTGGCACACCTCCGCGACACGCGCCCTTCCACTATTCTTTACCGTCTCACCACGCACCTGCTCTACACCAAGTGGCGCGACCCCGGCGAAGAAGCCAAGCTCCATCTCTTCGGCCAATTGAAGCGCATCACCAAGGAATGGCTCGATACTTGCCTCAAATGCAAAGGCGACACCTACCCCGCGCAGGTGCTCTATCGCAACATCGCCGATGAAGCGTGCAATCGCATTACCGCAGCCATCACGCAGGCGACCGTGGACAAGGCTCCCATCAAGGTTCTTCTTGATCCGTACAATCCGACCGGATCGACAAGCCATGTGAACTTTACCACTTCAAAGACGGACCGATGGTGGACCGGCGATGCCAATCCCATCCGCTGCCAAATCAACTGGGTCATTCTTGACAGCGATTGGGAGGCGGAGTTCTGCCGCGTTGCGGAGAATCATCCCCGTGTGCGCGCCTACGTCAAGAATCACAATCTCGGTTTCGACGTTCCCTACCGTTGCGGCTCGGAGAACAGAATCTACCGCCCTGACTTCATTGTTCTCGTGGACGATGGTCATGGCGACGATGACCTGCTGCACCTTGTCGTCGAGATCAAGGGCTACCGCCGCGAAGACGCCAAAGCCAAGGCTGAGACGATGAAAGCCTATTGGATTCCCGGCGTCAACAACAGCGGCAAGTTTGGCCGCTGGGCCTTTGCCGAGTTCACCGAGGTCTGGGGTATGGAGACGGAGTTTGCGGCCAAGGTGGAAGCTGAGTTCAACAAGATCATGGAAAGCTGCGCGCCGGTTGCGCAATAAGGAAGCCAGGATGGCAAAGAGCAAATCGAACGACAAGCCGAAGAAGGTTGTTGAAACGCTGCTGCACGACGACGCCTCGCGGAAGAACATTCCTACTGCCGAGTACCAGTCGGTGATGCGCGCCGACGAGATGTCGCCTGTGCGCGTTGCCTACGAGCGGCGCAACCGCGATCTCGATCCTCAATTGGTGTGGCGCGGCAAGGACGAGCAGGACTGGTCCGATCTCGTTGTTCCGGCGCCGCCGCTCTATATCCAGGAGAAAGTCCATCCCAAAGTGCTGATCGACGACTTGCGCCGTCAGTCGGAGAAGACGGCCAAGGCGGAACAACAGCAGTTCGATCTTTTTGCCGACTTCAACGGACTGCCTAGTGAGGCGGCACGGACCGAGTTCTATCAGCACGATGCGCACTGGTCCAATCGTATGATCCTCGGTGACAGCTTGCAGGTAATGGCCTCGCTTGCCGAGCGCGAAGGACTGCGCGGCAAGGTGCAGTGCATCTATATCGATCCGCCCTACGGCATTAAATTCAACTCGAATTTTCAGTGGTCTACAACGAGCAGAGATGTCAAAGATGGCAAAATCGAACACATTACCCGCGAGCCGGAACAGGTAAAAGCGTTTCGAGATACATGGCGGGATGGAATTCATTCGTATCTAACTTATCTGCGCGATCGTCTAACCATTGTCCGCGATCTACTTAGCTTGTCTGGCTCTGTTTTTGTACAAATCGGTGAAGAGAATGTCCACCGAGTACGCGCACTACTCGATGAGGTTTTTGGTGATGATAATTTCGTCAGTCAGATTAGCTTCAAAACGACAGGAGGCGCTGGATCTCCAAGCGGTGGTACGGACACATTAGCGGCTGTAAATAATCACCTGCTTTGGTACGCCAAGGACCGAGTTAATGTCAAATATAGGCAATTCTACAGAATCAAGGGCGACCTGGGAGGAGGTGCGTCTGCATACAACAAACTCGACTTTTTTTCCGAGCATGATAGACGTAAGGCAGCAGATGAGGAGCTCTTTTCAGCCCCTAAGGGTTCACGATTGTATCGCTTTGACAATCTCACAAGCCAAAGCTCTGGTGGACCGCAGTTTTTTGACGTCGAATTCCAAGGGGCAACTGTCCCTGTAGGGAAAAGTGGATGGAAGACAACCACACTTGGAATGAAGAGGCTAATCGAAGCTGACCGTATCGGGATGGCCGGAAACACGCTGAGCTACCTGCGATTCATTGATGACTTTCCGGTATATCCATTGAACAATTCTTGGGATGATACCGTAACAGCAGGATTTGCATCCGATAAGCTTTACGTGGTTCAAACAAATGCCAAAGTGATTGAACGATGCATTTTGATGACTACTGATCCGGGAGACCTCGCTCTTGACCCCACTTGCGGATCTGGAACAACGGCATACGTGGCGGAGCAATGGGGACGCCGCTGGATTACCATCGATACTTCCCGTGTGGCTTTGGCTTTGGCCCGTGCTCGCGTAATGGGGGCTCGCTACTCTTACTATTTGCTAGCCGATAGCCCTGAAGGACAAGCAAAAGAAGGCGAGCTTCAGGGCAAGGTTCCTTCAAGTGCGCCTACGCACCGCAGCATTCGTCACGGATTTGTTTACGAGCGCGTTCCGCACATTACTCTCAAGTCCATCGCCAACAACACTGAGATTGATGTGATCTGGGAGAATTACCAGACCCGACTTGAACCCCTCCGCCAGCAGTTGAATTCCGCACTCGGCAAGAAGTGGGAAGAGTGGGAGATGCCGCGCCAGGCCGATGAGAAATGGTCTTTGAAAGCCAAGGAACTCCATGGAGCATGGTGGGAGCAGCGCATCGCCCGTCAAAAGGCCATCGATGGCTCCATCGCAGCCAAGGCTGACTTCGAGTACCTCTACGACAAGCCCTACGACGACAAGAAGAAGGTGCGCGTTGCCGGTCCCTTCACCGTCGAGAGCCTTTCGCCGCATCGTGTGCTGGCGGTAGACGAGAATGAAGAACTTGTCGAGTCTGGCTCGACTGGCGACGATGAGACGCGCAGCGCCCGGAACTTCGTTCAGTTGATCCTCGACAACCTGAAGACCAGCGGCGTGCAGCAGGCCCACAAGGAAGACAAGATCACCTTTACCTCGTTAACCGCGTGGCCCGGCGACTATATATGTGCGGAAGGCCGCTTTGAGGATTTGAGTGGCAAGGAGCAACGCGCCGCCATCTTCATTGGCCCCGAGTTTGGCACCGTGGCCCGCGAAGACCTAGTGCGCGCCGCCCGAGAGGCCGGCGACGCCGCCTTCGATGTGCTGATTTCCTGCGCCTTCAGCTACGATGCCCACTCCGCCGACTTCAACAAACTCGGCCGCATCAACGTGCTCAAGGCTCGCATGAACGCCGACCTTCACATGGCCGCCGACCTGAAGAACACCGGCAAGGGCAATCTCTTCGTCATCTTCGGCGAACCAGACATTGAGATTCTTGATGCGCCGGGCGGTCAGATTACGGTGAAGGTCAACGGCGTGGATGTCTTCCATCCAAGCACCGGAGAAGTCCGCAGCAACGGGCCGGACGAAATTGCCTGCTGGTTCATCGACACCGACTACAACGAGGAGAGCTTCTTTGTCCGGCACGCCTACTTCCTTGGCGCAAGCGATCCCTACAAGTCCCTCAAGACAACTTTGAAGGCCGAGATCAATGAAGAGGCATGGGAATCGCTGCACAGCGACACCTCGCGCCCCTTCGACAAGCCAGATTCAGGCAGAATTGCAGTGAAGGTGATCAATCACCTCGGCGATGAAGTGATGAAAGTGTTTAGGGTGAAATAAGCCATGTCCAATCAAAGACCATTTGATCTCTACGATGCAGTTATTCGAATCGGTACGTCTGCGGAATGGATCGATGAAATCAAGATTTTCGGCTCTCGCCGTTACCTTGAGAATTCGAGCTACGGTTCTGATATTGATCTTCTCGTTGTTTCTAATCGCCAAGTACCAATCAGCAAATTACGCGAGCTTATCTGCGATGAATATATCGATGCTTTTTTACTCGATGGAAATGTCGCAATCAGTTCTGCAAACGAGACACGCATCAACTTAGATACCGATGAAAGACAGGGGAGACTAGATTCTGTAAGGCTCTGGTCGAAGGCAAATGGCTGGGAAGTTGGACAAGAGTATCGATCGCTCGACATCATCCCGGACAGAAATCCCGCAAAGACGGTCGTAGGTGTGCGCCCGATAATAATATTCTGCGCCTTGAACTCTGAATTTGAGGCAGTTCGGAAAAGATTGGGCGATGGCATTACCAAAACTCACGCGAATATCCCACCCTATTTTCGCTCACACGTAATGACAGCATCAGGCAAGCAGCGGTTGGTGATTGCCGTTCAGACGGGAGTTGCATCTGTTTCTGCTGGGATTTCCGCTGCAAGAATACTGGACTATTTCGATCATCCGGAATTTTCGGTTCTGGTTGGGATTACGGCAGGTCTGAGAGATAATACTGACCCTGCAGGCCAAGACAATGCCCCTGTGCTTGGAGATATTCTCATTCCAACAGCAACAGTAGATGTTGAGTTTGGCAAGGTTACGCCTAAAGGAAAGGAACCAGCTGGGCTGACTATCCCGGTTGCGGATAACCTTCATCGTGCAATCTCTTCATGGTCTGGATTCAATGCGTGGTCTCAAAGGTGGCCCCGTAAGGACAACGAAGCAACCATTTACCCAAAGAAATTTTCTGACTGCACCCTAGCCTGCACTGCCAGCGTGATTGCTTATGGAGACCATGCGCAAAACCTAAGACATCAAAATCGAAAGATCAAAGGCATTGAAATGGAAGCTGTTGGGATAGCGACTGCTTGTCAAGGCCGTTGTGGATTCATCGTGGTGAAGTCAATATCAGACTGGGCTGACGAAGAAAAAGGAGATGATATGCATTCCTATTGCACTCAGATCAGCTCGGATATGGTGATTTCGATGATTGAGGATGAGACGCTCTAACCTCGTTCTTTCATGGTCAATACAAGAGGAACAAAACCGATGGAGTTTCGGATTGCAGACACATTTACGGACAGCCTGGTGCGGTTGACCGCCGATGAGCAGAAGTTGGCCAAAACTGCGGCCTTCGACTTGCAGGTGAACCCTGCGCATCCGAGTCTGCAATTTCACAAGCTGGAGAAATCGAAAGACCCGAACTTCTGGTCGATTCGCGTCAGCCGCGATTTGCGGATTATTGCGCATCGCACTGGAACCAGCCTACTGCTTTGCTACGTGGCGCATCACGATGACGCTTACCAGTGGGCCGAACGGCGGCGTCTGGAGACGCATCCAAAGACCGGAGCCGCGCAGTTGGTCGAAATGCGGGAGCGTATTCAGGAGATCACAGTTCCGAAGTACGTTGAGGTTGAGCAACCAGTCGCAATGCCGCGCGTATTCAAGCTGATCTCCGAAGGAACATTCCTGTCGTATGGCGTGCCGCCGGGGTGGATTCCTGAAGTAATGGACGCGACCGAGGACACGCTGCTGGAGATCATCGGCCACTTGCCCGGCGAGGCGGCAGAGGCATTACTGAATCTGGCTACCGGGATTCGCCCGCCGTTGCCGGAGCCAGTGGCGACCGGGACCGATCCATTCGAGCATCCAGATGCACTGCGGCGCTTCCGTGTGATGAAGAACGTGGAGGAACTGGCGCTTGCACTCGATTATCCGTGGGAGCGTTGGGCTGTTTTCCTGCATCCGGCGCAGCGCGCGCTTGTCGAGAAGGATTTCAAGGGTCCAGCAAGAGTTTCCGGTTCAGCCGGTACGGGCAAGACGATTGTTGCCCTACATCGCGCTGCTCATCTGGCGCGCACGCACAGGGAGTCAAGGCTACTGCTGACTACATTCTCTGAGCCGCTTGCGAATGCATTGCGATCAAAGTTGAGGCTGCTCTTGCATAGCGAGCCGCGGCTTGGCGAGCACATCGAGGTTCACTCGATGGACGCCATCGCAAGGCACTTATACGAACTGAACATCGGCAAGCCGCAGATTGCGTCTCCGTCTCAGATCGAGCAGTTGATTCAGGCTGCATCGGCGATGATCGGCGGCCACTCGTTCTCAGATCGTTTTTTGATTACAGAATGGGAGCAAGTCGTCGATGGCTGGCAGTTGGATTCTTGGGAAGCATACCGCGATGTCGTCCGGCTTGGCCGCAGGACTAGGCTGAAGGAAACGCAGCGAAAGGCGCTTTGGGCGATTTTCAGTGCAGTCAGAGATGAATTGCAGGCGCAGTCTTTGATTACCGTCGCGGGAATGTTCGGTGCCCTCGCGAAGCATTATCAAAAAGGGGCGGCGTCGCCATTTGACTTCGCAGTTGTTGACGAGGCGCAAGACATCGGTATCGCTCAACTGCATTTCTTGGCTGCAATTGGCGCAAGAAGGCCGAATGCGCTGTTCTTTGCCGGCGATCTTGGTCAACGCATCTTTCAGCAGCCGTTCTCTTGGAAGGCCGCTGGCGTTGATATTCGTGGCCGTTCCGCTACGCTCAAGATCAATTACCGTACTTCACATCAGATCCGTTCGCAATCCGACCGGCTGCTTGGACCTGAGATTGCCGACGTAGACGGTAATTCTGAGGAGAGGAAAGGAACGGTGTCGCTCTTCAACGGGCCGCAGCCTTTGATCCAGATTCTACCGTCACAGAAGCAGGAAATCGATGCCGTTGGCCAATGGATCAAGGGACTGATCGAAGGCGGGATTCAACCGAATGAGATTGCCGTATTTGTTCGCACGACCTCGCAGTTGAATCGTCCCAGGCTAGCAATTTCAAATGCCGGGCAACATTGCAACGTGCTCGATGAAAAGCTGGCGACCGAACAAGGCATGATTTCCGTTTGTACAATGCACCTGGCCAAAGGGCTGGAGTTTAGAGCAGTTGCCATCATGGCTTGCGATGACGAAGTCATCCCGTTACAGGAGCGAATTGAATCAGTATCCGACGAATCCGATCTTGAGGACGTGTACAACACTGAGCGGCATCTGCTTTATGTGGCCTGCACTCGCGCCCGCGATCAATTGTTCGTAACCTGCGTTGAACCTGCCTCAGAATTTCTTGACGACCTGAAATTCTCGCGAGCCGTGTAGACGCGGCGTACAGAGATTTACGAACTCCTCTACAAAGCGGGATCACAATAACAGGGCGGAGTGATGAATTTAGCTGATGTGGTTAAAGAAAGTGGAACGCGACTATGGGTTAAATCGGAATGGGGGCCAGCCGGTTCAGATTGGCCCGCCGTTTCCTTCTCCAAGCGCAGCGTTGGCGATTATCTGAGGCAGGAATTTCGGCCTGGCCGTGACTTCATTGTCTACATCGGAACCAGTAGCGCAACAACGACAGAGAATCCAGCACATAGGCAGAGATTGCTGTCGTCGGTCAGCATCGAGCCAATGCAAATTCTGGAAACACGAGAGTGCGTTCCAAACTCCAGTTGGGAAATAGCTCAAAGTCAATTTCGAGGACGCTGGCAGTGGTCCATGCCTGCTCTTGAGATCTATGAATTCGATGAATTTCCGTCCGCCCACGACGTGCTCCCGAGCACCTATTCCCAGTTGGGTTTGATTCCAAATCGCGGCAGAGTCGTTGAAATTGCCGGTTCGGAAAGAGACGCAGTGCTGCAACTTTCAGTGCACGATATAGCATTTCAGCGTCCAGTAAAAGCGCAGAATTTCAGCAGAACGCGGCAATTTCTGAATCTTGATGCTGCGATCAGACAAGATATTGGGAAGATGGCTGCGAATATCCTTGCTCGTGTTGCAGCCAGTGGAAATGAGCATACCGGAACGAATCCCGTGCGAAAAATATCCGAACCAGATTTGCATCTATTGCTGGGAGAAAAATGGAGTGAACAGGAAGGGCGTTGCTTCCTTTGCAGTGGCCCCCTGATTCCCAACTCAAAGAACTATTTACTACAATCGTCTCCAGATCGTACTGACAGCACAAACAATGAGTATGGCCGCACAAATACGCAGATCACGCATCTGGGATGCAATCTCGCTAAGAACAAGGTCACTCTCGAAGAGTTTGAGGACTGGCTTGCGGTTGTTAAAGGTGACGCCGAATAGTAGCGCATCCATCTTGCCTCTACAGCCGCAGCTCACTATCCTAAGCAATTCAAAATCAATAAGTACCTCGCGACATATATTGTCTTCTCAATGGTGTGTGTGCGTTTCCGGCGGGAAGGCGGCTCTGCCCCTTCCCCCGCTGCGACCGCCGGTGAAGCTGGCGTTCTACGCTTCCCATCCATGCGGGCCTGTATCCTGCCCGCAACGCCGACCCTGAAAAGCAATGCGGTGCAGCCTTCGGCTAGACCACCGGTTCGACATTCATTTCCCGGCGAACTCTAGGCTCCGTTCGGCTCCTTCTGTCAACTCCGCTTGTGCAGCTCCGCGCGGCATAAAAACCGCCGTGCTCGCTTCCGCGCCCCTTGCGGGCTTCGGGAGTTGACAGCGCCTCTCTGCGCCCAATTCGCCAGTCATGAAATGAATGTCTTTTTTTAGCCCTCTCAGGGCTGAAAAACGGCAAATCACACTCCGAAGGAGCCGAAAATCATGACCTACGCAGCTACCAACAGCAACGCCACCACCACCGCGCCGCACAGTAAGAATGCGGCGCTACGCAGCGAATCCCCTTACCAGCAGCGCACCACGCAGCGGGACAACCCCACGCAGCAACTCATCAAGCAGGCCGTGGACTACCTTCTCCAGCAGCTTGAAGCAGGCAAAAGCGAAACACTGACCGCGTATCTCGCGGCGATGGCCCGTTTCCATGCCTATTCTTTTGGGAACATTTTGAGCATTGCGAGGCAACGCCCGACAGCGACCAGAGTCGCCGGGTTTCACACTTGGAAGGAGTTGGGCCGGTTTGTGAAGCGCGGCGAAAAGGGTATCCAGATTCTCGCCCCGATGGTTGGACAACGCCGCAAGAAAGACGACGCCGACCGCAACCGCACGCAGGACGACAGCGGCAAGCACACGCCTGTATTGATCGGCTTCCGCGCCGTCTACGTCTTCGATGTGGCGCAGACCGAAGGCGCGGACCTGCCCGAGTTCGAGCACAACATCACCGGCGAAGTGGGCGAACACCGCGACCGGCTGATTGCTTTTCTCGATTCGCAGAATATCGCCCTTGAATACAACGAGAACATCGCGCCCGCTCTTGGCGTCAGCTACGGCGGAAGGATTGCCATCCTTCCCGGCCAGTCACCCGCCGAGGAGGTCGTGACTTTGGTCCACGAGTTAGCGCACGAATATCTCCACAAGACAGAGCGGCGCACCAAGACCACCGCCACCGTGCGCGAAACCGAGGCCGAGGCGGTCGCGTTTATCGTGGGCCAAGCCATCGGCCTTGAGATGGGACGCGCCTCTTCGGACTATATACAGATGTACGCGGGAAATGCCGCGCTTCTGGCTGAAAGCCTCGAAGTCATCCAGCGCACATCGGCGGTCATTCTCGACGCCATCACCGACGAGACGAACGGCAAATTGTCCGCCGCTTCTGTTACTGCGTCAGAGGCGCGGGACGAAATGGCGGAGGTGGCGTAATGAAAACCATCCTTCGCATTCTGGAGCGGGCCGGAGGTTACCGGCCCACGCTCTATCTCAAGATCGAGCATCCGCCTTTCATGGCGCTTGTCATCGAAGCCACGCCGGAGCCGGGGCCGACCGGACTTCCCGCAATCTCCATCGCGCACTACGGGGAACAGAGCGGCGACCTGATGCGCGACCCGGAGATGTGCTTCGAGTTGTCGCAGCCGCCGCTGTGCAGTCTGGAGCTATCCGCCTTCTATTACCGGATGGATTATCTGGGCGTCGAGCAGTATTCGCGCTATCGGGACGGCGAGAACTATGTTTTCGTTCCCGACCTCCACCGACAGCATGAAACCTTTGCGCGGCAATGGGACCGCAATCTTCACGCACAGGGTTTTCTCGAAGCATTTACGGAAAAGTCGATTCGCGGCTAGTCCGCTCTCTTCGGAGCGGACCCACGCCCGACGTGTCCCCGCTCCGTGCGCCCTCACCCTTCAACCGCTCGAAAGGAGCAATGAATCATGGAAACGACTGTTATCAATGCCACCGAATACCGCGAGCTTCCGCTCGCTCTGCTCAATGAATCGAAGACCAATCCCCGCCGCATCTTTGACGAAGTTAGTCTTCGAGAACTTGCCGCCAGCATTCGCAGCCAGGGAGTGCTCTCGCCCTTGCTCGTCCGGCCACTCACGGAAAACGGCTTCGAGATCGTGGCCGGTGCGCGGCGGTATCGCGCCGCGCAGATGGCCGAAGCTGTCACAATACCTGTGCGCATCAAGCAAATGAGTGACGCCGAAGTATTCGAGGCGCAGCTTGTCGAAAACCTGATTCGCGCCGAGATTCACCCGATGGAAGAGGCCGAAGGCTTCGCGCGACTTCTGGCGCTGGAGGAGCCGAAGTACAGCGTCGAGCAAATCGCGGCGAAGGTTGGCAAGCAACCTTCGTTTGTGGCTTCAAGGTTGAAATTGGTTGACCTTGTGCCCGCAGCGGTTGATGCTTTCTACGCCAACGAAATCGGCGTGGGCCATGCGCTGCTATTGGCTAAGTTGCCCGCCGACCAGCAGCAACAGGCACTCTCGGCTTGCTTCAAGGAAGTCTACAACGGGAGCCAGAGCGCAGCGCGGATTCTCTTGCCGGTGCGCAACCTGCAATTCTGGATTGAGACGAATGTTCTGCTCATCTTGAAAGATGCGCCCTTCGACAAGCGCGACGCGCAGCTTGTCTCCACGGCGGGCAGTTGCGCCGACTGCCCCAAGCGCACCGGCCACAACAAACTGCTTTTCGGCGACGACCTCGGCAAGCAGGGCGACCAATGCACCGATCCCCGTTGCTACAACGCAAAACTCGCGGCGCACGTGGCAAAGGCCGTTGCAGCCAAACCCGATCTTGTCCAGATCAGCACGGCCTACGGCGGACAGAAGGAAGGCAGCCCGGTACTGCCGCGCAACAAGTACACCGCGATCCGCGACGACAAGCCCAAACAAAAGGAAGACGCCCAGCGTCCCGAGTTCAAGGTGTGCAAGTTCGCTACCGACGCCATCATTACCGAAGGCAGTGACATCGGCACCATTCACAAGGTGTGCGCGAATCCCGATTGCCCGGTTCACCACGCCAGCAAGCAACGGCCCGCGACCGATGCGGCATTCAAGGCAGAACAGGAGAAGCGCCGCCGCGAAGAGGCCATCGCCCAGACAACCGGTCTTCGCGTCCTGAAAGCGACCAGCGACGCCGTTCCCGTCCGGCTGATGAAACGCGACTTGCTCTTTGTCACCGAGCGCCTCGCCGCCGTCTTGGACGAGCGCCGTCTTGCGGTTCTCTTGCGGATTCTTAGCATCGGCAAGGGTAGCGGCAGCGGAGACGCCCCGGCAAAATTGCTCGCGTCCTTTCTTCGTAAGGCCGACGAGAGCACCCTTGGCCGAGTATTGGTGGCAATCACCGTTCTGCAATCGGCGCACAGCCCCAACGAATCCGCGAAAGCCCTGCGAGAAGCCGCCGAGTTCTACAAGGTGGACGTGGCCGCGCTCACGACCAAGGTCAAAGAGGAGTTCGCCGCCAAGGAAAAGACGCAAGCCACCCGGAAGGCAACGGACAAAGCGAAGCCGCCCCAGCAACGTCTGGCAGCAAAGAAGGCCAAGGCAGCATAGAGTCAAATCAGGGAACCTTGAATCAGAGCGGGGTCCGGTGTGCCGGACCCCGCTTTTTATTGCGGACGCCCGTCTTCCCGCCCAGTTATGCGTTGACGCTGTGCGTCAGGCTCTTCGACCCACCCTGACGGGCGTATACCGAGAATTCCCGTCTGCACATAGACGTTTTGAGTACTTTCGCTCGGAATCCCCCAGCTTCGACTACCTTGCTCATGAGGAGTTCACCTGCCGAGTGACGGTGATCTCCGGTCTGCCAGGAGCAGGAAAGGATACTTGGATCTCGGGCCACATGCCGGATGTGCCGGTCGTAAGCCTAGATGCCTTGCGCCCCGAACCGAGCGAGGAGCGCGAAATAACTATTTCGAGGCGAATGGCCGAAAAGATTAAGAAAACTGCCGAAATACGGGATAATTCGGGGTTGGCGGGTGAAGAATGCGGGAGAGAAGAATCTGCTGAGATATGTAACGCACCTCTGCAAGCTTGCATTCGCGGTCTGCCCTGGAAGCATGTGTGAGTATATGTTCTGTAGGACCGAGGCTTGAGCGGTTATGAGGCAAATGTGGTTGCGAACTGTCCGAAGAGGTGATGGCGAAAGGTGGACAGGAGACGAGGCTTATACTATTGGCACCGAGATTTATCCTCTGGAACAGTGGCCAGAAAAACAGACCTCACCCAGGAGTGTGGAGAGATGAAGATTTCCCCGTCGGGAAAAGTTGCGTTCCTAATTGCCTTGTTTCTCATCTCAGCGCCACTCCTGTTGGCGCAGGAGTCTGATATCAGGGATGTAGCGGAAAGCCTTGCAAAGACGCTGGCCGCGACAGGCCTGCACCCTTCCGTAGCAGTCGTGGACTTCACCGACCTCCAGGCCAACGTGACGCCGCTCGGCCAGTACGTCGCCGCGGAATTGGAAGATGCGCTGGTGAACGCACCGTCCAAAGTAGACGTTATCGACCGCTCGCGACTCCAGTTGCTGATCAAGGAGCATAAGCTGGCATCGAACGGGCTCATCGATCCCTCTACGGCGCGCGAACTGGGAAAGATCGCTGGTGTTGGTGTGCTGATCACCGGGACGATTACTCCCTTCGGCGATACGGTCCGGCTCTCCGTTAAAGCGCTGGACTCAGAATCGGCGCGCGTAGAGGCGGCCATATCGAAAAATATTCCGAAGACACCGACAATCATTGAGTTGCTTAACCAGGGACCAAGCGAGACAGTTGTTTCCAAACAGCAGACCCCCACTACGCCCAAGCCGAATTCTTCTGTGGTTACCCCTGACAAATCTTCAACTGCCGCCGATCGAGTTTTCGAGAGCCATAATATGCGCTTTGAGATGAACTCATGCGAGCGCTCGTACACAACCGTATCCTGCATGATAACAATCACCAATTTGGGCGAAGACGGAGACATCGGCTTCCAGACGTGTAACCAGTACCCCGCTCGCATTCAAGACGATGCAGGGAGGGAATTTCGGGCAATAGCAATAATCATTGGTAGAAATAATCTCGGTAAGGTTTGTACTTGGCGCTCACCTTCCAATCCCTATACTCTCGTCAACGAAACACACACTCGAACAACGGTTCAATTTGAAGGGGTTCCACAAGATACTTCTAGCCTCAGCCTATTTGAACTATGGATACAAGCTGGGAAAGAAGGGAGCGAACAGGTTCGAATTGCTTTCCACAAAATCCCATTAATCCAGAAATAGTACGCTCGTTGTCTTTCAGTGCCGTTCCATACGAACGCAAGGGGGACTGCCATGTCGAATTTCGATTTTCTGAAGATGTACGATCCTCACCTGGCAGCGCTGGGAACGAAGGCAGAGGAATACCTTTACTCCGACCCTAGCGCCTCTGCTACCAAATTGAGGTCGTTGTGCGAAGAGCTTGCGAAGCAGGTTCGGGAGAAGCTGCGCCTTCCGCTCCCCCGTGAAGAGAAACCCCCCTACCGCGAGAAAGATAATTTCGACAACGTTGTGTTCGCGATAAAGAAGGACAGGCGCGTACCCCCTTTCGTTGGCGAGAGCTTTGACAAGATCCGACGGATTGGAAACGCCGGGACACATGATCAGAGTGCGACTATCACGCAAGTAAAAGATGCGATCGAGAAAACCCATCAAATCGCATCCTGGTTCGCCAAGGATTTTCTGCGATTGTCAATCTCAATCCCTTCATTCCGGATGCCGGAGCCACCCAAGGGGAAAACTCCTGACTCACCACCTGATTTGTCGCAAATTCTGACGCCTGCAAAGGAGTTTATTGGCAGACGCCAGGGGAAATGGATTGCGGGAATACTTGCGGCTCTCGGGATCACATTCGGTTACCACCTGGCCACCGACGAGGAGCACCGGTGGAATGTCGCGCTGGTCAAGACGGTGCGCATTGCTGTTTTTATTTTTGTTCTGGCACTGCTCGCCGTGCCTTTTCTCTTTCTAGCCAACGGAATGACGATCTGGGCGGCCTACCATTTTTTTGTCGGGTCGATTGCGGACAAGGTTGGCTGGAGCGAGTACCTGATTCACGTGCTTGGTCTCACGCTTCTGATCCCATTCTTCTATGCCGTCCGGTTAGTGTTCTCCCGCGTCGCGCATCGTCGCCTAGGTGGCTATTCAATCCTGCTGGTGATGGCAATTGGATACAACCTGATGTTGTACGCTACGACCAAGGATTCTCCGTTCAGGGGGGGGCAAAAATGGGTCGCGATCAACGACGAGGGCTGCACGATCTCGGATCGCGCCGGAGTTGATCCTGAAACCGGGAGCCCGCTGGTTCCCCTTACCTATGAAATCTGGCGGAAGTGCAAGTTCATAGGTAAGGAGCCGATGGTAGCGGCCGATGCTGCAAAGAACGCATGGTTCAATGCGAACACAGGCGCACCCGAGCTTTGGTACTCGCGCGATCAGAGCGGCAAACTGGAGTTCTTCAAGAGGCAGGGCTTTAATCCCTCGACCGGCATTGAGGTTCAACCGGTGACGCATGAGTTGTACGAGGAGTGGTTAAAGGCCAATCTGCCACCGGCGCCAAAACTGCCGCCGCCTCCCCCGACCCAGCAGGAGATTCTGCGCACAATGTTGAACGCTTCGTCGCTGGGAGGGACTGGCGTGCTATTGCTGGACCAGCCAGGCGGCGGCTCCGGAGCGGAGGCACTCGACCGCTACCTTTCAGGTATGAATACATCGGCTTTCCGGACAGGGGAAATTGTACGGAAAGGTTATGGACCGAAGTTCTATAGCGGCGATACAAACCTGGTGCGGGATACGATAGGGATCACACATCTTCGTTTTTTCGTTGTAGCCGAGGTGAAGACGAATTGCGAGAAGAGGAGCGGCGACCTTGATGCTGAACTTCTAAGCTGTGATCTGACTGTGAACGCGAAGAAGTTCGATGCGGATGGCGGTCTGGCCGGGGCGACGACGGCACAGGGAACTGGAGTGGGATTTAACAAGGAAAAGGCACTGGACCAGGCGGCACAGCGGGCTTCAGCGAAGTTCAATGCGTTCGTGAAGTGACGGCCTAGCAGGAGATGAAGCTGGAAGGATACAAGAGAGGGCAGCCGATTGGCTGCCCTCTCTTGTCTGTGCGCAATTATGCTCGAACGCGCTTATAGCGGCCTGACTGTCCGTGGCGTCGCGGAATTATACCTAGGCCGGCAGATAAGCGCGAGGACGAAGATATTGAGCACGATACCGATTGCCGCCCAGCGGAGGTGGTTGCGGCCTGTGCGCCTAGCATATAGATACCCGATCTTTCCGCAGAGTGCGCTGGTAAAGAGAATGAAAAGCAGCAGGTCAGCCATGAGGTTCTCCTTTTGTCTGGTTGTGAATCACGTTTACTTCGTCATTGCTCCCGCCAGCGACAGTAGAGTCTTTTTTCCTGCCAATGCGGCGTAGTGGATGGCGCTTGAGGAAAGAGTGCAGCTGTACTGGCGGGGCTTGCGCCGACCGTTGTCGATAAGGTACGGCGCGGCGTGAGGCCCGAGCGCCTTGCGTAAGGCCTTCTGAAGTCGGCTTAGGTGCATGGAGAACTGGTCACCATCCATGCCCTTTTCAATGGACCTGCGGGTTTCCTCGGGCACATCTTCGTAGTCCTGGACCGTCTTGCGGAGTTCATTTTCGTAGAGCCTCTTCCAGTTTGCGTCCTTGACATACTTGCTGGGCGCCTCAAGAGGTGCTTCGCCCTTCATGGCGCGCCTGGCGAAGAGGCTAAGAAGCGCGAGGGAGGCTCGTGGCAGGGCGATAATCTTTCCTGCGGCCTGGATTCGGCATCCGGTGAGGTCGATGGTGAGCTCGGGCGGCCCAATGGTCTCGTTGGCGACGTTGACTACCATGCTGTACGAGGTTGCGCCGTCCAGGAGCATTTCTGGCAGGCCATGCCTCATGCGTACGAAAGGGATGTCAGCGAGCATGATGGTGGCTTCGGATGTGTCGAGCGGGCGCTTATCTTTGCCTTCTATGACGTGGCGATTGCATGTGGGATAGAAGAACTCGCTTGCGGATTCGAACTCCTCCGGTGCCAGAACATGGGATAGACGGTCCTGTTCCCGTCCGAAGAGCGAGAGAGCATAGCCGGCGTAGAAGCCCATGGTTTTTCTGCCGCCGGCCAGCGATACATGGAGCGCGCTTCGCGGGTCGGAGGTCAACTGCCGCACCTTATTCGTAATGAAGTCCGCAGCGAATTGATTGTCCTCCGCCGTCCGAATGTCGGCCATTCGCACCATCTCTCGACCAGTAAGAACATGGATGTTTTCTTCAGGAAACTGGATACCCTCAAGCCCGTATTCGCGGCACAGCCGGTGAAACCATCCTGGATCTTTTGATAGAAGCAGGAGCCTGGCGCGAGTCGCACCCTCCTGTGAGGAAATCAGATGAACTTCTGTTGGCACAAACTTCTCGTTCGCGCTCACAGCCAGCGCATACAGGGTTTCGGTCACAATCTGCGGTGTCAATCCTGAGACTGCAAGGAGGATGCGTCGGGGGTATTCGGACGGCTTCGTCATTGTATTCGCCTCAACTCGCAAAGTAATTATCACAGTCTCGGAATTAAACTTCCACATTTGCAAGCTTGCACCGCTGATTTTTCGGTTGGCTCTGCCCCTGGCGCGACCGTGCAGGCGAAGCGGGGTCGGTGGTTCTAGTTTCGTCATGAGGCACAAGGCAACATGATTGCGGCGTTTTTTGCCACCATAGGTTAACCCTGGAAAACGCCATAGTCGCCTGCGGCCGCGGAACAGACTCAGCTTTGCAAGAATCCCCGATGCAAGCGAAGCTCCTGCCGCAACGCCTCCCGCCGTGCCTTGCTCTTCTTGAGGCGTGCGAAGAACTCATCGAGGAGGCTGACGACTATGGCATTGACGCTGACGCCTTCGGCCTCGGCCCAGTTTTTGAGTTTGGTGCGAGCCTCAGCGCCCACGTGGAGGAGTTGGGGATTGGTCAGTTCCATTCCAGCTTTGCGGGTCTGCTGAATCTCGACCGCGTCATTGTCCACGTGGTCCAAAGCATAGAGGACGATCCTGGCCAAATCGCCTTTTACGCGGGACTCTTCGGTGATGGCTTCGCGGAGATCGAGCGGAAGGCGCAACGTCATGCCTGGCCGATCATCCGTCCAGCGCTGCCCCTCACGGTTCACCTTGCGCGGCACTGCCTTCTTAACTGCTTTCTTGACGACCACTGGCATCCCATCCCACGTCTGTGATGATTTTTGCAGCTCTCAACCATGCTAAACCCATCGCTAGCGCAATCCGAGAATTCCCCTAGAGGCCCGTGCTAACCGGAATGTCGGTGGCTTTCCGTTACAAACCGCAAAATTCGGCGTCAAATACGACACAATATCGAAGGCCGCTGTAGCGGGCACTCTACCGAAACGAGGGGAAAGATGGCAAGCGACTCGGATAGGTCTCAACGCGGATTATCGCAGTTTCATGCGTGCATTCACTGTGGCAGCGTCTATCGTCGAGATGAATTCGACGGCACGGCTGTCGCCACCGGCATTTATCCCTGCACAAAGTGCGGCCAAGATGGGCCGCTCAAAATTGTCATTCGGGACATGGATGCCGCCGCGACTGGCACAAAAGACCCCGCTCCCGGCAGTTCAGCAGGCTAATGCGGTGCTTCGCCGCTGTGGAGATTGCGCCTTGACCAGCTTGCGCCCGACGGCGCGAACGAATTCGCTCGTCAACCGATTTTTGTCGTCGGCACGCATCGCCAATCTGGTTAGGAGCTTCGGGTGTTCCTCGCTCAGAGGACGGACAGCAATTTCAGTGCTGGAGATTCGCCACGCCGCCTCGCGCGTCAGGAATGCCGCGCCCTTGTGCGCCAAGACGAGCGCCGATGCCTCTTCAGCCGTTGTGAAAGTATGCGTGTCGGGCGCGACGATGTTTTTTGCGGATGCCTCCGCCTGAATCATCTCGATGATGTACGGGTTGATGTGCGGCGCGGGCAGAATCCACTCGTGCGCGCGCAAATCTTCGAGGCGGAGTTCCACACTCCCGGCTACGGCATCGTTTCTCGGCAGTGCAATATAGCCAGGCGACTCTGAGACCGATAAAAAACTGAGTGAAGGCGAATCCGGAATGGCCAGCACCAGCTGATTTCGCTACTCTGAACTGGCCCCTTTCGATGGTCTGATCTGGCCCCACCTGAAGGCGGAACCCGTTATCTTGTTTCGGGGCTTTAACCCCGGAAACGAGGACGGCTTGGCCACAAGGAGGAGCA